>ERZ795048.340-NODE-340-length-51847-cov-23.942481_pt1 | contig 51847 bp, 48 predicted proteins | sample MGYA00375132_ERZ795048 | MGnify/ENA primary metagenome ERZ795048 (study PRJEB30177, sample SAMN05720225) | activated sludge metagenome | isolation source: Anaerobic digester | place: Hong Kong | collected 2014-12-17 ...
ATTATTAACCCGGCAAAAATATGCGTTAACTTTGTCCCAGCCACAGGCTGGTAAAATTCCGAGCCCCGAATCAAGTTCGGGATAAACTCCAACTGGAATCCATAATAGAATCGGCTGGATGCCCCCGGATCGGGGTCCGGGGCAAGCTTATCAAGCCCGGCATGACGATTTATATTTTTAATCCGCCGGAGGCGGACGAGGGTTAATTCCCCGCCGCTTGCGGCGTTGCATTGCCTTTATAGATACCCCGCTGCTCTGCGGCGGGGTCGTTCATTTGCCGGAGTAATAATATTTGGACTCTAATAAATAAAAAGTCTCATACCTTCCTATTCCGAACTAATTTCTATAATAAGAAAAATACTTTTCTATTTTTTAGTTTCTTCAGGTTAAATTCCGCAAAGCTTTCTTCGTCTTGTTATTCCGGACTTGATCCGGGACCCAGTCAAGTATTTTTCTAGATTCCGGCCGGAGTTTATCAGCCTTTGGCTGGCCGGAATAAGGCTGATTCCCCGTTGCTTGCTGCGGGATATTTCATTTCCAAGGTTCCTTAGACAAAAAAAGAACCCCAAAGTTTCTGCATAAATTATAAGAGCGGATCATATCCGCCAGGATGAAACGGGTGACATTTTAAGATTCTTTTAAGGGCTAGAAGGCATCCCTTGATAATTCCATATTTATTGATAGCATGGCGGGCATACGTTGAACATGTGGGATAAAAGCGGCAGGAAGATGGCCAAAAAGGAGAAATGAACTGCTTATATATATCTATCATCAGGATAAATATATGTCTAAATTTATACATGTAACCTTTTAAAAAAGCCGATTTTTGCGAACTCCTCATTTATATTACGGAGATCCAAACAGCTCGCATCCTTCTTTGCTATAGCAATGACATCATATCCTTGGGGGAAACATGGCTTATTTAGCCTGAAAAATTCCCTGATCAGTCGCTTTACTCTATTTCTCTTGACAGCGTTGCCTACCCTTTTGCTAACAGTAACCCCCAGTCTTGTAATCCCCAGCCCGTTTTGTTTCAGAATGAAAATAAAACATTTAGTATTATATCGGATTCCAGATCGATTTGGATTGACAAAATCCGCACGATTCAATAGCCTTTCACATTTAGAAAACGAATGAGGTCGCATAAATCGAAGATTAGCCGGGTACAAATCGGACAGCTCTATACGGTTAGCTGTTTTCTTCCTTTTGCCCTTCTTCGTTTCAAGACAAGTACTCCACCTTTTGTTCGCATTCTGACTCTAAAGCCGTGAGTGCGGGCTCTCTTAATATTGCTGGGTTGATAAGTCCTTTTCATATCGATGATTTCCCCTGCTTGGTCTGATTAAAATATTAATTTGACCATCAAAGGGAATATTTGTCAAGAAAATTTCTTTTTTCTATTTTATATTTGATAATTTAATCTACATGGTATAAAAAAATCTTTTAAAAAAGCCCTTAATACTGAAAGGAGACAGTAATGTTGCTTGATCCGATTTTTGGTTTGTTTTCTAATGATTTAGCAATTGATCTTGGGACAGCCAATACACTTGTTTACATGAAAGGGAAAGGAATTGTTCTATGTGAACCGTCAGTTGTGGCTGTTAGAAGTGATGGAAAGGGCGGAAATAAGGTCCTGGCTGTAGGAAAAGAAGCCAAGATGATGGTCGGCCGGACTCCTGGGAATATTATGGCTATACGTCCAATGAAGGATGGTGTGATAGCTGATTTTGAAATTACAGAGGCGATGCTCAGGCACTTTATAAGAAAGGTTCATAACAGGAGGGCGCTAATAAGACCCAGGATTATTATTTGCGTGCCCAGCGGTATCACTCAGGTTGAAAAGAGAGCAGTACGTGAATCAGCAGAATCAGCAGGCGCAAGAGAGGTATTTCTTATTGAGGAGCCTATGGCCGCAGCTATAGGCGCAGGACTGCCGATTACCGACCCGACAAGCAATATGGTGGTTGATATCGGTGGTGGCACAACTGAAGTTGCTGTTATATCACTGTCAGGTATTGTCTATAGCAAGTCGGTAAGGGTTGGAGGTGACAAGATGGATGAAGCTATACTCCAGCATATTAAAAGAAAATATAATCTGTTAATAGGTCTTAGAACGGCTGAGATTATTAAAACCGCAATAGGAAACGCCTATCCGAGCGAAGAAGTCGAAACCATTGAGGTCAAAGGTCGTGATCTGGTTACCGGGATACCGAAGATCCTGACTATCGACTCTGATGAAGTGAGAAAAGCAATTTCAGAGCAGATCGAAACAATTGTTGAGGCTGTGCGTATAGCGCTGGAACAGACACCGCCAGAATTAGCTGCTGATACGGTGGATAAAGGTATTATATTGACCGGCGGGGGCTCATTACTTAAGAATCTTGATTTTTTATTGAGAGAAGAAACACAGCTACCAATAACAATTGCTGAAGATCCACTGTCTACAGTTGTTCTTGGGTCAGGAAAGGCCCTCGACAACATATCGATTCTGAGAGAGGTCCTCATACAATAAATCGCGTACCGTATAATTGTTTTTTATTCAATTCTGTCCGGGGGTTCCTTTTCATCAAATAAGCGATATACGTCCTTTTGGTAACAGATTACGGTAATATTATAAGCATTAGCCAGCGGGACTTTTAATGATTAAAGCGGGGAAAAGATCAGGCATTGAAAGGTGCAATACGATTTAGTATATTATGGATATGGATATTATTAATCAGCTTTGCATTATTTATGCTGTCATCAAATCCGGGCTTGAAAAGAACCTGGAATTCTGCGGATAAATTCATTGTTGAACTTTGTGCTCCTTTTGAGAAATTCATAAAAAAGACGGTTGATTTTACTGAAAATTTTTGGCTCAATTATTTTTATTTAGTCGATGTGCGGCAGAATAATATTGAATTGAGGAAGGAGATTGACAGACTCAGGATGGAGAACGATCAATATGTGCATCTATTGGGCACGTTCGAGAGACTTCAGGAACTCATCAAATTTGATTATACGATAAATTGGCCGGTATTGGCTGCTTCGGTAATTGGTCGTGATCCGACAGGATGGTTTAAATCTGTTATAATTGATAAAGGGGAAGATTCAGGCCTGAAATTAAATATGCCTGTAGTTAACGCACGTGGTGTGGTTGGCAGGATTGTTTCCGTATCATCTAATTACGCAAAAGTGCTATTGATAATTGATCAGAATAGCGGTGTTGATTGTATTGTCAGGCGTTCTCGTGAAGGGGTCATATTAAAAGGCATGTCTAATGAAATTTGCAAGCTGGACTATGTTGTTAAGTCAAGCAGTATCGTTTCAGGTGATTTTGTTGTTACGTCCGGGCTTGGAGGCGTTTTTCCAAAAGGTTTGCCCGTTGGCGAAGTCTCATTTGTGAAAGATATGCCGGGGGAGCTTTTTAAATATGTTGAGGTCAAACCAGTTGTTGATTTTTCCAGATTGGAAGAGATCCTTGTAATTTTGAAGGAGACTGAGCTATTAGACCATCCGACAAAAAAGAATTGATATTGTATTTTATTTTATGGATCTTGGGGTTTATCTTTACTCTAATGAAGGGAAAATGGGTTAATTTTACTGTGCTTTCCTATTTTGACCTGGATCTTATAGCTATTTTTATTGCATATTTTGTACTATTTTACGGACAAATTGCTGTCGGAGCCTTTGCTTTTGGCCAGGGACTTTTAATAGATGTAATGTCTTATGGCTTATACGGATGTTTTACCCTTCTTTACTTAGGTGTTTTTTGGGTTGTCTATCTTGGTTGCAAATTGTTTGATATTAGAGAGGTAAAAGGACAGATTATTGTTATATCCATGGCCGTGTTTTTGAAAAAACTGATATTTTACTTCCTGCTGATTATTTTTTCTATTAAAGTCGAATTTTCCTTATCTTTTGCATTAATGTCTGTAATTTCGGCTATTGTAACCGGTTTTTTTGCGCCATTTATATTCTACCTGTTAAACTTTTTAATGGGCGTTAATGTTAAGGAATTGGCAGCTTTTTCCAAATAGAGGATGCCCTGAGCCCCTAAAAGTCTTTTTTACATTTTGCGATTTTATCAATAATGATTTATTACAAAAGTGATGTTAATAGCTTTTGCAACTTGACTGAGCATGCAAAACTTATTCATTTTGGACAAACTTAAAAAAAGCATTCCAATCAGATAGCGATTTGAGAAAGTCAGATTTTGATCCAGTTTCAGTAGATATTTTTAACAGGCAGCTGCAGAAAGCCACTTTGCTTGTTTTAATAATTTTCGGTATCCTGTTACTGCGACTATGGATACTGCAGATAGTTGATGGTTCTACCTACCGCACAAAATCGGAAAATAATCGTATTCGGCTTCACTCTATTTCTCCTTTTAGAGGGCTGATATTCGACAGACATGGCGAACTCCTTGTCGGTAATCGCCCTTCTTATGATCTTTTTGTGATTCCTGAGGAGGTGCAGGACCGCACATGCCTTTTGAAGAGTCTTAATTTGTTATTGGGAGTTGATCCTGAAAAGGCTGAAGAAAAATTAGGTGGCGGGTTTTACAGATATCCTTTCAGGCCCGTTTGTCTTAAAAGAGATATTTCGCGCAATGAGCTGGCTGTTATTGAGACTCAGCGGTTCAATCTTCCAGGTGTTATGATCAAGGTTACTCCTCAGAGAGACTATATTTTTGGGAATTTTGCCTCTCATCTCCTTGGTTATTTAGGCGAAATTAATGAAAATCAATTAAAGAGTGGAAAATACCATGACATCAGGCCAGGAGACCTGATCGGAAAATCAGGGATAGAGAGGAGATGGCAAGACCATTTGAACGGTATAAGGGGTGGTGAGCAGGTAGAGGTAGATGCGGCCGGAAGAAAAATTCAGGTGATATCTCGAAAACCCCCGGTTTCAGGTGAGAACATTTATTTGACAATAGACAAAAAATTACAGGTTATTGCAGAAAATGCGTTGAATGGTAAGAGAGGGGCGATTCTGGCGATGAATCCGAATGGGGGAGAAATACTGGCTTTAGCGAGCTCACCTTCATTTAATCCCAACCTTTTTATAGGCGGTATTGATAAGGGCGAATGGGAAAAGATATCAACTTCAAAGGATTTTATTTTACAGAACAGGGCTCTGTCAGGTCAATATCCGCCGGGCTCTGTGTTCAAGATAATTGTAGCTCTGGCAGGCCTTGAAGAGGGGGTTATTGACCCGGAAGAAGAGCTGATCTGTACTGGATCATACTCTTTAGGAGATAGTACATACCGGTGCTGGAAAAAATACGGGCATGGAAAGGTGAATCTTTACAGGGCAATAGTTGAGTCCTGTGATGTATATTTTTATAAGCTTGGAAAAAGGCTGGGTGTAGACATGATTGCTCACTATGCAGGTATGTTTGGCCTCGGGCAGGATAGTGGGTTTGATATCGGACAGTCCAAGGAAGGTCTTATACCGACAAGTGAGTGGAAGGTTAGCAAGTTTGGATTGCCCTGGCAGACCGGAGAGACAATATCGGTTTCAATAGGACAGAGTTTTGTTCTTATAACTCCGATGCAGGCGGTTTCTCTGATTTCGACTGTTTTCAACGGCGGGATTGTTTACGTACCTCAGGTTGTCAAAAGGATAGGAAAATCAGAAGCAGAAGCAATTCATAAATTTAACCCGAAGGTGAAAAGAAAAGTCCCGATAAGCAATGAGAATATGAAGCTGGTTCAGGATGCACTGACAGGAGTAGTTAACCAGCCGCATGGCACCGGTCGGATGGCAAAGCTGAATATGGTATCTGTTGCCGGAAAGACCGGAACGGCCCAGGTTGTTAAAATGGACAAGTATTCAGATGACAGGGAAAATGACAAAGAAGTGCCTGTTCAATTTAGAGATCATGCATGGTTTGTTGCTATTGCCCCGACAGATGAACCGCGCATTGCAGTTTCAATAATTATTGAGCATGGCGGGCATGGAGGAAGTGCTGCCGCTCCAATTGCAGCTGAAATGATAAATTCATATTTGAATTGAGTGCCAGAATTAATAAACTGCTGATACTCTATGCTGTGGAACGTGTTACTGTGCTGAATATATTGATTCCTTGTGTGGTGCGGGGGATACCGTAAAAGAGTTCAGGGTTCAAGTTATGCTGTTGCCTTGTCTCAAAGTATAGGAATATTGCTTTAAATAGATCAACTTACGATAGATTAGGTTTAACCAAAGCATGTTGGATCGAAGATTGATACAAAATATTGATTGGCTGTTACTGCTCGTTGTCCTTATTATTGCTGCAGTAAGTATCCTTAATCTATACAGCGCAACCTATCCGATCAGGGAGGAGGGTGGAGCACAGATCTTTGCCAAACAGATCTACTGGTTTTTTTCAGGTTTTTTTGTTTTTTTAGTGATGACAACCTTCAACTATTTTGTCCTGGAGAGAATAGCTTACCCTGCATATATTGTTTCTGTAATACTTCTGGTTCTGGTAATAGTTATTGGAAAGGTCACCTCCGGTTCCCAGAGGTGGCTGAGTCTCGGGCTTTTTTCCTTTCAGCCGTCTGAGCTGGAAAAAATTGTTATTCTGATAGTATTTGCCAAATTTTTCAGTGAAAAAGGTGGATTTCAGAAATACCGGCTGAGAGATTTATGGCAACCATTTTTGATATTGGCAATGCCTTTTTTGCTAATTTTAAAAGAACCTGATCTTGGCACAGCCCTTCTCATAGTGCTTGTTTCAGTTTCAGTGATATTTTTTGTTAATATCTACTGGAAGTCCCTGATGATTCTTGTCGTTTCAGCTTTTGCCGCTGCACCGATAATCTGGTTCAATCTTAAAGAATATCAGCAGGCACGTATCCTTACATTTATAAGGCCTGAAATGGACCCCTTGGGTGCGGGATACCATATCAATCAGTCTAAAATAGCTATTGGTTCAGGCCTTTTCTGGGGAAAGGGATTTTTGAAAGGCACACAGACTCGCTTGAATTTCCTGCCGGAACAGCACACTGATTTCGCCTTTTCGGTACTGGCTGAAGAATGGGGTTTTTTCGGTACAGCAATCCTGCTTTTGCTCTATCTGTTTTTGATTCTGTGCGGACTTAGTATAGCAAAAAACTCGAAAGACAAATTCGGTTCTATTCTGGCTATAGGCATTGTTGCCATGCTCTTCTGGCAGGTGGTAATTAATGTTGGAATGGTCGCAGGCCTTTTGCCTGTAGTTGGAATTCCTCTTCCTCTTTTCAGCTATGGCGGGTCATCCCTTATTACAACAATGGCAGCTATAGGACTTCTCATGAATATAAGAATGAGGCGTTTTATGTTTTCCGCGTGATAAGAAAAGGAGTTTGGTAATGAAATTCAATAAGATTGAAGAGAGGCATATTATTGATATTACATCTATTGTGGGTTCCGAGCGTATATCAACCGGTATATCCAATCTCGAACTTCATTCAAAAGATCAGTCACAGCATCCGCCAAGTCTTCCGGAGGCCGTAGTCTGGCCGATTGGCAGGGCAGAGGTATCTGAAATACTTAAATATGCCAACAGCAACCTGCTTCCTGTTACAGGCTGGGGGTCAGGTTCAAGCCTTGAGGGCAATCCGATTCCGCTTTTCAACGGGTTGGTACTGGATTTTTCTTTGATGAATAGAGTAATAGAAATCAAAGAGTCAGATTTTCAGGCTGATCTGGAGCCTGGTGTTGTCTATCAGGACCTGAACGAAAAATTAAGGCATAAAGGACTGTTTTTTCCACCTGACCCTGGCGCAAGGGCTACGATCGGCGGAATGATTGCAAATAATGCAAGCGGGATCAGGACTGTGCGATATGGGTCTACAAGGGCAAATATTTTAAGGCTTAAAGTTGTCCTTGCAGACGGAGAGATTTTGGATATTGGCTGCAGGGCATCAAAGACCTCATCCGGGTATGATTTGATAAATAATTTCGTCGGCTCTGAAGGAACGCTTGGAATAGTTGTAGAGGCAACAGTTCGATTGAGGGGTTGGCCTGAGGAATTTTCAACAGCAACAGTAAATTTTTCGGATGTTGAAACAGCAGGAAAGGCTGTCTTTGAAATCATGCGATCAGGCATTGAGCCGGCTTCATTGGAACTTTTGGCCCCGGAATGTATTAAGATCATAAATAAAGAAAAAGCTCTGGGAATGGAAGTATCTCCGACACTATTCATAGAATTTCATGGTCCAAGCAGCAGGCAGTTAGAACACCTGATGGAAATTGCGCGGGATGTCTGCGAGGACCTCGGAAGCCATGATTTCAGAATGGGAATCAGTAGAAAGGAGAGGGAAGAGCTTCTGACTGCCCGCTATGAGCTGGCTGAGATGATAAGGCGGAATCATCCAGGGTGTTCTCATATTGTTATTGATGTTGCTGTGCCGATTTCTGCATACCCGGAGATTATTTCAATGGCCAGGGGCGAATCCCAGAACGCCGGAATCCCCGGATATACTTTTGGTCACGCAGGTGATGGGAACCTGCATCTTGTATTTATGGGAAAGACAGGAGATGATAAGGAATGGGCTTTAATTGATAAGATAAGTGAACGAATAGTGAAGAAGGCAATTGCCCTGGGCGGTACAGCCACTGGTGAGCATGGTGTGGGCATAGGCAAAAAAAAATTTATGAATTTAGAGCACGGGAAGAGCCTTGTCTGGATGAAAAAAATAAAGGATATGTATGATCCCAACGGGATTCTTAATCCTGGAAAGATGTTTTCCTAACAGATCATGCTCAAAGCTCAAAGCTGCTACTGAAAAATATTTTCATTTCACCGAAAGAATGAGGTCAATAACGGTTTCCGGGATGGAGGTGATAATCGTTTTAACTCTGACTTTATTATTTAGATCTCTTTTCCATGTTTTTGTATCGTTCAATAAAGCTCTTAAGGTTTTCCGCCTGTTTTTCCATATACCCGATCCAAAGCCCTAAAACCTCCTGTCCTTCAGCGGTCAACGAATACATTCTTTTGGCCGGGCCGGCTCCTTCAGTTTCCCACTCGGAAGAAACCAGGCCTTCTTCCTCCAGTTGACGCAGGTGGCGATAGATCATGCCGGGCGGGGCCTGCCCCTCCACAAATCCGTATTTCTGAATATTCTGGATAAGCTCATACCCGTATGAGGGCTTGTCGCAGAGCCCCATCAGTATGGAAGGCTGGATATAGCGTTCCCTCTTCCCCTGTAAATGAAATCCGTTGCTGGTTTTCCTTTTATTCATTTTTCTCCTTGACATATATCCTCTAAGGATATATACTCTAATTAAAAATTAGATCTTATTATATATATGCTAATTTTTATTATATTGAAAGGAGATATCATGTCTACAAAGATTTTTGTACGAGAAAGACGCAAGGTTGAAAAGGGTGAAAGAAAACCGCGCTATCGTGTCCTTGGTGTCAGTGGCGGAGATATAAAGATTTACACCAAACATATCCGCAAGCAGGAGCTCGACCAGATTGCCAGGGCAACAGGTGCGGAAGTGGTTTACCTGGAGATTGAAAAAAAGGAAAAAGCCGGTGATTAGCCGTCTTTGAGCACCTCCAGCAAATGCTCTTCTATTCCTTATAAATTATAGTGCCCACATGCTTTCCTTCAAGGGCGTCCAGTATGTGTTCCGGATGATGAAGTGCGTCCACAATCTGAAGTTCCTTCAGGCACTTTGACTTCTGAAGAAAGTTAAGAATGGGTCGCTCGATTATAAGATCGTCGAGGTCAAGTTTCATGAGTTCCTTTGCCGATATACGATCATAGAGGATCAGGTCCTTACGCTCTGATTTTTTTACCTTCTTTGGATCCTTGTTGAAAAGCCCCTTTTCGTCCTTCAGAAAAATCAGGCTGCGGGCTCCGATATTCTCCGCAAGCAGGAAGGCACCGCAATCTGTCCTGTGAGGGGGTATGGAGCCTAATTCAGCAGGATGTTCAAAGAAACCATAGGGTGGAATGGCGTAAGTGATGGGTAGATATCCCAGCTGACAAAACATGGTCAACTGCTCGAGGTTATCCCCCTGGTCGATCTTAATCCCCCCGTGCTTGGCCAGGAGCACACTCATAATTTCTGCATTCTGCCAGGAAACCTTATTGCCCAGTTTGGATAGAACACCGGTGGGCATACCAAGCTCAATGCCGATATTGTAAACATGCCGGGCCCTTGTTCCTCCTCCTGTCATGAGTATGAGTTTGTATTTTTCCTTGGCCTGCAGCAGAATATCGACAATCGGCAAAACTGCTTTTGCCCCCCGGTCTATAATGCTCTGGCCCCCGATTTTCATTACATTTATTTCAGGGTGCATCCTGAAATATTCTTTGGCTTCAGTTTTATTGAGCAAATCCTTGCTGACAAGTGATTCCCCCATCAAACCGCTTTCTATGTGAATTCTTCCGCTTTTCCCCTTTTCTCTAAATATTTTTGCCAATCAGTATCCCCCTTTAATGTTTCAATAAATAAAGCTCGGCGACTTTAACAAAAAGATTATACGTAGTTTTATAGCATAATTAATTGTAAAATACCTAACTGAAAATACAGCCTTCATTCTTAAATATGTTTTTCTGGTACTTTAAAAAACTATATCAGGATAAGCATTTCTATAAATTCAATTGAAATAAACTCATAGATAGAATACGAGAGGTAAGAAGCTTTATTGATATTTTCTTCAAAATATCTTTCTTCATTCAATACAGAAATTAGAGTAATTCTTATCTAACAAAAGAAAGAGGTGAGCTGTAAAAGGCAGTTTAGTTTGCGATCATAGCTTGAGGTATTTCTTAAGTTTGAAAAAATTTGCAGGCTAATAAAGACTTGAATTATTCTAAATCATCATTAATATATTTGGTCTTATTGGCCAGGTAATAGGCATCCTGATCCATTGCCTGACATCCCAGGCAGATATTTCCATCCTTTTCGGGGTATGCCTCATGACATGAAGGACAGATGGCTATATCACCTTTTTGTTGCTTCTTTCTAAAAAAGTCCTTTACCAGGATATTCTGAAGGCCGTATATGGAAAAAGAGGCCATCTTGATATCCTGGAGTATCCCTTCAAGGTCTTGATCTTTTTTTGGTTTGAGTTTAAGGAACCAGGAATGGATTTCAGGCCATTTGACGGTTTTTGCAGGATCCAGAAAGCATCTAATACCCTTACCAGAGTATTTGTCGAAAAGGCTCAAGGCAAAACGGCCTAATGGAATTACCTTGAGCCATCCATTTCCAAGACTGCAGGGTGTGAGTATTTGTACTGAGTCGGGAAGACAGCTTCGTGTCTCACACACAACATCAAAAATACATCCTTCGGGAAGATGCCTGCGTGCATAATCAAGCATAATTCCTCCCAGGACTACCCCAGGTGCAGTGCTACCGTGAACGGTTCGTATTTTTTCTAGAAACTCATCACAGGTAAAGGACCCAATATTCATTAAAGCTTGTCTATTCTGCACGCACAGGCCTTATATTCTGCTGTTTGTGTAACAGGGTCATATACAGCGTTTGTAAGCCAGTTGGCGCAGGCCTCCCTGAAATGAAAGGCCATCCATACCATACCTTCAGGAACCTGCGGCGTTACTTTTGCTTTGACCTTCACCTCACCTCTTCTTGAGCTGACCTTGATGTATTCACTGTCGTTTATTCCAAGTCGTTCAGCATCGGCAATAGAGATATCAGCAGTTTCTTCAGACAGTACATTGTCAAGACCGGTACGCGAGGTCTGAGTGCGGCTGTGATAGTGAAACAGCCTGCGGCCGGTACTCAGTACAAATGGGAATTCCTCATCCGGAACCTCGGCAGGAGGTGTCCACTCAGCAGCGACAAACATTCCTTTGCCTGATGTAAAATTACCGTCCTTGTGAAGATACCTTGTGCCCGGATGCGTCTCATCAGGGCAGGGCCATTGGATACCGTCCTCTTCTATCCTGTAGTATTTTATACCCTTATATGCAGGTGCCAGGACGGATATCTCATTATCCCATATCTCCTGAGCGCTGCTTGATTCCCAGTCGTGGCCGAACCGTTTAGCGATCTGCTTGAAAATCCACCAGTTGGGCCTTGCATCTCCCGGAGGAGTCTTTACCTTGCGAACCCTGTTTACCCTTCTCTCGCTATTGGTAAATGTCCCTTCATCCTCGCTCCATGCGGCAGCAGGAAATATAACGTCTGCAAAGCGTGTTGTTTCTGTAGGAAAGATATCCTGACAGACAAGAAATTCAGCAGATTCGAGCTCATGTTCAACTTTATGGATATCCGGTTCGGTATTGGCAAGGTTTTCCCCAAAGATATAAAGACCTCTGATTTTCTTTGATGGAAGACCTTCAAACATTGTAGGCATCATCATTCCATTTCCGGGAGACAGGCCTTTCACACCCCATGCCTCTTCAAATTTTTCTCTAGCCTGGGGATCAATAACCTTCTGGTATCCATGAAAAACATTGGGTAATGCACCCATATCGCACGCACCCTGAACATTATTTTGGCCTCTAAGGGGGTTTACTCCACCGCATTCCTTACCCACGTTTCCAAGCAGCATCTGCAGGTTGGCCGTAGAAGATACGTTTGCAGTTCCGCATGTGTGTTCTGTAATCCCCAGTGTGTAGCACAACATCATGGAATCCGCATCAGCCATGTGATAAGCTACTTCCCTGATTGTTACCGGCGAGACGCCACATATTTCTGAGGCCATTTCCGGGGTATATTTCATTATCCTGGATTTAAACTCTTCAAAACCTGTAGTATGGTCTGCTACATAATCCTTATCATAAAGGTCTTCTGCTATTAAGACCTGCATAATACTGTTTAAAAATGCAATATCAGTACCAACCCTGAGCTGGCAATGAATATCCGCAATTTCTGCAAGGGCATGCCTTCTCGGATCTGCCACAATTAGCATCGCACCATTCATGCGGGCATTTTTCAGAAATGTGGATGCTACTGGATGGGCTTCAGTCATATTAGTGCCTATACAAAAAAACATTTTCGCCTTACTGAACTCTGAAAACGAGTTGGTCATCGCTCCCGAGCCGAATGCCTGCGCCAGACCGGCGACAGTTGGGGCGTGTCAGGTACGTGCGCAATGATCAATGTTATTGGTTTTGAATACCGCCCTGAATAGTTTTTGCATCTGATATGAATCTTCATTGATACTGCGGGCGCAGCTTACAGCACCCAGGGCATCAGGACCGCTTTCGGCAATAATTTGTTTAAATCGATTGGCAACGAGATCAATCGCTTCGTCCCATGATGCTTCACGGAACTCACCGTTTTCTTTTATTAATGGAGTTGTCAAACGGTCCTGAGAATAAATAAAATCATAGCCGAATCTACCTTTAATACAGAGCCTTCCTTTATTGGGCTCCGCATCCTCAACTCCGGTTACCCTGACAATCTGTTCATCCTTCATATGAAGATCCAGTTGACAGCCAACTCCACAATAGGGACAAGTCGTACGCACCTTTGTCAGCTCCCATGATCGCCCCATCCCAATGGATTTCTTTTCGATCAGGGCTCCGACAGGGCAGAGTTGGACACATTCACCGCACTGGACGCAGGAAGACTCACCCATTGGTTTATTATCATCACATATGACACGGGTGTTATTTGCTCTGAAGCCGAAATCAAGAACCTTATTTACAACGACTTCCTGGCACCCGACTACACAACGACCGCACTTTATGCATTTTGAATGATCACGGAAAATAAACTCAGCAGAATCATCTACCTCGATTTTTTCCTCGGCAAACCGGAAGCTGGGGTGTTCTATTCCCAGGTAGTATGCAGCCTCCTGGAGTTCACAATTACCGTTTCTCTCGCATGAGATGCAATCATGCGTACCTGTAGACAGGAGCAGATCCACCACCATCCGCTGCGCTTCAAGGGCCAGGGGAGAGTTTGATACCACTTTCATACCGTCCCTTGCCTCAAGTGTGCAGGATGTCTGCAGCCCTCTCATCCCTTCAATCTCAACTACACATGCACGGCACTTGGCTGCCCTCCCTGTCTTTGGGTGATAACAGAGAGCCGGTATGTATATTCCGTTTTCGCGCGCAATTTCAAGTACAGTTTGGCCTTGTTTAGCCTCCAAAGATTTTCCATTGATTGTAATCCGCATTGTCCCCCTCCTGTTTGAGGATTAGTTTAAGTATGTTCGGCTTATTTGCAGCTTTTTATTATTCCTGTGATCTAAAAAACCAATGGCCTTCAAGATAAATTTTAATTTTAATGACTTAGCCTGAAGCGCATAATCAGCATGATGATATCTCCCCGGTGCGGTGACCAGAAAATGATATGAATTCACTAGAATTAGATCCCCTCATGAATAATTTTATTCAGTGTTAATTCCCTTTATTAATGTTATTAATGTGAAATTAAGCAAGGGCCTTGGGTGTTTTCATCGCGGTTGCTCCTCATAGATGCAGTCCATAAATTGATGCCGGGCAATTAATCTGGTAAACAAAAAGTTCATTCCTGCCTCCCTAACAGAGGAACTTACTTATATATCCTTCATGTTGGATCATCTTATGAATGTCATATCCTAAATCATAATAAGACCGCGTATCGAACTGGCAAAGGCTTGATTTAATGAATCGCCTTTCTGATTGAGTCATATATTGCAGGCATTGATAAGGATCCTGGCTGTCTGTAAAATGCAGGGAGCAAAGAAAAACCATAACATCAGCAATCTTTTTCATTCTCATATCAATTGAAATCAGGTATTCCCGGGACATGTATCCTGAATTCTTAAGGCTTTTAAATAGATATGGTAAAAGAGGTTCCTCCTTGATTTCAAGCAGGGTTTCATTCTTCAGCCATTGGATAACTTCGCCTTTTGTGCTTCCAAAGTTTTTGAACTGATCTGTTATTCTTGAATGCCTTTTTTTAATCACCGGCCTGTTCCGGTTTTTAATATGAACCAGGATACATCTGGGATTTACCAAAAGATCCCCTGCATGAGTGAATTCGAAGTTATCTGCATAATTCCCGGCACAAAAAAGTACAAGTTCGTTAAGCCGCGCAAGAGTTAACCAATAAAGACAATCCCTGACCTGACTGATTTCCTCAAGTTCAAAAATTTTTTGTTCGAGAAATTTTTCGTTCAGATTGACAGGTGAAAATGTTTCTTCAAGCGAACGATTGTAATCAAACAACATCATCTCATTGGATTTAATATGATCTTCTGCCAGGCTTAACGGCATTTTTTAAAACTCCGGCCTCATTGAAATGCTCAAGCAGATATGACATTGTTTATAATCTGCATTTTCGCTTCCAGTCTCAGGTTTTGTTATTTTTGTTTAATCCGCCAGGGGCGGACAAGCCCGCCATAAACACGGCGGACAAGCCCGCCATAAACACGGCGGACAAGCCTCTGCCCCTTAGGGCGTTCAATGCTTTTCAAGATACCCCTCTGCTCTGCGGCGGGGTAGTTCATTTCGACTTTTCAAACTACACTGCAAGTATCAAGGATATTACATATGCAGCTAATTTGTACTCAGGCTACATTCCTGTTCTGATATTGCTTAATAAATATAAATTAGCACAACATTATTCTACTATCATCTTAGGTGCTATTATGTCAATAGTTGTTTGCTGAATAAATAATAATACAAATACTAACCTGAAATACCAACTAAGAACGGATCAATACCAGTGTTTTTGAAAAAACCCCACCACCTTTTTGCAAAGTAATGGGGTTTTATTTCAACCGGACTCAATTCAAGTCAGAGATTATCTGCTTGCCTAAAAGTCAATCAATAAGATCGAACAGCTAAACTTTTTTCTTGCTCTTATTTTTATTTTCTTTTATGGCCCTGTAAACTCGTTCCGGTGTAAGTGGAAGCTCCCAGAACCTCACTCCGGTAGCATCATAAACGGCATTCAGGATTGCTGGGATAGTAGGCATGATAGCACCTTCACCAACCTCTTTGGCTCCATAAGGCCCATAGGGTTCATGAGATTCCACTATAATGGGTTCAATATAAGGCATATCAAGGGCTGTCGCCAGCTTGTATTCTCCGAAATTAGGATTCATAATTCTGCCTTTATTATCGAAGATCACCTCTTCAAACATTGCCTCACCCAGGCCCATCATAAGTGATCCCTGCATTTGCCCTTCAACGGATGTACGGTTTATGGCAAATCCGCAGTCATGGGCATCCGTCATTTTATCCAGTGTAATCTGTCCGGTATCCATGTCTACGCTCGCCTCAACAATCTGAGCTGAACAGCCGTAGGCAGGGGATGTGCCGACTGCTGCACCCTTGTGGCCTCCACCCAGGTTTTGAGGCTTATATTTGCCTTTTCCTATGATACTTCCTCTGGCCAGATAAGCAATACGTGCTGCTTCGCGGAAGGTCAGGCGGCTTTCTTCGGGATGGTTTTTCCAGCCTCTGTGTTCCTCAAGGTAGCGTTTCCGCAGATGGCTGAAATCTACGCCCCCATGCTTGAATGTGACATAACCATCCTTGATGTCCAGTTCCGCCATGTCAACCTTGAGTTCTCTCGTGAGAACTCCAAGGATCTGCCTCCTTATGTCTTCCGCCGCTTCCTTGGTAGCGTGTCCTGTCATTAATGTCTGCCGGCTTGAATAGGCGCCGAGGTCTACACCGAAATCCGTGTCCCCGGAAGAAACCCTGACCCATTCCAGCGGAATTCCAAGTGTTTCAGCAGTAATCATGGCAAAGGTTGTGTCAGAACCCTGACCGATTTCAGCAGACCCGGTGTAGACATGTACGGTTCCTCCATCATCACTGACACGTGTTGTTACAGTACAGTGATAAGTGTCTGACCGATATATGGAATATCCCGCGCCTGAAACGAAGAACCCGCAAGCCATGCCGATACCCCTTCCTTTAGTGAGTTTGCCTTTCTTCTCTGGCCAGCCGGATCCGTCCCTGACCGCCTCAATGCACTCCCTCATACCGAGGCTGTTCATCTTGAGCTCGTTGCAGGAGATGTCGCCGGCGACCATCATGTTTTTAAGGCGTAATTCTACAGGGTCTACACCAAGTTCTTCTGCAATCACATCCAGCTGCTGTTCCCATGCGGCGCGGGCGATGACCCCTCCATGACCCCGCTGTGCCCCGCAGGCTGGTTTGTTGGTGTAGATTCGATACCCATCATATTTCATATTCGGGAGCTTGTATGGGCCTCCAAGAAGAGAGCCTGCATAATAAATAGTTGCAATACCGAAACTGCTGTATGCGCCCCCTTCAAGATAACATTCATGTTTGAGGGCCAGAATGGTTCCATCCCTTTTGACCCCGGTTGTCATTGTGTGTCTGAAGCTATGCCTTGCCCTGCAGTGAAGAAATACTTCCTCTCTTGTATAATTCATTTTGATAGGTTTACCTGTTTTCATTGAGAGAAGACATGCACTCATTTCCATGGGATTGGCTTCAGCCTTGGGGCCGAACCCGCCCCCCACATATGGTTTGATTACACGAACTTTACCGACTGGAAGTCTGAGGGCCATTGCAATAGTGCGCTGTACATAGTGAGGAACCTGAGTGGCTGTCCTGAGCGTCAGATATCCTCTTTTGTCGTAGTCGGCAATGCAGCCCTGAGGTTCGATGAATCCACCGTCCTGGCGTTTACTCTGCATTGTATCCGTCCGCACTAAATCACATTCTGCAAATGCCTTTTCAACATCGCCGAATTCATGATGAACCTCTGCGCATTGATTTCCCGGAAAATCAGCATGGAGTAAGGGGGCACCTTTTGCCATGGCCTCTTCAATGGTGAAAACTGCAGGTAATTCCTCGTATTCTACCTTTATAAGAGATAGTGCTTCCATTGCGGTTTCCAGGTCAACCGCTGCGACGGCAGCAATCTCGTCTCCGACATATCTAACCCTGTCGTGACAGAATATTGTTTCGTCATAACGGGCCGGGCTGACACCGTATTTTGTCAGGCCAGCCTCTTTTGCTGTAATGACTGTCTTGACGCCGGGGAGCTTTTTTGCCCTTGAGGTGTCAATTTTCAGGATCTTTGCATGGGCAACCGGACTGTGGAGCAGGGCCCCCCACAGCATATCCGGCATGGTAAAATCGTCGATAAACTTGGCCCTGCCCGTAGCCTTGTCAGGGGCGTCGATTCTTGGAGCTCTCGAATTGACTACATTATATTGTGTCATGATTTACCTCCCTTTTCAGTCATCCTTTCTCCTGCAGAACCTATTGCTTCTACAATCTTCTGATATCCAGTGCACCGGCAGAGGTTTCCGGAGATTGCCCTTCGTATTTCAGCTTCATCAGGGTTGGGTTTCTTTTCAAGGAGATCTTTTGCAGAAAGGAGCATGCCTGAAGTGCAGAATCCGCACTGAATGGCTCCATGTTCGACAAACGCTTCCTGCAGGGGATGAAGACCCTCTTCCGACTCCAGTCCCTCAACGGTTTGAATTTCACGATCAGCTGCCTGTAAAGCCAGAACCAGGCAGGAATTAACGGGTTTTCCATCCAGAATAACGGTGCATGAACCGCATTCACCCATGTCACACCCCTTTTTTGTCCCGGTAAGGCCAAGGTCATATCTAATAAGGTCAGCCAGTGTTTTGTTCGGCTCAACGGCAACCTCGTATTCCTTGTTATTTACTTTTAAGCAGATCAATGTCTTTTTCATTTCCACCTCCTCAATTCCCTGGCCTTTGCCTCAATAAAGGCCATGGTCAACGCTCGCCTGGTCAGTTCGGCGACCATTTCCCGCCTGTACCAGGCAGAACCTCTGAAATCATCTATTGGTTTGCATTCCCTGGATGCAGCTTCTCCGGCCTTTATAAATAAAGAAGGCCCGGGCACTTCGCCCTTAAGTGTTTTTTCAGCATTCTCGGCCCGCAAAGGAACAGGGCCGACAGATCCCAGTACAATGCGAACATCCCGAATTGCTCCATCCGGGCTGTCAAGGGCTATGAAAGCCGCAACATTAACGATGGATATCTCAAGGGCGTTTCTCTTGCCAAGTTTCATATACCCTCCCCCTGAATACGAAGGAGGCATGTCCAAATGGATGTGAGAAAGGATTTCATCCGGTTCTGCAACTGTCTCTCCAAGTCCTTTAAAGAAAGCTTTCAGGTCCACGGATCGTTGACCGCCTTTCTTTACTAATACTGCTTTTCCACCATAGGCCATAAGAGAGGGCGGTAAATCGGCGGCTGGTCGAGCTGATATGAGGTTTCCACCAATAGTGGCAAGATTCCGGATAAGGGGAGATCCAAGATTACCTGCCCCTGCACACAGTGCACCGAAATCATGCTGCACAATAGTTGATTCTGCCAGTTCGGCCGCAGTAACACACGAGCCGATATTCAAATGTTTGTTTTTAATGCCAAGCACTTTTAATTCCTCAAGTTTGGAAAGGGATATTACATGCTTGGGCGAAATGCTGCCTTTTTTCATATTCACCAGAAGGTCTGTTCCTCCAGCAAGCGGACGTGCATTTTCCTTAAGGCCTGCAATTATCTCGCAGGCCTCCCCCAGATTTTTGGGTTCATGGTATTGGAACTTGGGTAAGACCATTTTATTCTCCTTATACATAGACGTCGTTTACTTAAAAATACCATTCGAATTATCTGCCTAATGTTTGAAAACCCAGCAAATACAGGCAGTTGTTTTGTATCAAGTATGACATGAAAGACACACCTGACATTATCTGCAGAATAAAGAAGTCTCGAATGGATATCCCCCTTAAAGACGAAAAACCTGCAAAAAACCAGTTGAAACCTATATAAAAACATTATGCTGAACAATATTAAAGAACCTATTAAGTCATGTCAAGTTATTTGTGGTAATAAATTAATACTTAAAAGGCTATTCAAAATAATATAATAACTAACAAACACGTTAAAAAACATTAATATATTGATCAGCGTTCAATATAAAGAACATATAGCGGTTTTTAGATTTACGGTCCTGTTTTGAGGTTTAAAAGAAAAGATATGTTGTTAAAGATGTGGTTATCTGTAATCCTTATTTATTATTTATTTGATTATTTTACTTTGCTGCTGCTTAACTTTATATAAAGGTGTTATAAGGAACCTGGTAAAAATATAGAATAAATGATGAAAGTGCGTGATAGTAAAAAGCAACAAATCAATTGACTCACAATGTTGATGCTCATATAATCGCGCTGCGTTCAAGGGAAATTATCGAAAAGTGGAAAGGTAGGGATGTTGCATGAAAAAAATCATCATCTTGTTTTGCCTGCTGTATTTTGTGTCGCTGGCGGTTCTGGGCTGCGGCAAAAAAGAAGAAGCCTCCGTGATCAAAGTGGCGGTTTGTCCGACGTCGCCGCCTAACATGTTTGAGGAAAACGGGAAGTATCAGGGCATTGACCTTGATATATTTGAGAGTTTTTGCAAGGCGAGGGGCTTCCAGTATAAGATTACGTCTTACGACTGGCAGGGCATGCTCGGGGCGGTGATCGGCAAACAGGCTGATGTGGCGTTTTCGGCTATTTCGATTACCGATAAGCGCAAAGAGGTAATGGATTTTTCCAAACCTTACATGGAAAATACCTGGAACCTTGTCAGCCTGAAGGGCAGGAATATTGTAGTCAACGACCTTGCCGAGTTGAAGAAATATTCCATCGGCTATCCGCGCGGCATGGCCTACAGCGATTTCATCAAGGACAAACTGGAGCCTCAGGGCGTTTATAAGTTAAGTGACGTCAAGATGTATCCGACCTATAATGAAGTGCTGGCCGACCTGAAAAACGGAAATCTTGATCTGGCATTTCTGGACGGTTCGGTTGCCTCGGTTTACAGAAAAAAAATGGATATTCAGGACAGCTATGTTTTTACCGGCTTCGATATGTTTGGGTTCGCTTTCCCGAAGGGATCGCCCCTGCGCAAGGATTTCGACCGCTATCTCAATGAAATCGGGCCGGAGAAACTCAAGGCCATTGTTGACAGGTGGTTAAAATAGAAGGGCGTAAACCAAAGAGATGACTTTCTGGGACATTCTGATCATCCTGGCCAGGGGTGCCGGATATACCATCCTGGTGACGGTTGCCAGCGTAAGCGCCGGTCTGGCCATGGGACTCTTTCTGGCTGTTTTAAGTACAATACGCTGGAAGGCAGTCTCGTTTTTTTTGGCTGCATATAACTATGTATTCCGCAGTGTTCCGGCCCTGGTCCTTTTGTTTCTCGTCTTTTTCGGCCTGCCCGGCCTGGGCATCCGGATATCGCCTTTTGTATCAATCGTCCTGAGTCTGGGGCTGATATCAGGCGCCTATCTTGCAGAAATCTTCAGGGGCGCCATGGCCGCCGTTGACCAGGACGAAATTGTGGCGGCCGAAGCCTCTGGAATGAACAGTATGCAGATTTTCCTTTACATCATGTTCCCCCAAATGTTTCGTATGTCTATTCCGGGTATGATTAATGAATTTACGTCGGTCTTGAAATATACCCCCTTTGCCTATACGGTTGGAATTCCCGAAATTATGAAAGAGGCCATGAGCCTGGCCGTTATGACCTTGCGGGGTCTTGAAATTTATCTGGCCGTGGGTATCATCTATTTCATTATCTACAGGTTATTTGTGATGCTTTTCATGACGTTTGAAAAGAAATTTCGCATTCCCGGCCTGGCCCCCGAGTGAGAAGGGATACCATGGCCCTGATTGAAGTTAGAAATCTTGTTAAGAAGTTCGATGACAAGGCCGTCCTGAAGGGTATTAATATCGACCTGCATCAAGGTAATTCCAAAGTGCTGATGGGTACGTCGGGATGCGGCAAATCCACGCTTCTTCGCTGTTTGAATCTGCTTATCCAGCCCACGTCAGGACAGATTATCTTCAAGGGGGAGGACATCACCCGGCCGGGCGTGGATGTTCGCAAAGTGCGTGAGGACATAGGATTTGTGTTTCAGCATTTTGCCCTTTACCGTCATCTGACTGTGGAAGAGAACGTGACGCTGGGGCTGAGGAAGATCAAGAAAATGAAGTCAAAAGAAGCTGTTGAAAAGGCCTCTCATGAGCTTAATCGCGTCGGTATGTTTGAGCACAGGAACAAATATCCTGCACAGCTTTCCGGCGGACAGAAACAGAGGGCGGCAATCGTCCGCGCTCTGGCCATGGACCCGGCCGTACTCTTTCTGGATGAACCCACGTCCGCTCTCGATCCGCAAATGTCTAGGGAAGTCGTCACAGTCATAAACAAACTCTTTCTGGACAATATCACCATGTTCTGCGTCACCCACGACGCCTTTCTGGCAAAGTACATTTCAGACAGCATAGTTTTTATGGACGATGGGGTGATCGTTGCGGAAGACATTGCAGAGCGCCTGTTTTACGAATCCGTCGATCCGCGGATCAAACAGTTTTTTCTGAGCGTGATAGATCACAGGTAAGCTTATGGATCCTTTCATAAATGACCTGGTTGCTTATTGGCCCCAGATCCTGACCGGGCTGCAAAGAACGCTTATGCTTATGGTCATTATTTCGGTGAGCGGAATTGCAGGCGGGGTCTGTGTCTTTTATCTGAAACTTGTAAAAAACAAAACTCTGCGGAAATGGACCGAGGCCTATATTTCTTTCTTTATCGGGACACCGCTTCTGGTACATCTTTTTCTAATGTATTACGGACTGCCGCAGTTAGGCATTCGTCTGTCGGCGTTTACTGTGGCTGTAATTGGCTTTACACTGAATGTGTCAGCCTATAATGCCCGCTACCTCACGACCGCCTATAACGGCCTGGACAAGAGTGAGCTGGAGGCTGCCCATGCCCAGGGTTTTACCCATTTTGAAACATTCCATTTGATCATTCTGCCGCAGGTGATGCGCCTGTCGGTCCCTTCTTTAACAAACCAGGTGATCCAGAATCTGAAGGATACCTCGGTGGCATTTCTGATTCAGTATCATGATTTCTTTGCCCAGATGCAGGAAATAGCTGCTACCAACTTCCATTTCTTCAAGGCGTATATGACGGCCACTCTGGTCTATCTGACTCTTGTTTCGGTTGTTGTCCTGGTGGCTCGCCGAATGGAGAGGAGCATCGCCCTGCCGGGGTTTGAGACTTAGCGACCCTGTATGGAACAGTAACTATATATATTTTAGTTTAGGGAACAGAAGAAAAAGTAAGCAATTCAATCCGCCTATATTTATGGCAAATGGCAATAACAGAGGCGGACAAGCCCGCCATAAACACGGCGGACAAGCCCGCCATAAACACGGCGGACAAGTCTCCGCTCCTTGGGGCTTTCAATGCTTTTTAAGATACCCCGCTGCTTGCGGCGGAGGAGTTCATTCAAAAAGAATTATTTACTTTGTTACTATAATGCCTAAGTCCACTATTAATTTTTTAAAGTGTAGGGAACCCGGACCGCAGCGCGGCAGATCCGATATTGGTGCTTACGAGTCATCCTTTTCCACCGTCATCCTGGCATCCTTGTTCCTGCTGTTAGATCAACTATGTTAATTTCCTGGATAACAATTAAAGACAATAGGGGGCCTATCATGTGACTCCTATACACCTATGAACCATTTCTCGTTGACGTCTTAAAAGCTTTTAGCTATATCTTTTGTAGTAATTTCAAAACGCATTAAAATAACTATAAAAATTAAATAATGTATAAATTTTCCAAAGTCGCTGAGTGTATTGATACAAATAAATTCAAGGGCTTTCAGAAACCATATCCTCCCATTGATGCGGTCTATACCTGGATTAACGGTGCAGATGAAGTATATCAGCACAGCAGGTCTTTATATCTCAACCAGGAATCCCGATCTGCTATTTGTAAAGATTCGGCAGTCGAATCCAGGGTTAGAGATCGGAACGAGCTGAAATTTTCACTTCGTTCACTAACTCAATTTGCCCCCTGGATTAATCATATTTATATCATTACCAGCTTTAAGCAACGCCCGGATTGGCTCAAGGATCACCCGAGGATAACACTGGTTCCTGATATTTCCTTATTTCCGGAAAAAAAGAATCTTCCCACATTCAATTCTCAGGCAATTGAATGCCATCTTGACCAAATCGACGGTCTGTCCGAGTACTTCATATCGATAAATGATGATATGTTCATCGGCAGGCCCCTTGATCCAATGGATTTTCTTCTGCCAAGTGGCGTGATGCTCGGGGGGTTGGAAATACCGCTGAGAGAAACTCCAAAGGGTGTCTTCCAGGAAAGTGACGGGAGTTATGTGGCTGCATGGAAAAATAACAGCTCAGCGCTCGATTGTGTGTTCGGCGTTAAAAAAAGATTCTTTCCTCTCCATCAGGCTCGTATCCTGAGCAAATCCGTTCTACAGGAATGCCGACGCCTTTTCGCGTCATCTTATGCGGCGACCTCTGAGAGCCGGTTCCGTGCCAGTAACAACATCGCGCCTGTGGGCCTTGCCTTTTACACTGCTTTAAACCAAGGGAAAATGATACTCTCAAACCATCTGACGGCTGCATTTGCTCCACTTACCGATGACAATCAATTAAACAAGTACTATTTTTATTATATCTTAAGCATAAAGCCCCATTTATTTTGTATCAATGACGATATAACAGAAGCCGCAGATCCGATGACTGATCTTTCGTTTTATCAATTTATGTATACATATTTCCCCGAGAAATCTCCTTTTGAAATCTAAACAGAGTTATCGCTTTTAAAAGAAAGTATTTATACGCCTGTCCTGACAGGTTTAAGCCCTATTATATGAGTTCTTAGTCTTGAAACAGCATATCCAGTTATTTCCCCTTCCACCAGGTTCCCAAATGATAATGTGCACCGTATGCCTTTTTTAATTTATCTCTGATCACATTACTTTTCGTTTGATTTAAATATTCTTCTGCCTCACGGTAATCCAGAGGGAATAGATAATTTGATGGTAAAAGTGTAATACCGTCTTTATCTTTAAATTTATTGTAAACTCTATTAATCATAAATGGACCTGTCGTATCTAAAACAAAGTCTGTCAACACGTTACTTTTTGATACATACGTTACCAGTTCTTTGCTGATCTCATAAAAAAACGGATGCCCTGGTACGACTGCCATGAATGCGTTGCTTATAATTTTATCCTTGCCGTGAAATACGCAGTGCATGGGCGGCTCCAGGCCGAATACACATTCATTTTCTTCTAAAAGGCTCTCGATAGGCCTGAAGCACTCAACATCAAGGTCAACATAAATTCCCCCGTATTTGTAAAGAATAAAATACCGGACAGCATCCGCTCTTTGAATATCAAGAGAATAATTGTCATAAAACGGCAAAAACCATGAAAACGATGCTTCAATAAACCTCCTGTTATCATCATCGCTCCACAACCTGTATTCCCACGAAGGGTGATGCAATTTCCAGGAATCGGCAAATACTCTAAGATGATCAGGAGCCTCCGGCTCCTTCCATGTTTGATGGATGATTTTTGGAATATTCATTGTTCAAAATATGGAACAGGGATAAAAATCCGATTATCAGAAAGTTTAAATACTCCTTAAAAAATTAAGGATACGCTGCTGTGAACTTTCATTTGACCATTTGTTTTCAATCCATTTGCTACCTATTAAAGACTGTATTTGGAAGTTACCATAATTTTGATACGCATTTAATATTGAATTTTCTATATCTTTTGTCTTGATTTTGCGCCATTTCTCAAACATGTCACCACATTCGGTCTCCTGTTTATCGCTTGTTGGAATGATTTTGTAATATCCTGACTCGGCCAGTTCGCGGTGAACGGGAAGATCCGTTATTATTGTCGGTATGCCTAAATAGAGGCTTTCTCGGGGTGTAAAAGACCAGCCTGTACCGCCGGAAGAAACAACAAGACAGGACAGACTATGATACCACTTTGCCATTTCATCTTCGTTCAGGCAACCTTCTGACCATTCTACAAAGGGAGCGGATTTTAAACCTTTCATATCGTATTCGTCCGCGCCATTTTTGTATTTAGATACATGAATGGCCAGTTTAAGAGTTGGTATTTTCTGCAGTAAACTCAGACACGCCTTGAACAACTTGTCAAGGCTTTTCCTTCTAAACGATCCGCCCGAAAAACCAATACGAAACACCTGTTCAATATTCATGTTTCTGCGCATTCTTTTATATCTTGTAAACCCCGGATGTATCACCTTAATCGGAATGTCGATGCCTGAATTTTTAAAAGTATCCTTAATATGTTTATGCGGAACGATACAATGATGATACCGTGTATTAATAGCCTCTATCCAGGAATCCGGAAGTTTTGATCCTTCGAAAAAAGTATAAATCACATTAATGTTTTGAGATGACAACTTATCTGAATAGTAACCCGGGATGCCGCAGACAAGCATCTTTTGTTTTTTTAGGTGACGCGTATCATTTTCAAGCATACCGATTTTTCTCGTTCTATGAAAAACAGAACTAAGGCCGTTATAAGATATTTCATTGTACGTTTTTAAAATGTTAACATTTTCAGGGGTTGACATTTGTTTAATCGAAGATTCGATCTCTTCATTCAATCTGATTATTTGTTTTTGGTTTGCCTTTTTTTTCTCCCGGGGAACATTTTTTTCACCTGCGCAATTGCCTTCCCACCTCCAGGAACTGTCGTGAAAATGCCTTGCATAATTGCCAAAATGGCATGACACTCCATGATATGGATCCTTTGTGCAGATCCTGTCCTTATTTGGCAGCAGAACAACATCCCTGTAAGTATCTTTCCAGTTGAAATATAATTTAGTTATCAGCCCTGGGCCGGTTGATTCCAGGACATCGTTCTCTGTTTTTATTGCCCTTTGTGACTCAATCATCATTGCATGCAGGATACGTAATAAAAAAGGATGATTCGGGCTGCTTCCAAACATATAGTTTGCCACTCTAACAGTATGTTTATGATTTAATTTTTTAGCACCCTCTTGTGTCAGCCTCTTTTCTTCCCCCAAAACGCAATTGAACTCACAGAGATCATCTAAATTGTTAAAACAATCAATATCCATGTCAATATAAAATCCTCCTTCTTTGTATACAACGAGTATTCGAAAAAGATCGATGCTCTGAATATTCTCTGAATAACTTGAATATAAAGGTATAAAAGAAGGAAAGTGTTGGCGTACAAATTTTCTGCAATCCTGATCGTCATAGAACCGGTACTCCCAGTTGGGATGCAGATCAACAAGATTCTGTTGAAAGGTCTTGTAATGTTGCAGAATATTTTTTGTTTTATGTGTCTGGTGAATTATTTTTGGAATCGTCATTCAAGTAGGACTCGGTTGGAAAGCGGTTATTCAGACATCCGGTCAAGCAGGGCGGATGCATTTTCTCCAGTATATTTGCCGTCCAGGATATCTTTTATTATCTCAGTTGATTTGGATGATAGTTTTTTGCTTGACCTGAATATTTCTTCAAAATGTTCCTGCTCCCAAACATTTTTACCGTGATATACGTATATATATAATTTCGGCATTATTACCGGAAAAATCAGATTCTTTGAAAAAAGCTCTTTAATGATAATTGTGTCTTCACCTTTAGCTGTATCATTATATTTCAGATCATCGTTAATTAAGGATTTTTTGCATAAAAGGCTTCCTTCCCAGGGCCTTCTGTTTGATACGTATGCCTGATTCCCTATTGAATCGTATATCAGCCAGTGAATCATAACGCACGCCGGCATGTTGCTTTCCCTGATAACATTCATTTGAAACTCAAGCCTGTTATTGTGCGACCAGTCGTCATCATCCCATTGGCAGAAGTATTCACCCCCGCATATCTGGACGGATAAATTCCTCCGTCCTCCAAGTGTCAGACCGTTCGAGTTCTTTACTTCGATTTTCTTTATTGTATTATCTGTATTCTTATTAAGAAAATCCCTGGTAGAAATATCATCATCGTCATAAACAATGATGAGTTCCTTGTTTCTATATGTCTGGTCCAGAAATGACTTTATTGATCTTTTTAACAATGGAACTCTGTTCCGTGTTACACATAAACAAGATATGGTAGGATTATCCGGCATTTTTATATTTTGACTTTATAATACTTGAAGCTGAATTCAGGTCGTTGCGGAATTTTTTATCAATATCTACGATTCGTTATAAGTTTAGTTTTTTATTCGCGTGGAAACGAACTGCCTTTTAATTTTATACTCGATGTTGTCCGGTTCAAACTGCTCGGCAAGTGCATAATAAACAGCGCTATCCTTATACATTCCAATCTGATAATAACAGGTTGCCAGGGGGCCATAGGAAAACACATTGAACATTTTTTCATCATAGGAAAGCTGTCCTGCATCCATGTTATGGATATCGACCGATACCAGACGTTTCAATAATGGAATGGCTTCTTTAAAATTATGTTCTGACATGAGGATCATGGCCTTTATCCATATTATATAATAGTGATCTGGAAACAAATTGATTGCTTCTTCAATCAATTTATCAACATTTTTATCTTTACTATAATAAAGACGTATCAAGTATGCATAAGGAAGACTGTCATTCATGTCAAAGATATGTCGACTGCGGATAATCTTAATAGCACTCAACCATGCTTCTTCAGCACCCTTTTCATCTCCCATTTCCTGTAATATGGCCCCTAGATGCCACCAGCAGTAAATCCGGTTGGGGTCTCTAGCAAGCTGACGCCTAAGCAAAGGTAAATTCCTCGCATGCTTATTTTTCTGGTCTCCATCATAGCCGACATGGTCTATGGTTAAATCACATATTCCAATTTCCATGCCGTTTTCATTTGCGACCGCATGAATTGAAGGCACCACTGTCTCGTGGATAAAACCATTGAATCGGATTCGGGGATCATTTCTAAAGATGCGGTATTCCAGATAGGCTGTTGAATTTTGATTGGGGTAAAACTGTACTTTGTAGGCAACCTTCCTCTTGTCAAAAAGCAATCGGTTTAATTTATATTTTTCTATAGGGCGAAGTCGTTCATCTGCATCAATGTACAGAATCCATTCTCCGTGGCAATGCCGCAATGCTTCATTCCTGGCTGTAGCGAAATCATCACACCAGGGGAAATCATAGATTCTGGCATTAAATGAGCGGGCAATAGATTTGCTATTATCGGTAGATCCTGTGTCTACAATAACAATTTCATCTGCTATGAGCTTAATGGATTCCAGACAGTCGAAAAGAAACCGCTCTTCATTACGCACAATCATTGAAGCTGTTAATGAGATACTTTTAATCAAAAATAATTTCTTTCAATTTACATTTGTTAGAAGAAGTCAGTTGGTCCTTTACATAATTGAAAATATTAATTGTCATTTAAAAGCAACAGGTTTATGGCGGGGTTTATGCCAGGATAAGAATTGGGACCATTGGGGCCATTGGGACCAACTACAGCACTAGCACTTGATAAATCAAATTTTTGGTCAAGCATCGAAACAGATACAACAACAGGAATTGCAAAGGCGATAGTTATCATTTTTTTTAAGAACTCTCGTCTTTCGGGATTAACCAGATCAAGATAATCTTCTTCCTCACTCTTCATTATAATTTTCCTCCTTTTTAAATCCTTTATAATGAAGCATCATTCAATTAGGCCTTCCTCGAATAATCTGTTAATACAGTCGTCGATTTCTTCTTTAGGTGTTTCACCTAATTTGAATGCTTCCTGGACAATGCTTTCAATTTTCTCGATTGAGTTTTTTCCAGTACAGGCTTCTAAAATAAGTACGGCTGTATTATTAAGATAATGAACTTTTTCCTTTTCACTTTGGTAAATAATGTACCCATCCTCAACCAAGTTAATTTCAATATTTTCTGATAATTTTGGGAATTTATTCATTTAAATAGACTTTACCGTTACAATATTATTGTTCGATATATAGATGATTCTAAAAATATTATAGCATTTTTATAAATGTGTCAATATTAGCTCCATGTCTTTTTGAGTTTTACCCAACCTGTCCTTAATTAATAATCATCGGCATCCAGCAACGTAAATCTTAGTTGGGACTGCATGAGGATGATTCTGCCCAGTGGAGTTGATAGACAGGGTCTATGTAGCCGCCTACTTCGTTATGCCCGGTCATATCCCAGCACAAGCCAAATCCCATGACAGCTATTTCCAAATTATTTGTGTTTGAATAGATGAGGTGGCCTTTTAATGGCTGAATGCCACTCTCATTAACGTTTCCATCTATATCTACAGAGCGGGTATATATTTATCTTCCCCTGTTCCACTACTCCAGCTGCCGTATTGATTGCGGACCAGTCTGTCGACCCGCAGAATATCTTCCCGATGGTAATGGTCTCAAATTTGCTGTTGAATGTCGTCCAGGAGAAGATGAGAATTTCCTTAGGTGGGGGGAGTTCCCTTTTGACCGCATCACTATTTTACATCTATGCCCATGTTTTCTCTCACCTGGTTGAACTGCGCTCTAATTCTTCCTGCCGATACTCCCATAGCTATAGACTGAACAGCTCCAATCTCTTCGTCACTAATCCCGTTTTCTTTGGCAACTCCAAAGAAATAATCCATTCATGGATAACAACCAATAGATAATGAGGCTGCCAACTGGATCATAACTGTTGTTTTTATATCTAAAATTCCATTCTTAACTGTTGACTCGAAAAATTCTTCGTACTTTTGTCTTTGCATTTGAGGCAACATCTGATCTCCTTTTAATTTTAGCAGTCATTAACATTCTTGAAACAAATCAAATGCTCTTATATTTGACTGTAATTAAGTGCTAATCATACCTTATTAGAGTAGAACAACTAATTTATGAATGAAGATATATGAAGCTGGAAAAACCTGCAAAATGAGTTTAAACAACTATTAAAAGAGCTTGTCAAATAGAATTTAAAATGGCTGTCAGTTGTAAGTTAGGATCTGCCAGCGGGATGTTTAGGACAGTATGTTTATCTCAGGATATCTTTTTTTGAGGCATGATCTCTTAGCAGGAATTAAGATGCGCGGGAGAATAGACCTTAACAGATAAATAAGGGTGACTCCTGCTTTGTTATATTTTGGATACCCTGTCTTTTAATGCCAAAAATTGATAATGAAATCATTAATATTGACAATTGAAAACTCAAAAGGTATGTAGCTTAGTCATAATTTAGATCTTGTCAAGTAAAGTAAGCAGGAGAATTTACTAGGAGGAAATAAATGTTAAAAGGAAGATGGGGAATTTCAAGGGTAATAATGGTAATTATTGCCCTGTTTATAATCATACCGAACACTGTAAGGTCAGAAGATAAACAGAATGCTGTTAAGGACAGCTCGGATGTCTACACCCTTGGAGAGGTGGTAGTAAGCGGCAGGGCAGAGGGAGTTGAGACAATATCAACTTTCAGGGAGATAACTGCGGAAGAAATTCAGAATCAGGGGGCCAGAAATTTGAGTGAGGCCCTTGATCTGCTGCCCGGAGTTGATATCCGTTACGGGGCACAGGGTGTTCCCCGTGTTGATATAAGGGGATTCCGCTCAAGGCATGTAATACTGCTCTTAAACGGCATTCCTTTTAATTCAAGCTTTGACGGCCAGTTTGATCCTTCTATTATACCGGTCGAAAACATAGCCAGGATAAAAGTTTCGTACAATAACCATTCAGTGCTGTACGGTCCTGGTGGTCTTGGCGGTGTAATCGATATTATTACAAAGAAAGGTACAAAAGAGGTACACGGTAAGCTCCACGGCCAGATGGGCGAAGGCGACCTTACGATGGGGAAGTTCAATCTGTCAGGAGGAAAAGGATCAGCAGACTTCTTTATCAGCGGCAGTGCACTGGACAGGGACTGCTTCCCTTTGTCCCATAAATTCGATGCCACATCCGAACAGAAGAGCGGCGACAGGGACAACAGTGACAAAAAGGCAGAGAACCTGTTTGCCAATATCGGTTATGCCCCTACCGATGTGTGGAAGATAGGGGTGGTAATGAACTATCTCAATGGAGAATACGGCATTCCTCCCATCACAATAAACGATAAATCCGATCCATATGCCCAGTCACCAAAATATGAGCGCATGGATAATTACAGCGGTTTTTCAGGGCAGCTCTCGACAGAGCTGGATATCCCGGGACCGGTCACAGTAAGAGGCTCGGTTTATGCAAGCAAGCTTAGGGAAGAGACCAAGAGATACGATAATAATCAATATAATTCCATGGATGATACGAGTATTAAAGGAACCGGATGGGAAAAGGACAAGACCAATATCAAGGGCGGTTCAATCCAGACTCAGTATGACCTCCAGTCAGCCGGAATGATAACTCTGGGATTGATGGCCGATCGTCAGGAATTTGATGCAAACGGTGAGGTCAGGGACAATGAGGTGAAGAAGAAAAAATACGATTTCCGTGCCTTTTCATCGGTTCATCATGTCACAACATACACTGCGGCGATGGAATACGAGGTGTCACCTGTTGACAATCTGGGCCTTGTACTCGGTTATAGCCACAGCTGGTTCAAAAAAGAAGCAGATGAGGATGATGATGAAGGAAGCTTCCTTGCAGGAGCGAACTATGACATCAGTGAGGATACCCGGATAAAGGGGTCTTTTTCAAGGAACATAAGATTTCCCTCCATCCGACAGCTCTATGAAGAGGGTACCGGAAACTCGAAACTGACCACAGAGACATCTTACACCTACGAGGTTGGTGTGGAACAAAGCCTGCCGGGTAATTCACTTTTGACCGTTACAGGTTTTTATTCAGATCTGAAGGATTATATCGAAAAAAATATTGATGACGTATATGAAAACAATGAGAAATATCGGTTCAGAGGAATCGAAGTCACTGCCCAGACGAGGTTTATTGATAATCTCCTTCTGAGGCTTGGATATACACTTATTGACAGCAAGGATAAATCGGAGGGAACCGCCAAGGATGAACTCCAGTACAGACCCAAACACAAGGTCACGCTGGAGGCTAAATATACCTTTGCCTGCGGCTTTTCCGCATACATGGATATAATATATAATGCAGAGCAGTATTATTATTCAAGGAAAGAACCGATCACAAAGGCTAAACTGCAGAACTATACACTTGTTAACATCAAATTCGACAAAGAGCTTATGAACGGAAAATTCAACCTGTTTGCAGGTGCGGATAATCTGTTTGATAAGAACTATGAGCAGTCTTATGGCTATCCCCAGCCTGGAAGAGTCATATACGGAGGTATCGAATTTTCTTTTTAATGCCTGAAAATGAGGGATATACTGCGTATTGAAAATTTTTCCTATGCATATCCAGGGGCCGAAAGATATATCTTAAGAGATGTTGATATGGAAATCGGCCCCGGTGAGTGCCACTGCCTAACAGGACCGACCGGATCAGGAAAAACAACACTGCTTATGGCAATAAAGGGGATTCTGCCTTCCGGACAGCAGCAGGGAAAGATCGTATGTGAAGGGATAAAGGAGGATGGATCTCCGTCAGCAGGAATTGTGCTGCAAGACCCTGAGACCCAGTTGCTGGGTTCCACTGTGGGATCGGATGTTGCATTCGGGCTTGAAAACCAATGTGTAGATCCCGGCCTTATGACAGAACGTGTGGAGGCTGCTCTCTCGGCTGTTGGCTTGGAAAAACCTCTGGATTTCAATGTCAGAAGGCTTTCAATGGGCCAGAAATATCGACTGATTCTGGCCTCACTCTTTGTAATGAAGCCTGAGCTGCTGCTTATTGATGAACCGGCAGCTCAGTTGGATCCGGAAGGCCTTTCACATCTTCTTGAGCTGGTTCTTCGCCTGAAGTCCTCGGGTATGGCGTTTATCATCTGCGAGCATAATCCTGAACCATTTTATAAGGCAATTGATACATTCTGGGAACTGGATAAAGAAGGGAGTATCAGCAGGTCGTCTCCCCGAAATGCCGCTCTTTCTTTCAGGGTCTCCGAAACGAAAAAATTGCCTGAACCCGATAATTGCCTGCCCTTGATACATGCGAAAGATCTTCTTGTTGAGGGTCAGAAAGGATATCCGATATGGTCTGATGTCTCTTTTGATCTGGGAGCGGGACGGCGTATGGCCGTTTGGGGCCCGAACGGCGCAGGTAAGACTACTTTGCTACGCTGTCTTACCGGTTTTTTAAAACCTGCTTCCGGTACGGTGGAAATGTTTGGAAGAAGGCCTGAACCAAAAGTCTTGCGGGGGAGATTGGGATGCCTTTTCCAGAACCCTCAGAAACAGATCTTTGAAACAACTGTTTTTGAAGAGATCGCCTTTCCGCTGAAGCGCTTGCGAACGGAAGAGAGGCTATTGGAGAAAAGGATTCAGAACGTGCTTGAGCTGTGCGGGATAGAAGATCTGGTGCTGGCCTCTCCCCATAAGCTCAGTTATGGACAGAAACATCTTGTGGCCCTTGCTTCGATATTAGCACCTGAGCCAGAACTGCTGATCCTGGATGATCCCTTTGCCGGTCTTGATACTGCATACTGCAGCAGGATATCTGAATTGCTGGTCACTCTCAGCCAGGAGCAGGGGACATCGGTATTATGGACAGTACACAATCCTTCGCAGGTTTCTAACTGGGCGGATATCATCCTGAATGCGCAGGGAGGGCGGATTACTCTGCAATGAAGTGATGAGCAGATATCCTGATCAGCAGGGGATGAATATCCCTGCCGGACTTAAATTATTGTGCTGCACACTGCTTTCTATCTGTGCATTTGCAGCTAGACCGGTCTGGGCGCTTATTGTCCTGAGCTTGATCAATCTTCTAATTGTCCTTGCATTCAGGCTGGGTATCTCCTTCTTTAAAAAGGAGATAAGGGTATTTATCTGGCAGAGCCTTATTATTATGGGCCTTTACAGTCTCCGCTTCGGATTTGATCACGGGCTTCTGCCGGGATTTCTGACTTCATGGCAGCTGTTTCTGGCATTTGTGCCGGGGGTCATGTTTATTCAGACAACCCCGAGGTCCCAGGTGGCCAGGACCCTGTCCAGGATCATGCCCTGGAAAATGGCGTTTGTCCTGTCCACGAGTATGCAATTCATGGGACTTCTGCTGGAGGAGATAAGGGGTATATATGAGGCCCAGGCCCTGAAGGGAGGAAGAATCCTTTTAAAAGACATATGGAAGCCATGGAACTGGCCGGATCTTGTCCACTGCCTTATAGTCCCTGGTATTGTTCAGAGCATGGCAGTGGCTAACCAGATTGCACTGGCCGCCAAAGCCAGAGACTTTGGGAAGAACAACAATCGCACCTATTGGCCGGGTGATTAGGATCTAATTTATATTGATTATGAAAGAACGAAAAGGAAGAGAAAAAGCGGGATTTTTTAATATACATTTGAAGGATGCCCTGTTCCTGGGCTTTTGTGCGGTATTTATTCTCATCTTCAGGGCTGCATTTAGATTGCACCTGAATATTACAGGGCATTCCATGTTATTCAGCATCTTTTTCCTTCTCCTTGCAAGGGGCTGTATATCATTCAGGCTGGCAGCTTCTCTTACCGGTCTGCTGGCTGGTTGCATGGCAATAATACTGGGGCTGGGAAAGGGGGGGCCTCTTCTTCTGCTGAGATTTGTTCTGCCGGGGCTCATAATTGATATGGGGGCCTTTTGTATTCCATCAATGTTCAGGAGCTATGTGCTTTGCGCTCTGGCTGGAGCCGTGGCATCTTCATCAAAGTTTCTGAGTACATATATTGTGGATACGATGATAGGAATGGAAAAGAGTATCATATTTCAACATGCCCTTATTGAGAGCGGCGCAGCAATTCTTTTTGGCATAGCCGGAAGTTTTTTTATACCTCCTGTGATCCGGAGGTTAAAGGCCTATGGGGTAATTGATTATTAATTGTAGTTTAATTATCGTGATTTGGAGTAATTATGAGGATTTATATTGGATTTGATGATACTGATACGGCTTTGAGTGACCGTGGAACCGGAAAACTCTCACGCTGGTTTGAAAATAAACTGCCCACAGGTACCAGGCAATGGGGCGTAATTAGACAGCAATTGCCGGTACTCGAAGGTATACCTTTTACCTCACACAACAGTTCTGCATGTGTAGTGGTGGAGGCAGATGATCCGTCATTTGCTGACACACTTACCACACTGGCTGCAGAACATATTCAGGAATATTTCCTGGAAGGCAGTGATCCGGGACTTTGTGTGGTAGCTGAGAACAATCATCCCATGAACGGACTTATCAACTTCGGGAAAGAATGCTGTTTCAGGATAGTGACCCAGAAAGAGGCGATGGAGGCCGCCCGGGACGTGCATCTGTCCGGACATGGCGGAACGAATGACGGTATTATCGGAGCTGCCGCAGCCGTGGGCCTTACCATGTATGGATGGAGCGGCCGGTTTATTGAATTCGGAAGGCTCAGGGACTTTGCCGACAGCGTAACGGTAGGCGAACTTGAGGAAAAAGGCATTCAGGTGGTGTCTATTGACCGAAATGCAATAGTGCCGGGGCCAGCTGATCTGTTGAAGACAAATGGGTGGCTTAGGCCCAGGTTATGGGGCGGAAAACCCATATTAGCTGTTCAGGCGTTTCAGGAAGAGCCTTTTAAATGGGAAGTGGTTGGAAAGAAGGGCAAGAAAGCACACATGCAATAGACTTTCCTGCGATTTAATCTGCATAGACCATTGGAATAAATCTGCAACTTAAGGTTCAGCGGATATAATGATATCATTACTATATGCCATAGAAGTTCAGGGTATGCGTCCAGGGAAAATGACACCCCCTCATTTTTTGTTAAAAATTGCTTACAATAAGGTCGCCGAGAGGCATATTATGAATCATTGAATATGGTTCGCATTTGCACTGTATGAGGAAGGTGCATTTTCCCATAAGGCTTTTTTCTTCGGAAAGTGAATCATAATTCCCCCCTCCCTTGGAGATAACGAGATCTGCTTCGCTTATAAGTGATTTTACCTGCGAGGATACTTTTTCCAGTATTGTTCCCGGGACAGGTTCATTGATGCCGTTTTCAACAACCTCTGCAACCTTATCCAATCCAGCATGGAGGGCGTCTTCCTTTATCGCATCATTCAGCGCCGGGATCGTCCTTGTTATGAAAGTAATATCCGGATCATAATAAGACCGGAGGGTTTCAATAAACAGTCTGTCAAAGAATATCTCTCCGCAGTTATCTCCCAAATATACAACTGTTTTGGCTCTGGTCAGCCTTTCTTTAAATCCCTCAACATTTTTAAGGCTGATTGAACCTTTTTTAAGGGTATTTATAACATTCTTTGTAGGCTTTTTCTTTGAACCGGTCATTATGTCTATGGCATTCCCGGATATGGCGAATTTCAATGATTCCAGAAAGGGGTCATGGCTCTTTGAAACAATTTCCTTTGCAAAAGGATAAATCGTTAAACCAGCTTCATTCTGCTGCTCCTTCATTTTTTTTAAGGGATCATTCACACCCAGCATATCTTCCATGATAAGCCAGACATCTCTAATTATTTCCGGAGATGTGACATCCCATCTGTTCCCGTTGTAGTAATCTAATTTCAGGATTTCTTTGGTAAATTTTTTAAGTTGAGCCTGGTCTTTTGAAGCAATACGGGCAATATTAACCGCCATTCTCAGTGTGCAGTGAATGCAGTCAGGCCAGATAAGCATTTAACGGTCTCCTTAATATGTGACAAGTTAGTTGATATGAAATAATTGACTATCATAACCGAGACAAAAATTAAATGCCTACCTGTTCTTAGTTGTCTTTTTTCCTGATTTTTCACGCAATCCAGTTACGTTTTTTAAGGTTCATGAAAACATCACTCATCATTCAAACGGGCATGACAATAAACTCGCATGATACACATGCTTGTCTCCGCAAAACGGACAGGGTTCGTTGAGCACCACCTTTGCATCAAGAGTTCTGTTTCCAGCCTCATCTGTAATGATACCCCTGTTATCCCGGAGGCTGAAATTAGAACTTTCAAAGACCTTGTTATGGGTCGGGCAAACAAAAACAAATTTCATCTCTTCTGTTTGTCCCATACCTTTTGCCATTTCGCCATACTCCTTGAATTGTTTTACGATTTATTGAAGGACATGCGATTTCCATCATAAGTCTAAAATTTCTTTGAATTTCTTATATCCTTATAAAGACTGAATACTGAAGGTTTCACACTTTTCCGTAAGTGTATTTTCAATCAGTTGCAGGTGTTCAGGGAGAAATCTGATACAGACTCCGCAGTCAGAACTTATTTTCCTCGGTACCGGTATGACTTTGTGGGGTACCTGGGCCTCTTTTAAAATTCGCTCTGCCTTTATTACGTGGCTCACCGATTGAAAAAGAGCTACGAGATATTTTTCTGATGTTTCTGTCATGGCTGAACTATGTGTCCTGCACGGGATAGGGTATCGGCTATGTCATACATATTTGAGACAATGCCGACAGCAACTTTTTCGGTGATACCAAAATAATTGGCGCAAGTGCCGCAAACGAGTATTTTAATTCCTTTTTCCTCAAGTTTTTGTAAGTCATCAAGCACATCAGAACCTTCAATTGCCAGCTTCACACCTGCGTTGTAGAATATCATCACATCTGGCCCGGCTTCGAGGTCTATTACAGTATGAATAAAGGCCTTCATGAGGATGGTACCGAGCTCATCGCTTCCTTTACCCATAGTATCTGAGATAATAGAAAAAACAGTGGGACCGGCAGAAGCAGAAGGAATTTCGGCAGGTAAGGGCTTTTCCGAGTCCTGATTGTTTATTTCCGTTGCAGCCTCTTTTTTTATTTTTAACTTAAAAATCCCCTCCGATTCGTCAGTAACCTCAACAGAGCATCCTGCGCTGGTGGCAAATCGTTTGACGTTCTCCACTGATATTGCATTGTCCACAATCACTACAACGTCGCTGTAAGACTCCAGTGCATTTTTTGTAAGAATAACCGGCTGGGGACAGGCAAGTCCTTTCGCATTGACTATTTCAGGCATAACAATCTCCTTCATAAATCTGTCTGTTTTTATTTTTTATGCTCCCGGGAAAGTATTTCAATTGCATTAATAGCGGTCCTGATCTCTTCTTTAGTGGTGAACATACCGAAACTGAAACGAACTGTTCCATCAGGGAATGTTCCGATTGTGCGGTGCGCGGACGGAGCACAGTGAAGTCCGGGTCTGGACATGATATTGAAGCGCTCGTCAAGCTCAAAGGATATCTCCGACGGGCTCAATCCTTCAATCGTGAAAGAGACCAGCGCGGTACGCATTTGGGGATTTATATCCCCGTATACCTTTACTCCCTTTATCGAAGAGATGCCGTCCAGGAATAATTCTGTAACGGCAATTTCATGTTTCCGTATGTTTTCAATCCCGACAGCAGCTACATGAGAGGCGCCCGCGCCGAGACCGGCTATTCCAATTGTGTTCGGCGTTCCCGATTCAAATCGGTCCGGCATAAATTCCGGATGCTCTTCAAATTCAGACCGGCTGCCCGTGCCTCCGCGTTCAAGCGGATTAATAAGCGTCTCCAATCCCTTGCGGATGTAAAATCCGCCTGTTCCCTGAGGACCGTTCAGGGATTTATGCCCGGTGAAAACCAGAAAATCTATATTGTCCTTTAATACATTGATGGGCAGGTTTCCTGCGCTCTGAGCGGCATCCACGCAGACAAGCACATCTCTTGTTCGTGCCCTTTCTGCAATCTCGGCAATGGGCATGATTGTGCCGGTGACGTTGGATGCATGCGTAATGATTATCATCCTGGTATTCTTTTTGATCGTGGCAATAATATCATCGGGGGAGATATCTCCTTTGCAGGAGCATTGCACAACGCTTAATTCAATCCCTTCCGCTTCAAGAGCCCGCAGGGGCCTCATGACGGAATTGTGTTCCATGCTGGATGTGATGACGTTGTCTCCGGGTCTCAGGAGTCCGCGCACAATGGTATTTATCCCTTCCGTGGCATTACGCGTAAAGATGACAGTATGAGGGTCTTCTGCACCAAGCAGAGAAGCTATAGTCTCGCGGGCATTAAAGATGATGCGTGATGCCTCGAGGGAAAGCCTGTGACCTGAACGTCCCGGATTTGCCCCCACATTGGCATTGAATTCCGCCATTGCCTTTATCATTACTTCAGGTTTAGGCCATGATGTAGCAGCATTATCAAAATATATACAATCCATTTCTTAACAAAACTCCTGTAAAGCTTCTGTTCATGTTCGACGTCATGCAGGAACAGGGTGTTTTGAGATAGTATTCGGCAAGAGCTCTTACAAGGTCCTCCGCATCCTCCCTTATATCCATGGCTCTGATCAGTTTATGTGGGGCTTAAGCACAATAAATCCCCGCTTTCTTTTTTCCCTCTTCACGTTTTGCCTGCAGATGAGCGAGTACCCTTTTCGTCTGTATTCTAAATATTCCTTCCTGAACTCAATTGTTTTTTTGCATTTTTTCTTCCAGGAAAGACTGTAATAGCGAACGCGTATGGTTTACCTCTTGTTTTTCGTTAAGTTCAATCAGCCACCAGTCGCATTTTGTGCCGAGTAATTCCGACAACAACGGTCGGATTAAATCCAATCCCTTCGGAGCCACATGATATGGTTCCAGCGTTTTTTCATCGATTTTTTCTATTTCGTATATGTGAGCGTTGACAATATAAGATGAAAAGGTTCTTAAGAAATCAATGCTCGTGCCATGATTATTCAATACCCATGGGCATGCATTTGCATGACCTATGTCAAATGTTACACCAGCACTGGATCCCTCAATTATCTCAAGAAACTCGTGGGGATTGTTTGCCCATCCTTTAGTAAGATTTTCCAGGCAGACGGTTATCTTTTGTTCTTTGCCGTAGGAGACAAGATCTGATAAATGGGCCAGGGCTGTTTCATATCTAAGTTCATCCATCGATTTCATCCCCAGCCCGATATGAACCGTTGCGTATTCACCATTATGGCTGTTGATGAATTCAACACAGTCTTTATGAAATTCAAATGAATTTTTTGCCTTTTTTATATCAGTATGTGCTATCTCCATCGAAAAGAACTGGAGATGATATCTTATTTCAAAACCCTCCCTGGAGATTTTTTCGATATTCGCCGTTTCCTTTTGTAGATCTGAGGCATTTTTTGCATCGGGACTCAATGTATAGTCTATGCCGCTCAGATTATGTTCCATGCAATAATCAATCAATTGCTGAACACAAGGGAATGCTTTATTACTGACAGCAATAACTGGACGTACATTCGTTTCCATTTCTAAGAACCTTTCTAATTATTTTTGCTTTTTGGTTATTTATTTTATTTCACCTGCCAGTAATGCAGCTCCCAGAGCACCGACCATCTGCGGATCATTCGGGCAAAGCACCTTGCGTCCCAGTTTTTCCTCAAGGAGTAACCGCATGCACGGGTTATTGGCCACACCGCCTGTGAAAACAATATCACCCTCTGCTGACACGCGACTGATCATGCCGGCAGCTCTGCGAATGACGCTGGCGTGCAATCCCCTGGCGATTTCCCTGCGATTCTGTCCCTTGGCAATCAGGGATGTGACTTCAGATTCAGCGAATACCGTGCACATGCTGGAAATATTGAGTTCCCTTTGAGCCGGCAAAGCCTCCAAACCGAAACCTTCAATACTAAAGCCCAGGGTTTTAGCCATGATCTCGAGGAATTTTCCGGTACCGGCGGCGCAGCGGTCATTCATTTCGAATTTTTTCACCTTGCCGTTTGCTGTCAGTGCAATGGCTTTGCTGTCCTGTCCTCCGATATCAAGGACGGTAAGCGCGGCGGGGAAAAATGCACGTGCGCCCCTGGCATGAGCCTTGATTTCGGTAACCGTTGGCGCATCAAATGACATCTCAAACAGGTTACGACCATAGCCCGTGGCCATGATACGGTCATAACTTACGCCATTGATCATTTTCCTGGCTTCGGCCATAGGATCAAACCCGGTATCTGACTGGGTACTAAAAACGATATCTCCTGTTTCATTCACAATCACAAGCTCAATAGTCCGCGAGCCGATGTCGATTCCTGCAAAATGGGTGCTCACATTAACCTCATTAAATCTATTTGAGCTGCTCAATAAAGGCTTCGATTCTTGTTTTCAATTGGCCCATATCCTCAATACTGTAATCGGTTTCGATTCGCAGGCAGGGGATATTGTTATTTTCAAGGACATTTTCAACCGGTATTGATTCCATAAGATAGGGCTGGCAGAACTGTAAACCATAATGAATTACTCCGTCAGCCCTGCAGGAGGCGGCTAATTCCTGAATATGTTCCAGGCGTTCCGGATTTGGTGTGAAGATTGCACAATCCACCTGAAAATAGCGATCCACGATGGCTTCCATCATTTCATCGACCGTGTTTCCGGAATCATCCGTGAGGTTGCGTGTACCGCGTTCACCCACACAGGATTCCTCGCCCACGATCACGGCACCGGATGTTTCCACGATGAAGGGCAGTTTCCAGTTGGGCACTGCCTGAGGACAGCCGGATAAGAGAATGCGGGGAGTCTTCTCCGGAAAAGCACCTTTTTTCTCTTCAATCCGGATTTCAAGTTCATCACAGATCTTGTTCACTGAATCCGTAAACCGGGCAGGGTTGTCGTAAAAGAAGACCTGGTTGGCCAGGAGCGCATCCAGGCCGGATATGGGTGCAGGGTCAGCCTTGCGCAGTGATGAGATCCGGTGAAGGGCAGTGCGTTTGGCATTCACCGTATTGATCGCCTGCTTCAGGGATTCAGGTGTTATGGTTACACCTGTGAGAATTTCAGCCGCAGACCTGAAACGATTATACTCAGCTCTAAGGAGTGCTTTGCCATGTTCTGATTTTACCTGAGGAAGGTCCATCACATAGAGATTTTCCACAAGGTTGTTTAAGGATTCATAAGATTTTTTTTTGCCGTCACAGGTGTTCTCACCGACAATCATGTCTGCACTTTCAAGATATGGACAGACCCTTCCGAGCTTGAACCCGAAGGCTGATTTGATTAGTGCACAGGTGTTGCGTGGCAGAAGCTTTTCCACTTCCTCCATGGCAAAATCAGCTCCTGAGCACAGCCCTACAAGAGTGGCGTTGGCAGCCAGAACAATTTCTTCAGGCACAAAGACACAGAAAGAACCGATAATTTTCCGTCCGGTTTCTTTTTCATTCATTAATTCCTTTATGCGAAGGCCGTGCACTTCGCTCATGACGAAGTCAAAATAATTCATACCTTCCGGTCGGTTTTTTTGTGATAAATAAATATCGTTATAGGCATTTCCAAGGATGCCCAGGAGTGCGTCATGGGCATCAAGATCAAGGCCAAGATCTGTCCACATTGAACGGTATTCCTCACTCATTATTTTCTCCTTTCAGTAGCTTTCCCATATGCCCGGTTCGACATCAATCCGGATGGGAGATATAAATTGCTCGTGTGTTTTTTTAATCCTGATTAGTCAGCGAGAGTTAGGCCAGGTCTATACCTGAGACAACAGAAATGATCTGAATAAAGATTAATTGGGAGTGACAGGTTAGATACGATTCTGGCATACGGCTTCGTCTAACAAGCCCGGTTAGATGAACAAAATCCTCAGGTAAAGCCAAAATCGTCTATCATACAGGTCCTCTTGGAAGATTTAATTTTTGACGGCTTTGGGAAAAGTTCAATTTCTGTCCTCGTCCTTGGCCAGAATTGAACATCCTTCATGTTTCAGCAGTATATATTATAGGGGAATATTATATGTCAAACAGGAAATTACGATATTAAAATTTACTTTTATAGAAAAATCCGATGGGTATTTGCGACCAACTCAGGTCAACTTTATGTTGACATGGAGTGATCACCATATTAAGAATAATTTTAACAGGGGCACGAAGTCCTTCAATAATAAAGTAATTGAAAAGACATAAGCCATGAAGGCAATCTCTCCATGAAGGGGAGTGCTTTCATGGCTTTTTATTGAGGTGTGTATAATGAGACGATTGAAACCTATATTGTTGTATGTCCTGTCAGCCTGTTTAATAATCTTTATTTCGATTACACCGGCCTCATCTCAAATCAGGGAAATTCGCATTGGGGACAGCAGAGGAGACTGGGGATACCCGAATCCTTTCCGCCATTATCCCCGCGGTCCCGGTTATATCAGGATGAGCTGGGTCTTCGACACCCTGATCTGGAAGGATCAAAATGGATACATACCTGCTCTGGCTCAGTCCTGGTCTTTTGATGAGGAAAGCCTGTGCTTCATTTTCAAACTTAATCAGGAAGCCAGGTGGCATGACAACACGCCTCTTACATCGGAGGATGTGGTCTTTACTATTGAATATTTTAAAAAGCACCCGTATCGCTGGATAACCATTGATCATATTGATAGGGCATCTGCTGAAGGGCTTTACTCTGTAAGGATATATCTTTCGAAACCTTATTCCGCATTTATTCCCGATATTGGGGGGACAATGCCCATCATTCCGAAACATATATGGGAATCAGTTGAAACCCCTGAGACATATAATGACCCCAAGGCATTCACTGGCAGCGGCCCTTATGTATTCCGGGATTTTAACAAGGCAAAGGGTATCTATCTGTATGAGGCCTTCACTGATTATTACCAGGGACGTCCAAAGGCCGACCGACTCATATATATCCGTTCAGGAAAGCCCATGATTTCACTTCAAACAGGAGAGGTGGCCATTGCAAATATAAAACCCAATATGGCTGCCTCTCTGAAGGAAAAGGGAATGATTGTCATTAAGGATGAGCGGGGCTGGAATAAAAAGCTTATGATAAACCATAAGAAACCCCCGTTTAATAACAGAAATTTTCGCCATGCAATGGCATATGCAATAAACCGGCAGGAAATCATCGACAAATCCCATCTGGGTTTCGGCACACCAGCCTCATGTGGCCTGCTAAGCATTGATCATGAAATGTACAATCCGGAGACACCGTCATATCCGCACGATGCGAGAAAGGCCGTAAAAATAATTGAATCACTGGGATATACGAGAGGTGACGATGGGTATTTTGAAAAAGATGGTCGTCCCCTCACTGTTGAACTTCTGTCATCAGATATTACTGTGGCAGGCGAGAGAGTGGCGGACAGGGACGGAGAGGTCATAAAAAAACAGCTTGAGCACATAGGCATAAGTATGAATCTGGTCAACATGGAGCAGGCTACGACTGACAGCCGTGTAAAAAACTGGGAGTTTGATATTGCAATATCAGGGCACGGAGGCATATCAGGCGACCCAAGGATACTTAACGAAATGATTTCTTCACGATACGGCGCAGGTTCGGTCAACAGTGCCCGTTACGATATCAACCCTGAACTTAACAGACTGATGGAAGCCCAGATGCTGGAAATGGATCAGCAGAAGCGGAAGAAAATAGTCTATAGAATCCAGGAACTGTATGCTGTTGATTTACCGGCGATATCGCTTTACTATCCGGATTCCATGGCCGCTTACAATCCAGCCAGGGGAATATGCTGGTTTTATACAAAAGGAGGAATAAGCAAGGGAATACCAATTCCTCAGAATAAGATGTCTCTTATAAAATGATATGAAAGATGGTCATTACATAAAGCTCACGGCAGTCTATTTTTTCGCCGGCCTGGTCATGATCTATGCAAGCTACATCCTCCCGAAATGGCTTCCTGGAGATTTCGTAACAGCCATGTACTCCGATTCCAACGTGACATTGACTGTGGAGCAGGAAGCGCAGATCAGGGCATGCTGCACAGGGAAGGAAGGTTTAAGTCGCTATTTGATTAATCTCCTGAGCCTGAAATGGGGTTATTCATATGCATTATTGACACCTGTCTCAGATCTGATCCTGGAAGCTCTTCCATGGACACTGCTGCTATTTGGAGGTGCCCATGCTGCTTCCATGTTGCTTGGATTTATCTTCGGGGTTGAGGCGGCCTGGAGAAGAGGCGGCTGGGTGGAAAAAATATCTGTGGGATGTATGACCATAATTGAAGGCGTGCCGGAAATCTGCACAGGGGTGGTGCTTCTCATTATTTTTGCCCTTTTCCTGGGATGGTTCCCTGCATCAGGTGGAGAGACCGCCTATGCTGTTCAGTCAACGGTAAATCGTATTCTGGACGTGGGGCATCACCTCGTCCTGCCGCTCGTCACACTTGTACTGGCATATTTCCCGGGCAACTTTCTGCTGACCCGCGGCAGCATGGTCATGGTGCTTAAAGAACAGTTCGTGCAAACCGCACGGGCAAAGGGTCTCCCTCCTGCCCGCGTCCGCTATGCCCATGCAGCGCGCAATGCCCTTTTACCCATGTTTACACGATTCGGACTGCGAATCGCCTTTATGGTTACCGGAGTTCTCGTAGTAGAAACCATCTATTCCTACCCGGGCATGGGAACACTTCTCTTCAAGGCTATCGGGGTTCGGGATTTGCCTCTGATCCAGGGGATTGTCCTTTTTTCTTCCCTGGCTGTCCTTTTCGTTAATCTGGCCATGGAGTTTTTATACGGCATGATCGATCCGAGGGTGAGATATGCACATTAGCTTTCGCCATGAACTGGGAAGGGATCCCTGGTTTATTACAGGTATAGTGCTTGCCTGTATTTTATTCTTTCTGATAGTGCTTGGGCCGTATTTAACATCTTATGACCCCGACGATATATCTTTCAGCCCCCTCAGCCCTCCATCAGAAGAGCACTGGCTGGGTATTAATGACGGGGGGATGGATATTCTGTCTGAATTGCTCTACGGTATGCGCAACACGGCTGGCTTCGGCCTGTTGGCCGGAGTCTTTGCCCTTTTTATAGGTGTGTCAGTGGGATTGATCGCTGCGTGGTTCAGCGGATTACCGGACCAGATCGCCATGCGTCTTGCAGATGTAATTCTGGCTGTTCCTTCGGTGATGATTCTGATTATGACGGCTGCCCTGTTCCGGCCATCGCCGTTTATGCTTGCCCTTATATTTTCGTTCATGTCGTGGCCCACAACCGCAAAGGTAATCCGGTCGCACGCCCTGGTGGTAAAAAACCGCCTGCATATTCAAGCAGCACGGCAGGCAGGGGCTTCCGGCGCTTATATTATAGCCAGGCATCTGCTGCCGGAACTTTTTCCTCTATATGTAATAGGCTTTGCCGCCAAGGCTCGAATGGCCATGTTCATGGAGGCCTCCCTGGCCTTTCTGGGGCTGTTCGATCCGAGCCGGAAATCACTGGGGATAATGATAAGTTATGCAATCAAATACTATTACATGGATATATGGTGGAACTGGCTTCTTCCGCCGGTGATTGTTCTGACTCTCCTGACAATGGCTGTCACCTTTCTGGCTGTCAGCCTTGAAAAGGTGTTTGATCCAAGATTGACGGCTTCGTAAAAAGTCCAATTTCTTCGTTGGGCTTCATCTCGTTGCCACTGCGACGTACTGTAAGTACGCCTCGTGACACGAAATTTGTCCGCCTTGAACTTGGCGCTTTTTACAAATCCGCTCGGAATTTGACTTTTTACGAGACCAACAAGATTAAAGGAAGTGATTTGAAACTGGAAATTGACAATCTGACAGTTGCTTACCATAACAATGGTCGAGCCATTCTGGCGCTTGACAAGGTTGATCTCACAATGGAGACAGGTCATGTCACGGCGCTGGTCGGTGAATCAGGTTCGGGCAAGACAACGCTGGGTAAGACGATTATGGGACTTCTGCCGGATAATGCCGGGATATCGGGATGCGTTAAACTGGATGAGAGAGATATAATTGGTCTGAATGAAGCGGCCATGAACCAGATCCGATGGTCAAAGGTCGCCATGGTGTTCCAGAACCAGGCTGCAAACCTCAACCCTGCTCACCGCATCGTAGATCAGGTGGCAGAGCCTTTGATTCAGCACAGGCGGATTAATGTAAGCGCTGCAAGAGGATGTGCAGGTGAGGCGCTTGAGCGCATGGGTCTCCTCAGGGATCAGGCCGTCCGTTTTCCTCATGAATTGAGCGGTGGAGAGATACAGAGGGCCATGCTGGCCATGGCACTGATTATGGAGCCTGAACTGCTTATTCTGGACGAACCTACCTCGGCCCTGGATGCCATGACCAAGGCATTTGTGGCTGATGTAATTTGTGGTGTGAAAAAAAATGGTACATCTGTTCTGCTTATCACCCATGACCTTGATCTGGCGCGAAGGCTGGGTGATGAACTTGTTGTACTATACCTGGGCAGTGTCATGGAGATAATGCCGGCAAAAGAGCTTCTGCTCAATCCTTTGCATCCCTATACCCTGGCACTGGTCCGTTCCTATCCGGGGATGAAGGCCCTGCGTGATCTCGGAGGCATACGCGGGGATGCCTTTTACCGCATAAGCCACAGTCACCTTCAGATGGATGAAGAGGAGAGACCTCATACCCATGTGCTTGGTCCGGAGGCCTTTCATGAAGACCGGCATGCTGCGCCCGGGGGCTGCCTTTTTCAGCCGCGGTGCACTCAGTCTGAAGAAGGGTGTCTTAAGAATGATGTGCCTGTTATGAATCTGGGAGGTCACTCTGTCCGCTGTCTCAGAGGAGGCATAGTAAACCGTATGGAGCTGAAGGACGTGAGCAGAAAATATGGAAAGGTCACGGCGCTTTCCCATGCGAATCTGGAACTGCGCGCAGGAGAGGTCTTCAGTATTGTCGGTGAAACAGGATCAGGCAAGAGCACTCTTGCCATGATTGCAGCCGGAGTACTTATGCCGGACAAGGGGAGACGTATTTTTGAAAATATGGATATGGACAGATGGCCGGTCAGGGGCAGCAAATCTCTTGCCGGCAGAATAGGTGTGATTTATCAGAATCCTGCAGAGGCGGTCAGTCACCGGCTGTCAGTTTTTGATATCGTGGCCGAACCGCTCAGGATTCAAGGTAAAGGACATGATAAGGGGGAAATCGATGAGCGTGTGAAACGCGCCCTGAAAGATGTCCGTCTTTCCTCGGAACCCGGGTTTATCACGCGATATCCACATGAACTCAACATGGGGGCCATTCAGCGGGTCTGTATTGCGCGGGCACTGATACTGGAGCCCTCACTGCTCGTAGCGGATGAGCCGACCAGTTTCCTGGACCCGAGCGTCCAGGCCAAGGTTCTCAAACTTCTCATGGACCTGCAGACCGAGAAGGGCCTGACCATGCTCTTTGTAACCCATGATATCGGGCTGGCTCGAAAAATATCAGACAGGATCGGCGTCATGCTTGCCGGCAGGATAGTGGAGGTCGGACCGTCCTCACAGGTACTTTGCAACCCGTTACATCCTTATACCGGTTTATTAACCAAAAGCGCGGCAGGCCATGTTGACAGCGCTTTTCAAATACCTGATGAATCCAGTTCTGGCTGCTGTCCTTTTGCCAGGCGTTGCAGTCTTGCTGAATCAAACTGTTTTTCTGAATTGCCGCCGCAGGTATGTCTTGACGGTGGATATCACAGGGCTTTGTGTTTTCGGCCGCAGATAGAGGATTATTCTGATAAACTTGATAAGGTGCCTTCCCTGAATGGATTTGAAACTTAAACGGTATGATGATATTCTGAAAAAACTCGGAGAAGACCATGAATAATACAATAATAACCGAAGATCTTATTAGAGAGACAGCCAGCTTCCACGGTCACTGGTGCCCGGGGCTTGCCATAGGAATACGTGCTTCTGAATGGGTACTGCAGGAATTGGGCAGGGCGCAGGATGAAGAAATAGTTGCTGTTGTCGAAACCGATATGTGTGCTATCGATGCAATTCAATATCTGACCGGGTGCACATTTGGAAAGGGAAATCTGATTCACAGGGACTATGGAAAAAATGCCTTTACCTTTTACCGGCGGCGTGATGGGAAGTCAGCACGGCTGGTGTTGAAACCTGTATCTTCAACCAAAGAAAGGATGACCATGGAAAAGCTGCATAAAAAGATGCGGGAGCACGGATTATCCGCAGAAGAAGAAAAGTCCAGGCAGGAGGCAAGGGCAGCCTCTTCAAGACGTATCATGGAATCTGACCTGACTGCTCTGTTTGATATAAAGCCGGCACCAGGCCATGTTCCGGAGAAGGCCAGGTTTCTATCGAGCCTCGTATGCGAATCATGCGGTGAGGAGGTTATGGAGACGCGAACGCGGCGTTTTGGGGGGATGGTCCTTTGCATACCCTGTTTTGAAGACATGGAAAGAAGGTAAGAAAAAGCAAAAAAGCTCAAAGGTTAAAGCTGAAAGTTCAAAGCTGAAAGGTGAAAGGTCAAAGCTCAAAGTTTACCCGCCAGTGTTTGTGGTGGGTTTATCCCGCAATGATGCCGGGCTGAACCAATAACTAATAACCAATAACTAATAACTAATAACCAATAACTAATAACCAATAACTAATAACTAATAACCAATAACTGATAACTAATAACCAACAACTGATAACCAATAACCAGCACCCTGCGTGTTGAAATCAGTCTTGCCAAAAACGGTGTTGTTCGATAAATTATGGGCAGTCAGGCATTTTTGGTGAGAGCAAACTTTTTGGATAGAAAACTTGAATCAGGAGACAAAAAATGTGTGAAGCAAATGCATTTTTCTTCAGGGATGGCCAGGAAGAGCTGTTCCTTGAGAGTGTGGATATAGTACAGCCGGAGGAGGACGGACAATTCCGGTTGATAAATATCTTTGGGGAGCAGAAGATTATTAAAGCTAAAATCAAAGAAATGAAGCTGGTGGATCACAGGCTCGTCTTTGTAAGGCAGTAAGACACCATATGAACTGCCCCGCAGCAATCCAGACGGTATCAGACGTCATTTCAGAAAAAACCGGAAACCATAAACTTGCTTGACTGGGTTCCCCCGAAACGAGGTCCGGAGCAGGCTTTATCAAGTCCGGGATGAAAGGACGAAGCGGGCTTCGGGGATACGTTCGCCGTGTTTATGGCGGGCTTTTCTGCCTTTTACCAGCCTTTGGCTTGTTGGCTGGCTGGCTGGCAGATCTTGTCTGCCTTTTACCAGCCTCTGGCTGGCTGGCAGATTGAAACAATCGAGATTAAAGTTACAGTGAATTCAGGAGGCTTAAAAATGATAGTTGTAACCGGAGGAGCCGGTTTTATCGGCAGTAACTTTGTGGAGAAATTAAACAACGAAGGTATTGATGATATTGTCATTGTCGACCATCTTGGATGTTCAGAGAAATGGAAAAACCTCGTCAATCTCCAGTACAGCGATTATTTGCACAAAGATTCATTTCTTCAGATGGTGCTCGAAGACAATGTGAGGTTTCCTGTTGAGGCACTTGTCCATATGGGAGCATGTTCTTCAACGACTGAGCCGGATGCCGATTACCTCATGAAGAACAATTTTCATTATTCATGCCGTATAGCCGAGTGGGCATTGAAGCATGAAGTCCGATTAATATACGCCAGTTCTGCAGCAACTTACGGCGACGGCTCCAAAGGATTTAATGATGACGAAATCCTGATCAAGGACCTCAGGCCCGTCAATATGTACGGCTATTCCAAACAGCTATTCGATCAGTGGTGTCTGCGAAACGGTATTCTGAAAAAGGTCGCGGGGATCAAGTTTTTTAATGTCTTCGGGCCTAACGAATATCACAAAGGCGATATGACAAGCGTTGTGTACAAGGCGTATAATCAGATCCTGGAAACAGGTTGCGTGCGGCTATTTAAGTCCTATTCCGCGGAGTATCCTGATGGCGGACAGAGAAGGGACTTTGTTTATGTTAAGGACTGTGCGGAGGTGTTGTGGTGGCTCATGGAACACGAAGATGTCAATGGGATATTCAATCTGGGAACTGGACGCTCACGGACCTGGAACGAACTGGTCAGGGCAGTTTTTTCAGCACTTGAACGTGAACCGCGTATCGAATACATCAACATGCCCGAGAAACTGCAAGCCCAGTACCAGAATTACACAGAAGCAAAGACGGATAAACTCCTGGAGCATGGTTGCCCCGTATCATTCAAGCCTCTGGAAGACAGCGTCCGTGATTATGTGGTGAATTATCTGTCTTGTAACCGCCACTATTGATTCCCATGGCTTTACATTTATGCGAGCTACAGGCTAACGACGGTAGTCGTTAAACAAAGCCTTCACCTGATTTTATTCGGGAACACGGAATAGAATATTTGGTGAAAACACTGAATAACAGATGGAGTC
>ERZ795048.346-NODE-346-length-51070-cov-35.028795_pt1 | contig 51070 bp, 49 predicted proteins | sample MGYA00375132_ERZ795048 | MGnify/ENA primary metagenome ERZ795048 (study PRJEB30177, sample SAMN05720225) | activated sludge metagenome | isolation source: Anaerobic digester | place: Hong Kong | collected 2014-12-17 ...
CCCATACCTAACATCGCAGGCCATTCCATTGAAGAGAATATTGAGATGTGCCGTGTGCTTTCAACAACCCCGGGGATAGATGCTGTTGAACTTAATGTTTCATGCCCCAATGTCAAACAGGGGGGGATGGCCTTCGGGACAAACACCGAGGTTTTCTGCGACCTTCTTGAAAAGGCGAGAAAGGTGACTCAATGCGCTCTCATAGTAAAACTTTCACCAAATGTCACCGATGTTACAACTTTTGCTGTACATGCAGAAAAGATCGGTGCTGACGCTGTGTCTGCTGTAAATACATTCCTCGGCATGAAAATTGATATAAAAAAGAAAAAGCCCCATTTCAACAATAAAGTTGCGGGACTGAGCGGACCTGCGATTAAGCCCATGGCTGTGAGGATTATCTACCAGGTATTTGATAAAATTTCGATACCCATTATAGGCCAGGGGGGAATCTCAAATATCGACGATGTGATTGAGTTCATGATGGCAGGGGCATCGGCAATATCTGTGGGCACAGCAAACATGATAGAGCCTGGAATATCTGAAAAACTTGTGACTGATCTCGAAGATTATATGAAGCATGAAAATATAAATTCACTTAAAGAAATAGTTGGTGTTGCGCATTGAGTTTGCATGCGTCATTGCGAACGACCGCAGGGAAGTGAAGCAATCTGATTTTGATAGAGTTAATATATTATCCAGGATCAGATTGCCACGTCGCTATCACTCCTCGCAATGACACGCATAAGTAAAAATGCATGTCTATGTAACACATTAATCGAGCAGTTTTACCTTTCACAGGAGAAGATATGAAATACTGGAATAAAACCCTCAGAAGCATGGATGAATATATCCCGGGCGAACAGCCCTCTAACATTGAAGAGTACATTAAACTCAACACCAACGAGAATCCTTTTCCGCCCTCAGATAAAGTTTTAAAAGCGATAACCGATCATGTTAACGCAAACCTGAGGAGATACCCTGATTCCAAGGCAAAAAATGTACGAAATATTTTTGCAGAGCAGAATAATCTCTCTCCTGAAAATGTTTTTGTAGGGAACGGTTCAGACGAAGTATTTACTCTGATTTTCCGGGGGCTCATTGAGAAAGAGGGTTTAGCCGCATTCCCTTATCCCTCCTACTCCCTCTATGATACACTGGCACAGGGGAACGGGATTAAATACGAAAAGATCGATCTCGCGGAGGATCTCCAGATAGATATGAACAGATTTCTCTCCCCGAAATACGATATGGTTATAATTTCCAACCCTAATAACCCCACTGGAACTTATGTGGGACCGGGCATAGTAAAGGAGTTCCTTAAAGTTTATAAAGGCCTGCTTATAATGGATGAAGCTTATATTGACTTTTACGGAGGTTCGTCGATTGAACTTGTCAATGAATTCGACAACCTTATTGTCACAAGGTCTTTCTCAAAATCCTATTCACTGGCCGGGCTGCGTGTGGGTCTTGCGATATCCAATCCCGCAATAATTGAGGGATTAGTTAAAATTAAAGATTCATATAATGTCGACACCCTGGCACTTGCAGGGGCTGAAGCTGCTTTACTTGACACAAGATCTTTTGAGTACAACCTCGGGATGCTTCGAAACAACAAAGAGTACCTTGAAGAAAGGCTTACTGATATGAATTTTCAGATTATCCCATCAAGGGCAAATTTTATATTCACGAAACACCCGGATGTTGATTCAAAGGAACTTTACGAAAAGCTTAAAGAGGAGAAAATTCTTGTGCGTCACTTCCGCGGGCCTGTGCAGTCAGATTATATACGGATAAGCATAGGTTCCATGATGGAGATTAAAAAGCTGTGTACTGCCATTGAAGGGATATTAGAGGGCGCGAAGTAATATTTATTTCAAAGCTGCTGTTTTTTTGCTGAAGTATGTCATTGCGGATGCAGTGAAGGTCGCTCCTCTGCATCCGTGCAGCTGCGACACTAGCGCAATCCTGCGCGTCGCATCTTGCTAAAAAAAGATTGCCGCGTCACTATCGCCCGTCCTGCTGTGCACTGAGCGTCGTCGAAGTGAGCCAGTCGAAGAGCTCCCCGCAATGACGGATATAAATAATGGATCTCTACAATGGAAGGAGTATAACCCTCCCCGCACTGTTTGTTATTGTCCCCCTCTGGAACATCTCATTTGCTGTTAACCTTTCATTAAGGAAGAGAGCAATATCCTCCTTCTTAATCCAGATATTAACCTGCTGATTTGTACCGGCATCCATCCATTTGAATCCTATAACTACACCAACCACCTCATTTTCGGATGTTACGAATTTATATTTATATATTTCATCAATTATCCCGGTTACATTCTCCTGTATCAGTTTAACTGAAAACCTGCTGTATTCCAGGTTGTTATCCTTATTTATAATTATATCAAATCCGAAAAAAAGCCTGTCTGTCCTTTTCGATTTTTTATCAAAATAAAATCCCATGCTCCCCTTAGATACATCAATATCCTGGTTTTCAGTTATATCTTTTGCTATTGATATAATATCCTTCTTATATTTATTCTGATAAAAACCGCCATTGGTTGAATAAGAATTTATATCAACGAGAAAATCCTCATATTTCACTGCATCTTTTTTTACAACCACAGCATTTCCATTACCGCCCTTCCCCTCTCCCCGGTTGGAGCCGTCAGCAGATCCGTTCATCTCTACCGCAGAAGCGCAGGCAGCCGCAGATATCACAATAGTAATCAGAAACGAATAAAAACTTATTCTTAACGGGTTATTAAACGGCATACTTTCACTCCACAGAAAAAATTTTACTGACGCTAATACATTAATTATCGGTTTAAACCGTCATTTTCTGTACAGAGATATTTGCAGATATTTAAGCGGGCTACATTTTAAGAAAATCCATATATTTTTCTATAGGCCCGGGATAGGAACCGTTGCCGTCGAGATATTTTTTGAACCGGTTTTCGTACGAAACAACCTCGCGGTTCTGCACATTCCTGTACCTGTTGGCGGATTTATTGAAGGCCGGCATATTTTCAAGCTGGTCACGGATCTCTCTTTTAAATGGTATATGCTTAAAAAACATCTCACGCACAACAGCATTGAGTTTCATAATTCCTTCACGTTCATATTCAATCCAGAGCATATAATCATCAGCGAACCTGTCGCGGTTTGTCCTGAGGCTTTTGAACCTTAGGGCGATCTTCTCTTTCATTTCAGGGGATAGTTTTGAATTCTTCTTAAATGTATTAACGTAATCGAAATATTCACCGGAAAGCCCCCCTTCAATTGGATCAGCCCACATCGCACCCTTGATGCTCCTGTTAAGCTCCCACCTGAAACAGGCAAAAGTATGCATGAGACTTTTCTCTATATCACCGGAGAAGAGTATCGGAATCATAATCCTCCCCATCGATCTTTTACTATTGCCGGAAAGTTCCTGCCACAGAAAAGTTTTGGAACCGCAGATCGGGAGGAGTATAAAATACGGGAGAATCTCCTCTTTAATAATCTCCCTGGCGCTGTCGAGTTTAAGAACAGTCTCCCTCCAGAAAAGGGAAAAATCTATATCCGAGAGCTTTTTTATAAGAGCATCAACTTTATCCTTGGACTGGTACATATTCCTCAAATTACCCCTGATCATCTCACTGAATAAAACAGGGAAGGCAGTTGCAGTGCTCCCGGAACAGACCGCTGAGGAACTCGCAAGCCTCTGCTGAATTTCATGAAGAGTTTTGTTCAGATTTTCGTCATCAGAGCCCTTCTCCCTTTTCTCCTCTCCGGCCTTCCCCCTTTTCTGATACTTCTCCTGCTCGCGAAGAAATGCTTCATAATTGAGCCCCATCTCCGTGATACTGGGTTCCTCTGCTCCTGCATATATTTTAGACAGAAACTCATATTCAAGTACAACCGGGGCCTTCGCATCCCTTTCCCGCACTCTGCCGAGATCATTCAGGTCTGAAAGCTGCTCCGGGGTAAGAAGTTCATCATCAAGAAATCCGAATGTAAGCATAAGCTTCACCGGTCTCGGGATTGAAGATTCAATTTTGGTTCTTACAAAAACCTGTTTGTAGAGATCCCAGTACATCTGGGTAATATGGCGCCTGACTTTTCTCTCTTCTGATTCTGAACTTAGCGGATTCTTCAGATTTTTAAAATCATTAAGTAATTTCAGCAGTTTATTCTGGAACTCCTTTTCCACCATGGAGAACTCAAAAATCTGGTATATCGATTTCTGAAGACCGGTGCTGATTACCGGTGTAGCTTCAATTGCCCCGCCCTCATTCTCGGCTGCGGTTTCTCCATCACCAGTCTCCCGGGGAGCCGGTGTTTTACCGCTTTTCTCAAGCATAGAGCATAAATCAGCGAATCCGGGGAATACCTTAAGGCTCTTCCCTGTGACTTCAGCAGTCATTGCATCTATTTTCAGAAACACCTGCTGAAATTTTGAATAGAAATCGGGAGCAATCCGTCCTGTTGAGCTCCATGAATCGATACCCCCCTGAGCAAGGAATGATATCCATCCATCCTTCACCTCAAAAATACTTTTTGATTTACGGTTGAACTTCTCCATAACATTATGAATCCCCAGGAGAAGTACGCGAAACGCTTTAACAATAGACGTGAAAACTGAAACAGGGAGATCGGGATCCGCCCTGAAAATTTCGCTTAAAAGCTGAACATCAAGTTTCAAAAGACGCCTTATTACATCCATATAATCCGCGCCAAGGGTCTCGGTATTAATACCTTCCGCGTAATTCTTTTTAAGAAGTTTTCCTTTATCTTCAATTATAAAATCGATGCCGACTGTATCCGGGACTTTTCCTTTAGCAAATGTAAATACAGAGTAGAGATCGTCACTTTTTTTATTCAGATTATCAGAACCGGTATTCGGGCTGAGTGCGTTAAAAAGCAGAAGAACATTGTCATCAACCTGGCAAAGCCTCATATAAAGACCCGCCGCCTTCTTCATCGAAGCCTGGGCTATCATATAATTATTAAAAAGCTGCCTGAGCATATTTATCGCACTATTAATATCGCGCTGTGCTACACCCTTATATCCCCCCTGCGCTATGGGATATTCAACAACCTGTGTATCAGTCATGGCTCTTACGGTATTTGAATAAGGGGAAGTCAGGAGCCCGGAAAAACCTATAATCATGGATCTCCCTTTAATTGTGCAGACCCTGACAGATTTATCTGCAATGAGTTCACCATCCAGACCCATAAATTCTTCAGGTGCGGAGAGGACTTCAACTTCCCCGTCCTGCATAATATAAAATCTGGTTGGATTTTCACCCTGGGTAAAGAGTATATCACCCTTTTTCAAGATTCTGCTCTCAGGCATTATTCATACTCCCGGATCGTAGTAACGGCTTTTCCCGCGGCCTATTGCAAAATACTTTTCAATTAATAATAATTAATATATATAAGTAAAATCACAATTTCAAAATTGAATTATTATAAACATATGTCATTTCGAAGAAGCGATAGCGACTGAGAAATCTGTTTTCTGACTACAAATTTCAGGCAATCTTCTCTGATTATATTATCGGAAGAAATGCTGTGCAATACAAATATTAAATTCTGCTGTTTTTTATATTATCCATATATTCATCCCATTCAGTAGGGAGCATATATTTCTTTTTATTATTACACTCTTTACATGCAGGGACAAGATTAATCTTTTCGCTTTTACCTCCCCTTGCAAGAGGTATCTTGTGGTCCATGGTGAGTTCTGAGGGATTGAATTTTTTTCCGCAGTAATAGCATTCACCTGCTGCTATTTTATTTTTCCACCAGGGGGAATTACGCAGTTCCCTGGCTTTATTTTTTTCAATGGCAAGTTCAGCTTCGGCATCATGATGAAACAATTCACTTTTCGGGGAACTTCTCCTGGCTCTTTTCCTGTCAATATGTCTCTCTTTATATGACATATTACTCAAAACATTCTCCGGCTTCCAGCCTGTACCCGTTTATAAATGAAAGGCCGTCCATTTTCTTTTTATTCTCAGGCTGTATTTCAAGTATCTCAATCACTCCATTCCCTGTTCCAGCCAGGAGGTGTTTCTTCTGAAATTTTATCACTTCACCGGGTTTTAGCGAAGGGGTAACTCCGGTAAAAATGGCGGTTTTCCATATCTTCATATGATGCCCGCGGAAAGTTGTCCATGCCACAGGTTTAGGATTCAGTCCCCTGACGAGATTATGTATGCTGAGGGAATCATTGTTCCAGTTAATAAATGCCGTATCTTTATCTATTTTTCCGCAGTGTGTGGCTTCAGAGTCTTTCTGTTTTACAGGCTCAGCCTTTCCGCTGCCCAGGAGTTCAATTGATTTAACAACAAGCTCCGCTCCAATGGGGAAAACCAGTTCATAGAGCTCACCCGCGTTTATGTTCTCATCAATTTCAATCTTTTCCTGAAGAACTATGTCCCCGGCGTCAAGCTGTTCATTAATCATCTGCACAGTGACCCCGGTCTCGGCATCTCCATTAATAAGAGCCCACTGCACGGGAGCAGCACCACGGTATTTTGGAAGGAGCGAAGGATGGAGATTAATTGTGCCGTATTCAGGCATTTCAAAAATTGAACGCGGGATCAGTTTACCATAGGCAACTACAACAAATATATCAGCATTATACGATTTAAGAAGCTCTGCGAATTCCGGATCTTTAAGGCTTTTAGGCTGAAGTACAGGGATATCCCTGCAGGTGGCGAATTCTTTTGCGGCGCATTCCTGTATTTTCATATCCCTGCCGCACTTTTTATCTTCAGGGGATACGAGGAATACTATATCATAAATATTACAGATATGCTGGAGTACATAAGAAGCTATTTCCGGTGTTCCGAAAAAACCTATCCTCATTTTCCCTGCTTTTTATTCAGTTTTTTAATCTTTTTAAGTTCAGATCTCATCTCGTCCCTGAGATATTTCTCAACCCTGTCAATAAACAGAATTCCATTGAGGTGATCATACTCATGCTGAAACACACGCGCAAGGAGGCCGTTTGCCTCAATCTCAACTTCCTTACCGTCACGGTTATATCCGCTTATAAGAATAGTTTCCGGTCTCATGACATCAGCATTAATTCCCGGAAGGGAGAGACATCCCTCCTCATAAGGAACAAGTTTGTCTGCTCTCTCTTTTATCACCGGGTTAATCAGCGCGAATTTATTACCTCTCTTTTCACCTGTATCAACAACAAAGAGCCTTTTACCGCAATCAACCTGAGGGCCGGCAAGACCGATACCATCCTCTTTATACATTATTTCAAACATCTCATCAATTAAAGATGCGATGCTCCCGTCTATATTATTTACAGGTTCTGCCACACCGGCAAGTGTTTCATTACCATAGAATACAAGACTTCTTGACATTTAAGACCTCGCGCTACTTAAAATTTAAATCGTTCTCAAGACCCTTCTCGGCTCTCATCAGGTCCTCTTCTGTATCAACCTCATACCATCCGAAACCTGAAAGGTCACATATAACAGGCACTCCCCTGTCTTTCTCGGAGAGTACCTGAAGAATATTTTCAACTACAGCCTTTTCACCGTATTTTTCAATCACTTCATTTATAGTTTCCCTGTATAGAGATTCCATTGAAGCATCAACGTAAGTCATACCTATATATCCGCAGTCAAATTCATCCAGTTTCTTGCTTATGGCCTCAACTTTCTTTCCATCTTCAGCCAGTTTGACCTTCATGTCATCATCACCAAGACTCCTGTCAAAATCACACATTGCTGTGATAGATTTCATTGACTGCTTCATCTTCCGGAACATAATACCGGGATAAATATGATCCACGTTGGTAATCAGGAATGAATCTCCTGAAAATTCCCTCAAAGCTGTAATCAGTGTATAAATATTCCCCTTGAGATACTCTTTATTCTCAATAACTCTGACCTTCTTGTAATCATGAGAATTTATATGTTCACGAAGATCCTCATAGCAGAATCCCCCTACTATTATTATCTCATCAAAAAAATCATGTTCAAAAAATTCAAGGAGGTAGTCAATAAGCCTTTTCCCCCTCACTGGAACCATCCCCTTGGTTCTCGCTTTAGTTATCTCTCCGAGTCTGCTACCTGTACCTGCTGCAAGAACAACTGCTCTCATAGTTCTAATAGTTCCTTTATTGAATTAATAGTTACAATATCATTGCGGATTTTCATAAAATCCTCTCTTTTAAAAGTCCCGCATATTCCCACAAAACTTATACCATAATTGAATGCCTTTTCAGCATCCTTAAGGGAATCCCCGACAAAAGTCATATCCTCTTTCTGAAGACTGAATTTCTCTCTGACATAATCGAAATGAGCTTTCCCCTTCTCAAAACCCTCTCTGAAACCAAGTACAATATCAAAATCGAGCTTCTCATTTTCCACAAATTTATCGATAAGTTCCTGAAAATTATTTGAAGCTATACCAACAATATTACCTTTTTCCCGTAATTTATTTATGGTATCTCTGACTTCATCTGTAAATTTTGATAAAAAAAAGCCCTCTATCTTTGTCTCTTCAAATATTTTCGCCTTCTCACTGTTTGTCGGATCCCCGGGGAGAATTATTTCGAGCTGCTGAAAAAAAGGATTCCCTGATGTTTCAAGATACCTTGCCTTTGCTTTTTCAAAAGATATTTCAGGGTGAAACCTGTTAATAACACGCCCCGCTATATCAGCAAAACCCTTCATTGTGTCAACAAGTGTACCGTCAAAATCAAATAAAAATGCCCTTGTTTTTCCCATGTTTTAAATTATGCCCCGCAGATTTAAAAAAATAGATAATCTATAATAAAATATAAATATGTCACGTCAAGTATAAAGTTCTTGATTAAATGATTACATATAACCCTATTTATATTGAATTATACTGGTTTATTTCAAATACTTTAAGTATTAATTCCTTAACTTTTTTCAGGCAATATATGCTCTATTACCCCCGCCGCCTAAGGCGGCCGGGGTATATAATTCATTACTTTACACTAAAAAGTATCTTCAGGAATTATTACTGAAATACTTTACTATTTTATCAGCATTAAATACACTTATGAATACAGGTCCTCTGCAGGATGAAATAATAGAAATTCTGGTTTAATATGGTTTAAGGAGATTCTTAATGAAAAAAATTCTTTTTATCATGATCTTAATTCTATCAACCTTCACAACTCTTTCCGCTCTGGAGGTTGATGTTGACGAAATTTCAAAATCCGGACGGGTTAATTTTACAAATTACGAAGGCACCGGCAGCAAATATGAATCTGTCAGCCAGATTAAATCTATCGGCTACCAGCTTTCCTACAAAAAAAAGCAGGGAGGCGAATCCGGTATTTTCAGGTACCACATGAAATACCACGTATTACGTGTTGCTTCTGAAGAACCGGAAAAATACTCATCCGACATTTTCTTTATTGATAAAAATGCCAGAGTTGACCATATAAAAAACGTCAGAAGGATTATCTCTGCCTACCTTGAAGGGAGCTACAGCTATACAGCCGGGGAAGCTGATGCTATCGCGCTCTACCTCACGTATTACAATGCGGTCTACAGGGGTAATACCGGTTACTTTGCATCAAAATATTCTCAGAACATCCTGAAGCATATAACCACGCAGAATGCCGGAATATCTACAAAGTATAATGAATGGCCGGGAAAAACAGCCATTGTAATACCGCTGACAAAGGAAAGCAAAAAAGGAAAACTCGAAAAAATCGATCCATTTGCCATCTCTGATGAAAAGACTTCCCGGGAAGTAAAAAAAGATAAAGAAACTAAAGATGAGAGGAAGGAGCTCATTGAACTGAAGAAAGAAGATATTAAAAAGAGTAAAACCGGACTCGAAGAGGATAAAAAGAAGTTAGAAGAAAAGAAAAAAACAGTAACCGAAGAGAAAAAGAAAACTGAAGAGAAAAAAGAGGAAATTGTTAAGAAGAAAGAGGAGATAAAAAAAGAGAAAGAGGAGACCTCAAAAATAAAAGATCCTGAAGAGAAAAAAAAGAAAGAAGAAGAGATAAAGAAAAAAGAGGAAGAGGTTAAAAAAGAAGAGAAGCAGATAAAAGAGAGTGAAGAGAAGATAAAGAAAGAAGAAGAAACTATAAAGAAAACTGAAGAAGAGACAGAGAAAAAAGAAGAGGAAATCAAGAAGAAAGAGGAAAACGTAAAAAAAGAAACATCCGAAGAAACAGCAGAAAAAAAAGATGAAAAGGATACCTCAACTGAAGAGACTCTGACAAAAAAAGAGGAGGAACTCAAAAAGAAAGAAGAGGAGCTGGATAAACGCGAAGACCTGCTGAAAGATAAGCAGACCGATCCCAATGTCTTCGGACTTAAGCTCTACTACCTGAAGGTAAAGGATTACCTTGAAGGGGGCCATTACAACAACGAGCTTTACATGATTAACGCATCAACAAAAAAAATTGACTTCAAGTCACCGGTTAGTAATATCTGCGGCCGGAGATACGACGTTTTTTCCGGCGGTATAGTTGTCATTACACATCAGGGAGACCATGTATCAGGACACAGGCTGACATTAATTGACAGAGAAAAACTCACTGTAAAAGCAACCGGCGTGGATGATATCTTCTGGAGAAGTTTTATTGAGATAAGAGAAAACAGTATTTATGCAATTGTAAAGGATGGAAACAGCTACCATCTCGGGAAGTTTGACCAGGAACTTAAGCTCGTAGCCAAATCAAAGGAAAAGATAAACGAAGACACATTCATCACGTTCTTTGATGAATTTATATACATAAACAGGGAGGATAAAAGTATAATTGTGCTGAACAAAAACGACTTCACCCTTGCGGGAGAAATTAAGCCGTGAGAGTCTCAGTTAAGCTTAATTATAATTTCAACCCTCCGGTTTTTGCTTCTCCCTTCCGCAGTGGTGTTATCGGTCAGGGGCTGATCCTGGCCGAAACCCCTGTATGAAAACTTGTCGTGTCCTAATTTGGATTTGAGATATTCCGAAACTTTTTTAGCGCGCTTTTCAGAAAGGGAGTAATTATAACTCCTCTTCCCCACATTATCTGTATGGCCTTCAACAATAATTTCCCTGTCAGGGTATTTCTTTTTCAATATTTCAGCGATATCCCGCAGTTTTTCCTCTGTATCCTTTCTTATTTCATATGAATCAAAATTAAAAAGGAGATCCCCCATCCTTACAACTATACCCCTTTTGTCTATATCAGCATCAACTCCATCCGGCAGTTCTTTGTTTAATTCGTCCTTCTCTTTTTTCTTTTCATCTTCAGTAAAGTTTTTATAAAGACTGTTTTTTGTTTTTATATTCATGTGAAATTCAGCAGTGGCAAGGGCACCACCTGATGCAAAGACAAAAACTATTTTATATCGATCCTGAATATCTTTAGGTTTTCGTGCAGTAATATCCCAGTATAAAACACCATTATTCTGAGCTGCAATTTTAACAGGAAAATCAGCGGGATAATTCCCCCCCGCAAGATTCATATTTATAATGTAGGCATAGTTAATAACAGCAATTTTCTTATCTTTATCATCTTCAATTCTTACAAGCTGATATTCAACCGGAAAAGCAAGGCTGAAGGGCCTGGAAAAATTATCTATTACAAGTTCACCATTTGCCGTCCATGTATCTTCCGGATTAAGTTCCCTGTCGGGGAAAGTGGGAATATGCCGGAGATTCGGCATATAATCTTTTTTTTTAACCACAAAATGCCCGTTAGGCTCTATAAGAAAATCAACCATGAATTTCTCTTTAAGTTTGAACACATCCTCACCGAACTCCCTTTCATGAATTGAAAAAAGCCCGTTTACCCTGTTCAGCCTGTCGGATTTATCAGTGCAGGTCAGATCAATAATATTTCTCTCTTCATACACTCTTTTCAGCCCGGAATTTACGAAATACTTTATTCCGGCAGTTTTAACCATTTCTATTCTTTCATTTTTATCAATGTCCCATTCAAGTCTTACCGCATTGGCATTCACTAAGGGGAGGAGTAGAAGTGCAGCCAGAAAAATCAGCTTTTTCATAATTTAAGCTCCGTGCGGAGTAACTCCGCATTATATTATCGGCAAATTATGTCAGATTTTTTAGCAAAATTTTTTCTGAATTCCTGGACAAGATGATAGACAATTACTCCATACGCCACAGAAACATTTAGTGACTGCTTGAGGCCATACATAGGTATTTCAACTGACTGATCGCATAATGCAACAGCTTCTTCAGACAATCCATCAACTTCATTACCCAGGAGAAGAGCCACAGGAAAAGTATACTCAGCTTCATTGTAATTCACGCTTGAATCTGTATGTTCAAGCGCCAGTATCGTGTACCCCTCACCCTTCAATCTTTTTATAAGAGAGATGGTGTCAGGTTCATGCTCCCATGGAACGCTTTCAACACTCCCCAGGGCGGTTTTATCGATCTCCTTTCTTGGAGGAAAACCGGTATATCCGCATAACCAGAGTTTTTCAATAAGCGCACCGTCAGATGTTCTGAATATTGAACCTACATTATAAAGGCTCCTGACATTCTCCGCAATAACTGTAACGGGGAATCTGCTGATGGAGCCCAGCTCCTGCAAATCAGGTCTTTTTGCTTTTATCTCTTCATAGGGGAGCTTAACAGTCATAAATATCTTCCTTCTAAAATAGGACAAATATTCAAGTTTATATGTCTATATGTAAATAATATTAAATATAAATCTTCCGGAAATTAAAAAGAGCGCTGATTTTTAAAAAGATCATTCCTTCCAAAATATAATTGACTTTAACTGTCTCTCTGAGAAACTATCATTAGATAAAAATTAATTCATTGTAATCAATTTTTATTCATTTGACCTGATATATTGATATATTATAAATAACGGATAAAGTGGAGCAGACTGAATTTCATGAATTACAGTGACTCGATATACTACTCATTACTCCCGCTCATAATCACTATAGAATGCATGGCTATGCTGTTCACCTATTTTGCTGTGACCTGGAACAAAAGAAAATTATCTGAAGAGACCCTCTCCAGACTGCATAAAAGTTTTATCGGTATATTTTTAATAGAATTCTGGTACTGGATAACAGGGCCAGCTCTTTCATTTTTCAAATTCATCAGTCTCACACCGAACAGGATAACATCCATATCCATTTTTCTTTCTTTTGTCACAGGGGTAATATACTCAACGGGACATTTCTCAGCCGCAGGCTGGATGCTCGTAATTAGCGGAACACTTGACATGCTTGACGGAAGGCTCGCCAGAGAAACCGGAACTGTAACTAAAGCAGGAGCTTTTTTCGATTCATGCAGTGACAGATACAGTGACTCATTCGTATTCATCGGGATTGCGGTATATTTTCTCAGTAAAAATTTCTCGGGTGATGAAGGTTATTTCATCCTCTCTATTACTGACTACTCGAGCATTATAGTAATAATGACGATTATGATAGGCACAGCAGCAATGAGCTATGTTAAAGCAAGAGGGGAGGCCACGGGAGTCACAACAAAATCGGGTCTTATGCAGCGCCCTGAAAGGATAATGATGCTTTCATTATACTCCGTACTTGATCCTTTTATAAGAATAATACTCAGCAATTACAACATCAATCAGGATTACTGTCTGATATTTCTTCTTATCATTATGGCTATACTTATTAACTTTTCAGCAGTTGTGCGCATGGTTGACATATTCAGGCTCATACGGAATACTGAGAGATAAAAACCGTGGACAGGAATTACCTCGGACGTCACTTTATCGCGGAATTCTACAACTGTAATCCTGCCACCATCAACAACATGCACACTATTGAAACAATAATGACTGAGGCTGTAAAAATATCAGGAGCCACAATCATAAAACCCTTTTTTCATACATTTTCGCCTCAGGGTGTAAGCGGAGTTATTGTAATATCAGAATCCCATTTTGCCATTCATACCTGGCCGGAATATTCATATGCAGCTGTTGATCTTTTCAGCTGTTCAGAATTCAGATACAGGGATGCATTAAAATATATTAAAGATAAAATTGAATCAGGCGAATACTTTTTAAATGTTATTAACCGGGGTCTCCGTGTCAAAGGGACTTCATCATCTTATGATATATCTGCAAAAAAGATAACGCTTTAGCCGGCATCACCCCTTATAACAATGCTATCAACGATGTTTGCATTCAATTTAAACTTTTCTGATAAAAAACTTCAATGAAGATCAAAAAAATTATTGTACTATTATTAAACAGTTCTTTATCCTAATGAGTAAAAGAAATAAAAAACAAATTTCCATATACCCTACTACAGACAGGATTTATACCGGTTAAACTGAATGACATTGAAAAAACTTAAAGAAAGACTGCTTGGTGACTTTGTTATAGATCCACGGCACGATATTATTATATATGACATCCTTGTACGGGACGGATTCATTCCGGTAACTCTTCTGTTGGGATTTACCCTTGCCTGTTCCATAATTATTGTCAGGGCATTTTCCGGATTCTATGTCTACAACATAGTTCACATAATATACCTGTTCTTTTTTATTTTCCTTTTTTACATGTACCGGTTTTTCCCGAAACAGGGGCTCTTCAGATTTTTCATCTTCCTGATGATGCTGGCATCAGTTTTTCTTACGGTTACTATTAAAGGGAAAACAATGAATGAATACATTATTATTCTTATTTTCCCTGTTATTATATATAATCTTGCGGGGAAAAATAACGGGCTCATCTGGAATGTAGTTCTCTGCATACTATACATCCTTATAATGCTTCTGATAAACACAGAAATTCTCAATTCAAGGTATAACCAGGCTGACCTTGCCATAGGACTTGTTCTGTATCTTTATATAGCAATCTTCGCTCACTACGCCGAACTCAGACATTCAAGCATCGAAAAACTTTTACTGCGCCAGCTTTATTATGATGCGGCAAGCGGGCAGCCGAACAGGAAGATGCTGATGGAGGATATTTCACATAAGATGTTTCCGGCTCTCTTTATTCTCCGCATTCACAATTTCCACGACATCAACACATTCTTCGGTTACTCCCTGGGGAATGACCTGATGAAGTTTATCGGGGAAAGGCTGAACCTTTTCAGTGCATCAAGGAAAATGAAGTCATATAATCTTTCAGGCGGGGAATTCGCACTCATCACTGACCTTGAGTCCACAGCCCCGGATATAAAAACCCTTGAGGCAACTGCAGTTGATCTTATTCAGCATATTTCAGAAAAAGAATTTTCACACAAGGATACAACCATCCCCCTGACTCCTTACGCGGGAATATCATTTTACACAAAGGGGGAGAGCAACCTTATATCAGAAGCCAACCTTGCTCTGCACTATGCGATTAAAAGAAGCATGCCCTTCCATATTCATAATGAAGATGACAGCGACCGCACTAATTATCTTGAAAACATCAGCACACTATCAGAACTCAACCTCGCATTAAGCGAGAACCGGATTGTCCCTTACTACCAGTCAATAATGAACAACAGGACTGAAGTTAAAGAAAAATTTGAATCTCTGCTGAGAGTTATTTCTCCGGAAGGAGAACCGCAGCTCCCCCTCAAGTATCTGCGCACCGCATCAAAAACCAGAGTATATCCTGAATTAACAAGGCGGATAATCAGTAAAGTCTTTTCGCAGATGTCTAAATGCGGAGAGGAATTCACAATTAATATCTCAGCCGAGGATATTTATAATCCTGAATTTTTTTCATATCTTGATAGCATGATGAACTTAAATCCATCATGCTATAACAGGGTTATACTTGAAATTATTGAATCCGAAGATTTTGAAAGCTATAGAATAATTTCAGAGTTTATTAAGAAATCCAGAAAATGCGGATACAGGTTTGCAATAGATGACTTCGGTTCCGGCTATTCAAACTTTTCACACCTCAGCAGACTGAATATCGATTTTATAAAATTTGACGGTTCACTCATAAGAAGAATTTCACAGGATCGGACAAGCAGCACAATTATTAAACATGTTACAGGGATGTGCAGAGAACTCGACATTAAAACCGTTGCAGAATTTGTTGAAACAGAATCAATTTTTAATATCGTGAAAGATTTCGGCATTGATTATTCCCAGGGAACATTTATTGATTCACCTTCACCCGAACCTGACTCATCCATGCAGAGGTAGAATGACTGCAAGAATCCCTATTCTTACAGTAATACCCCATGCCGGCCTTATTGTTCCGGAGGAATTATCAGGCTATGAAGAGGTTACTCCCTTTAATATTTTTTTTGAATCCGATTCAGGGGCAGATGCTCTTTTCTCCGGAAACACAGACGCAGGCTCTGTAATTAAGTCCGGTATATCACGGCTGTTTGTTGATATGGACAGAGAGTTCCGTATGCTTTACCCGTCAACTGATGACGGTGTCATTAAATCAAAAACATCGATGAACCGCACAGTATTCAGGGACGGGTGCTACCCGGATGAAATAGCAATATCAAATATCCTTAAACGATACTACTTCCCGTTTCATGAAAAGATGCGGAATACTATAAAAGAAAATGAAATCGGCTTTATCCTTGAATGCCATACCCATACTGCCGTGGGCCCTGATAATGCTCCGGACAGGGGACGCCCCCGCCCTCTTATAATTACTGAATATACCGCAGATAATAATGCTGTAATTACAAAAACCGCATCTCCTGATATGGCAATGGATCTTGCATCAATCATGGGAAGACTTTTTTCCGGGGAAGGCGATACTGTTGCCGGTGACTACCGGGTATCGGGGAACAGCAGCGGTTACATCATGAAAAACTATGGCACAAAAGGGATACCAATGCTGCGGATTTCATTATCCAGATCTCTGTTTCTAAATGACAGGTTTTTTGATCTTGAAGGGCTGAAAATCGACACAAGAAGAATGAACAGGCTTAATGAGATATACACAACAGGGCTCGAAAAATTTCTGAATAAATATTTTTAAGTTTTTGTCATCCCGGCATTCAATAATAACTCCAGCCGGATGACAAAAAACTTTTTAATAATTTATCTGCGGATTATATACTACTGGAAAAACTTCGCGTTCTCCATCTTTTTACCCATATCCATAAAAGCCTTCTGCACCTTGGGATCCATCAGATACTTTTTAATATTATCATTGATGAAAACTTTTTCAAACTTATCAGTCTGTGCATTCAGCCTGTCGAAATCCTCTTTCAGTTCCGCCGGGGGTTCCTTGTCCCATTTGTCTGAATCAGGATATTTCTTTTTAAGCTCAATACTCTGTTCTCCAAGCTTAACGATCCTGTCACCGAAAACAGTTACAGCATTTACGATATCATCTGCACTCCCTGCTTTCTCTACAGAACCAAGGAACTCCTCCTGAGTTTCAATAACATCATTGATAAAACCTTTAATATCGCCGTATTTCCCGCCGCCGCATGAAATAACAAAAGCAAGTGCCGCAATACCGATTAAAGAAACAATTTTTTTCATTATATATCTCCTTGTTTTTATGTGCAATAGTTTCCGGTTAAAAACTCATAAGCGCCAAGAGCCGCTGTAGCACCATCAGATGCCGCCATTACGATCTGTTTTCTGGAACCGTTCCTGAGATCACCCGCGGCAAAAAGACCTTCAATACCTGTTTTCATATTGATGTCAACTACCACTTCCCTCTTTTCATTCAGGAGTGAATTATCAAGGTATGCAGTTGCAGGATCATACCCGACAAAGATAAATACTCCATCTGCTTCAAGTTTCCCGGTCTCTCCTGTTACTGTATTCTTAATTGAAACCGAATTCACCTTTTCATCACCATTTATTGATTCAACAACTGTGTTAAATACAGTTGTTATTTTCGGATCTCCATTAACTCTTTTCTGGAGAATATCGGTACCCCTGAAACTGTCACGCCGGTGTATAAGATAAACCCTGCTCGCAAACCGTGTAAGAAAATGTGCTTCCTCCAGGGCTACATCTCCGCCACCGATTACCACAGTAACCCTGTCCTTATAAAATGCTCCATCACATGTTGCACAGTAGGAGACACCTCTTCCAAGAAATTCATTCTCGCCCGGAACTCCCAATTTTCTGCTCTGAGCGCCCGAAGCTATTATAACAGATTTAGCGTATAGATTACCACCCGAAGTAATTACACGGAAAATAAGATCCTCTTTTACTACAGATGTGACCTCTGCCGGTTCAATGGAAACACCAAGACGTCTTGCCTGATCCTCCATATGAGCCATAAGCTCCCATCCCGGGACAGGTTCAACAAATCCGGGGTAATTCTCAATTTCATACGAGTTGACCACCTGCCCCCCGGGCGAAAGCTTTTCCAGAAGGAGCAGATCAAGACCCGCCCTTACACCATAAATTCCCGCAGTGAGGCCTGCCGGCCCCCCTCCTATAATAATAAGATCCTTTACCTGATTTTTCATAAAAAAGATTTATTCCTGAATAAAAAAATTTTCCGGACGAATTTCTTCCGGAACAAAGCGTAGCGGAAAAACTATTTCCCGCTTACGATATAAACCGCATCCTCAACTTTATCTATTCCCGAAAGTTTCACCCGCACCTTATCATCTGCCCCGGCTTCAACTTTGTATCCGCAGTAATCAGGCTGGATCGGGAGTTCTCTTCCGCCTCTGTCAATAAGAGTAAAAAGTCTTATAACATAAGGCCTGCCGAAAGCCATAAGAGTTTCCAATGCCGCCTTTGTCGTACGCCCTGTATATAGCACATCATCAACAAGGAGTATATTTTTTTTATTAATATTAAACTCAATAAGAGTCTCTTTCAGTACCGGCAGCTTTCCCATTGTGGCGAGGTCATCTCTATAGAAAGAAATATCGAGAGTCCCGTGTTTAATAGGTTTGCCGGCAAGTGTCTCCATCCTGAGCCTTAGCCTTTCAGAAAGTTCAACTCCCCTGGTATGAATACCTATAATCGCAAAACTATCAATGTCGCCGGCTTCTTTAAGTATTTTTTCTGCACATTCATTGATAATTCTTTCAATCTCTTCTTTGCCGAGAATTTTCTTTTCATCAGACATTACTCGACCTCCCTGTAGTATTCCTGAATAGGTTTGACTGAAAGCTCTTTCTTTTCTCTCACATAGAGGAGCCCCTCTATTGCAGCTTTTGCCGCGGATACTGTCGTCACTGTCGGAACATGATACCGTATTGCCGCCTGCCTTATAAAATAGGCATCGTCACGGGTCATTTTTCCGATAGGCGTATTGATTATAAAATCAATATCCTGATCTTTTATTCTGTCAACGACATTAGGCCTCCCCTCGTTTACTTTATAGACCATCTCGCAAAAAATGCCGTGCTCATTAAAATACCTTGCAGTACCTTTTGTTGCAATGAGATTAAACCCGTTATCTTTAAGCTTTCTTGCTTCCTCGAGAAGCTCCAGCTTGTTTCTATCATTAATGCTGAAAAATATTGTGCCTTTAACAGGGAGCCTGTCACCTGCCGCAAGCAGTGCCTTAAAATAGGATTCACCGAAATCATAGGAAATTCCCATAACCTCCCCTGTTGATTTCATTTCGGGGGAGAGGAGTGTATCAACACCGGGAAATTTATTAAAGGGCAGCACAGCCTCTTTGACGCTTACATAAGGAAACTTTTTCATTTCAAGAAGTCCAAGGTCCTTAAGTCTTGCTCCAAGCATGACCTTTACAGCTATTTTCGGGAGAGATATACCTATTGTTTTTGAAACGAATGGGACAGTCCTTGACGCACGGGGATTGACTTCAATGATAAAAAGTTCATCATCCTTTATCGCGAACTGTATATTGAGAAGCCCCACCACATTCAGTTCAAGGGCTAATGCTTTTGTTGTTTCAGTGATCTGCTGCTGTAACGAAGATGTTATGGTTACAGGAGGTATTATGCAGGCCGAATCTCCGGAGTGTATTCCCGCCTCTTCAACATGCTCCATGATTGCCCCGATATAAACATCCTCGCCATCACAAATTGCGTCAACATCCACTTCAACAGCATCTTCAAGAAACTTATCCACCAGGATCGGATGTTCCGGAGAAAGTTCAACCGCTGTATTTATATAGTTATGAAGACTTGCTTCATCATAAATTATAGCCATGGCCCGCCCGCCAAGGACATACGAAGGCCTGGCAAGTACCGGATATCCTATATGAGCGGCAATCTTAACCGCATCATCTTCATTAAATGCAATACCGTTTTCAGGCTGATTCAGCTTCAGCTTATTAACAACCTGGGCGAATCTCTCCCTGTCTTCAGCTCTGTCTATGGCATCAGGAGAAGTCCCGATTATCACTACTCCACTCTCTTCAAGAGATTTGGAAAGACGTAGTGGAGTCTGCCCGCCGAACTGGACAATCACACCGTCAGGTTTTTCGTTATTGTATATATGAAGAATATCCTCCAGTGTAAGCGGTTCAAAATAGAGCCTGTCCGAGGTATCATAGTCGGTTGAAACTGTTTCAGGATTGGAGTTCACCATAATCGACTCGATCCCTTCATCTTTAAGCGCGAATGACGCATGACAGCAGCAGTAGTCAAACTCGATACCCTGGCCGATCCTGTTGGGCCCTCCACCGAGAATCATTATCTTTTTTCTATCTGTACGTACTGATTCATTTTCAGTATCATAAGAAGAATAATAGTATGGCGTATATGCCTCAAACTCTCCGCCGCATGTATCCACTACCCTGAAACCCGGAAGAATATCATTCTTCATCCGGAAGTCCCTTATCTCCTTTTCCGCATGACGGAGCGTCATTGAGTATTTCTTCTGGAAAAGAGGCCCTTTACTATAAAGTTCATCAAGCATCTCTTTATTTGTTATATATGCCAGCTGCCTGTCCGCAAACCCGAAACTTTTCATCCGCGCTACGGTTTCCGGTGCAAGGCCTCTTTCCTTATATTCACATTCAAAAGCTTTTTCTTCGTCAACGATCTCCTGAAGCTGACTCAGGAACCACTTATCAATTTTTGTATGTTTATGAATCCAGTCAACACTCTTGCCTGAATTAAAGGCTTCTCTGATATAGAAAATCCTGTCGGACTTCGGGTATGTAAATTCTCTTTTAAAAATCACATCCCTTTCATCTTCCGAAATAGAAAACAGATGCTGCGAGAGCTTAAGGCTCCCGTCAGAACCGAAGCCGAACCTGTCAATCTCAAGAGACCGGAGGGCCTTCTGCATTGCCTCCTTGAATGTACGCCCGATTGACATTGCTTCACCAACAGACTTCATCTGCGTACCAAGCCTCGCATCAGCTCCTTCAAATTTCTCGAATGCCCACCTGGGAGCCTTCACTACTACATAATCAATAGTCGGCTCAAATGATGCCGGGGTCTCACGTGTGATATCGTTTGATATTTCGTCAAGAGTAAGACCCACTGCAAGCTTAGCCGCAATCTTGGCGATGGGGAAACCTGTTGCCTTTGATGCAAGAGCGGAACTCCGGCTTACCCGGGGATTCATTTCAATTATAATAACTCTTCCATTGTCCGGGTTAATGGCAAACTGAATATTGGAACCGCCGGTATCAACTCCGATCTCTCTTATAATTTTAATCCCCATATCCCGGAGATTCTGATATTCCCGATCTGTCAGTGTCTGCTGCGGGGCAACTGTAATTGAATCACCGGTATGTACACCCATGGGGTCAAAGTTTTCAATTGAACAGATGATGACAACGTTATCATTCTTATCCCTCATCACCTCAAGCTCAAACTCCTTCCACCCTATTACAGATTCTTCAAGGAGCACCTGGTTTATCGGTGATTCATCGAGGCCTTTCTTTACAAGATCAACAAAGTCCTCACGGTTATAAACAATGTTTCCTCCTGCTCCTCCAAGTGTAAAAGCAGGCCTTATTATAATAGGGAGTTTTATCCTGTTAAGTATCTCATTTGCCTCATCAATGGATGAAGCAAGACCGGATTCCGGAACATCCAGGCCGATATCCAGCATCGCCTTTTTGAAAAGGTCTCTGTCTTCAGCTTTTCTTATTGAATCAATATTTGCCCCGATGAGTTCAACATTATATTTATCAAGAACACCCATGTCTCCAAGACTCATGGCAACATTCAGCGCTGTTTGCCCCCCCACTGTAGGGAGTATAGCATCAGGCCTCTCTTTCTCGATAATTCTTGCCACAACTTCCGGATGAATTGGTTCAATATATGTTCTATCAGCAAGTTCAGGGTCTGTCATAATTGTTGCAGGATTAGAATTTACAAGGATTACCTCATACCCCTCCTCTTTCAGAGCCTTGCATGCCTGTGAGCCTGAATAATCAAACTCGCATGCCTGCCCTATAACAATGGGGCCGGAACCTATAATCAGTATTTTCTTTATGTCTTCTCTTTTAGGCACTGCGTCCTTCCTTAAATGATATAAAAATTAAGCCTGAGGTGAATCCGGTATGGAAATTCATAATACAGGGATTAATCATGAAAATCTTTAGCAATATGAACATTTGTCAATAAAAATAGTTCCCTTTTTCAGAATGCTGTAAGCGCAGCCCTGATAAAACTTGTAACAGGAGCCTGTTCCCTTGAATCCTCAATTGTTTCCCTTAATTCCTCAATAAGCTTACCGGTATCTTTATGAATCTTATCCTCATTAACCAGCTTTGCGATTGTCCCCTCCCCTTTGTTTATCTTTTCAGAGAACTCTCTCAGGTTTATGATGGCCTCCCTTAAATCACCCCTGTTTTCATCAATAACTTCCGAGATTTTTGAAAGCGGATCCCCTATAGTAATACCGTGAAGGTTCTTATAAGATTCAATCGGCTCATATAGTACCCCTTCCCGTTTAAACTCACCGGGGTATATTACAATTATCCTGCCGCCGATTGCTGTCTGATTTTTTAGAATAATTCTGTAGTTTTCATATAATGCGAAATGCTGAAACATCTTCATTGAAACAATTACTCTGGCATCTGACATCAGCTCTATAGACTCCACAGTCCCTGATTCGACACCATTCACAAGGACCTTATTCCCTATACTTAAACTTTCAACATCGGGAAATATTACTGTTAATTCATAGTATTCTTTGTCACTGAAAAGTTCTCCCCTGATTATGGTAAAATAACCAAGAGTCACCATGGCTGCAATAAAAACAACTCCCACTATGAATTCGCTAAATCTCTTCATTATTAATAATTAACCCGCTTCTGACTTCTGTTTCCTTCATTTTAAAATATACCAGGTAAAACGGACTGTAATCAGAATTACTATCCAGCAAATACATATGAATCTGCCATAATAATAACAATAAAAATTGCATAAACAAAATATAAATTTTGAACCATTATACCTCTATGGGTCCCGTAAGCTTCCCCTCGACAAACTGCCGGACATAAGGATTAATACTCTCCCTTATCTGTTCCGGTGTCCCGCACTCGATTATCCTCCCCTGGTAAAGCATGGCAATTCTATCCGCAATTCTGTACGCACTATCCATATCATGTGTAACAACCACAGATGTTACTCCAAGCTCTCTCTGCATCCGCAGGATGAGTTCATCTATCCTTGCGGACATTACAGGATCCAGTCCGGAGGTAGGTTCATCATAAAGAATAATTTCCGGGTTACGTACTATGGCACGCGCAAGACCAACTCTCTTCTTCATACCGCCGCTTATATCTGATGGCATTTTTTCCGCCGCATCATCCAGCTGGAGTAGACTGAGTTTTTCATCAACTATTTTATCTATCTCATCTTTTGTCCCAAGCTTATGTTCAACGAGGGGGAGTGCTACATTTTCCTTTACATTAAGCCAGTTTATCAGAGCCCCGGACTGAAAGAGAAAACCCATCTTTTCCCGGAGCATCCTTTTCTTTCCGGAGCCTGCACCGTTCATTTTCATCCCGTCTATCAGAACATCCCCCTGATCAGGATCAAAAAATCCCGCGATATGACGCAGAATAGTTGTCTTCCCTGCTCCTGACTGTCCTATAATCACAAAAGTCTCACCATTCTCTATAGTCAGGGAAACATTATCAAGAACAACAACCTTACCGAATCTCTTTGAAATATTCCTCACTTCTATCACATGAAACCGCCGTAAAAAAGAGAAGTGATAAAATAACCGATAATAAGAACCATAAGATACGACGAAACAACAGATATCCTTGTTGCACGCCCCACACCCAGTGCACCATTTTGCGCCATCAGTCCGTTTGCGCAGCTGATTGAAGAAATAATGACAGCAAATACCAGGCTCTTCAGAAGCCCTACATACATATCCTTAAGCCAGATTGATTCGTATACACGATGATAGTAATCTTCAAAAGTCAGACCCAGCTGAAAATATGAAACAACAGCTCCGCCGAAAACTCCCAGAACAATAGTATAAATTGACAGAGTCGGCAGCATTATCATCATTGAAACAATACGAGGCATTACAAGATATTTCACAGGATTAATTGACATCATCTCCAGAGCGTCAATCTCTTCGGAAACTTTCATTGTGCCGATTTCAGCAGCCATCGCAGCACCTGAAAATGCAGTCAGTATAATGGCTGTAAGGAAGGAACCCATCTCCTTGTTCATAACATTTATCATCAGTATGGGAACAACATCCTGCTGCCCCCACTTTTTAAGTTCAACACCGGAATGCAGAGAAAGTATCATCCCGCCGAAAAGTGCAACTATTGAGCAGACCATCATACTCTTTACACCTGATACATACATCTGCTTGATAATCTCTCTTCTTTTACTGAAAGCGTACCTTAACTGAAGGAATGTATTGAATATCAGAATCAGGGTGAACCCTGAAAATTTCACCTGATACAGCATCCTCTCCCCCACAGAAGAGAAAATTCCATAAATATCAGACTGATAATTTCGCACAATCTCTTTCATATCAGAACAAATTAACCCTTAAAAAACAGTTTCCGTCAAGCGTTCTATCACAAAGATCAGCATGTTCCCTGTTAAAACCCGCAACCCTGACGGTTCTATTGAAGTTATCAAATCTTTCTTCGAAAATATCATCACTATCATCATTTATTGAAATACTGCTGTCTCCTTCACCTATTCTGAATGGTATCCAAAGTAATTTCAAGTATGAGCCCTCAGCATCTCTTTCATAACCGAATGAACTCAGGAGAACTGAAAACTCTCTCAAGCTTTCCCCCCGCCTGTCATAAGTTACAATGAAAGGGATCTTCATCTTAAACATATTTTCACTCCAGACCTGGTAGTATGTCCGCAGAAGAATCCCCAGATGCTTTTCACCGTCAGGTTTTCTTCTGTATTCAAAAAGTGTCCAGAACGGCTGATAGAGTTTCTCATACCCCATCGTATCTCTAAACGGAAGAAGAGAGAGGATATTAATTGAATACAGATCCTTATCATTCCATTCAATCTGCAAAAGCGGCCAGATCTTGAAATATCTCCATGAATTCCCGTAATATTCGTGCTCAACAGAATAATCCCTTTTGAAATACCAGAATAACAGGCAGGTAATATGATTAGCTGACCTGTACGAAACTCTCTCCTTCGTAAGTCTGATATACAATGGAGTTACGAAAAAAGTTTCACTCTTACTGTGGCTCCCGTAGTTATATCTTCCATAGAAAGGGAAAAAAATCCTGCTCCTTACCCTGGGATTATCGCAGTCTCTTATCTGCACCAGCGGCCATGGGAGGTTGTATGATTTATCATTGGTTTTTTTATCGTACCCCCATGAAAAAAACGGCCATAGAATTGTATGAGCCTTCACATCGCCGCTGTCGCTCCACTTTTTTCCGTAAAAAGGAAAAAAGAAAAATGTATACCTTGTATCATCTTTAAAATAAATCTCACGATAATTAAAAAGAAGAAGCCAGGAGTATGTATCATACCATCCCTCCTTGTAGTTATGAGAGTAAAAGGGGAATACTCTTTTATCATACCTTTTATTGCCTCTTCCCCATTTAATTAAAGGCCAGAATATTGCTTTACCATTGTAGTCCTTGAATTCAAACTCAGTATAAGCGGGGATAAGAGCAGCCATTGTCCATAAGAGCGTCTGCCATGTGAATATACCTGAAGGAGGATAAAGAAAAAACAGGGCAACTCCGGGAAAAACCCATGGCGAGATCCTGTCGTGAGCGAATTTACCCCTTATGTTCCCTCCAACAGGATAAACAAAGAGATACCTGTCCTCCTCCCTGTCTCCATCTCCGTATAGAAACAAAGGGAAGAATCCTGAATCGTAATCATCCCCCTCCCTTTTGTGACTATAATTATCCGATTCATAAAACCCGAAAAAACCTTTTGTAACATCGCTTTTTTCATCTTTATAACGCCAGTAAAATAGAGGCATAAGGGAGGCCTGAAACATCCTGTTCCCCGAATTCGCTTCCATGAAAAAAGGTCTGTAGACTACAGTATCAGAATTATTCTCCAGTGTGTATTCATAAAAAAACCAGAACCAGTTTATCTCCTTTTCAGATATCCCCTTCCCCTTTGCGAAGAGATTACCAGTGAATAAAAAAATAATCAGCAGCAGAATTATGATCTTCAATAATTTCATTTATTAGTATCAGAGCCCAGAGCCGGTTTACCTTAATCAGCTTTTCGATGTCATTAACTGAACCTTAACACCCCTGTAATAGTTTATGCGAACATGTATCTAACAGACTTAACTGAATCTTCAATAAATATAATATAAATTAATCCTATTAAAATTAGAAGTTCTAAAATAAAAATGCAACAACATTTCCCACAGGTCATTTACCGCTACAGAAATCTGATATAAAAATTAGCATAAATGAAGAAGATTTTATTGACACAGTCCGCTAAAATACATATTATATACTGGTAATCTATCCGGAGGAAATTTCATGAAGAAATTATTTGCATTTCTCATTATGTCATTATTTTTTATCCCTGCGTATACTCAGGATGCAAAAGAAACAACTGAGCCCGAAAAAAAGAGCGGTGAAGTTGAACAGGTTATTCAGAAAGTCTACACAGAGATCGCTCTCGAGGATTTCGAAAGCACTCAGTACACATCAGCACAGCTTAAATTCATCAAATCCAAAGATCAGGAAGGTTCGATACAAATCAGGGATCAGTATGCGGCAGAGTTCAACAATTCCAAAAAATATTTAGGCGTCAAAGTTTATGGCAAAAAAGGTGATACTTTCCAGGTTTTCCCGGCAAAACCACTGGAGATAAATAAATACTGCAAATCGATATCAGCATGGGTTTACGGTAAAAATTTTTCCGGGGAGCTTACAATGATCCTGCAGGATGCGGCCGGAACAAACCACAGACTATCATTCGGAAAACTGAATTTCCTCGGGTGGAAAAAACTTACAATTAATCTGGAAAGAAAAATTAAGCAGCAGGACACATTTCTTGAGCAGGAGAAAAAACTGAGAATTCTTCATTTCCAATACAGGCCGGGGAACCGGACAATACATCCCGAATGGCAGTTTTTCTATCTTGATGATATCACAGCAACTGTCAGAGACAAATACAAAGACAGGCAAAGTGATGACTGGTAGAATTAACTGAACCCGCCCGGAACAGGGAGGACAAGAGGCCTCCCTGTAACAGGATTAATTCCGCAATAAAACTCCGTTTCATAAAGACTTTTCATCGAATTCTGATTAATCACTTTATCAGGTACTCCGTCAAAAAAAACACCCCCATCTTTTATTGCAACAACACGGCTGCAATAGTCCATAGCAGCATTAACATCATGCAAAGCACAGATAATAGTTGTACCTTCATTATGGAGATTTTTCAGAATATCCATAATCCTGACTATATGCTGATAATCCAGGTTTGAAACCGGTTCATCCAGAAGGAGAATTTTGTTATTCTGTACCAGCGCTCTCGTAACCTGTACAAGCTGAAATTCCCCGGCCGAAAGTTCACGGATGCTCCTGTCCAGCAGTCGTGTTACTCCGGTGCGGGATGCCATCTCAATATATGAATTATCAGCAGTATTCCCCTCAAGTATATCAAAGAAAGGGAACCTCCCGAGAGATATGAAATTCTTTACACTGAAATCCGGGATTTCTCCGGAAATCTGGCCGACAACAGAAAAACTTTTTGCAAGCTCCCTGTTTCCGATATCGCGGATATCTGTACCCGTAAACTCAACTTTCCCGCTAAATGGAGAAAGGAGCCCTGAAAGCAGTTTAATGATAGTACTTTTCCCCGCACCATTGGGGCCGATAAGAGAAATAAAATCCCCCTTTTTTACAGATAAAGAGAGGCTTCTTATAAAACAGTTCCCCCTGTACCCTGCGTCAGCTTCTGTAATTCTGAAAAGCTCTTCTGACATATTAAAACTCTCTTCTGCTCTTTAAAACATAAAATAGAAAAAAAAGTCCGCCTGAAAGCCCGGTAATTACGCCCACAGGTATCTCATAAGGAACAACGAGAGTTCTGCTCATTGCGTCGCATAATATAAGGAAAGCCCCCCCTGCTGCTGCCGATAAAGGGATGAGTGAATAACTTGCTGAACCTGCAAATATCCGCACTATATGGGGAACCATGAGCCCCACGAATGGAATTATCCCACCCATAACTACGGAGAGCGCTGCAAGGAATGAAGCCAGGACAACAATCAATCTTATTTCAAAAAACGTTACACCTGAGCTTCTTGAAAAATCTGTCCCGAAAGCAATAATATCGAGGTGCCTGTGAAACAGCCACAATGAGATCATTATCGCTGCAGCAATCACCGATACAACAGACTGAATACTTCCTGATGAATTCAAATCCCCCATCATCCAGATAATAGTCTTGTGTACGCTCTCCGATTTTGCCATGGAGAAAAGGAGCATAACCGATGAGGAAAATATAAAACTCAAGGCAACACCGGATAGTATAAAACTGCTTCCTGTAAAACCGGCTCTTCTCGAAAGAATATAAATTATAACAATACTAAGAAGACTTCCGGAAAAAGCTGATGTCACAGCAGCAAAGGGCGGGAAAGAGAATATCACCGCCACCGAATAACCCAGAGCAGCACCCCCGGATACCCCTGTAATAAATGGATCCGCAAGGGGATTTCTGAAAACCGACTGAAATACCGCTCCGCACACAGAGAGTGAAGCCCCTACAAAAAGTGCGGCAAGCACCCTGGGGATACGTAGTTTCAGTATTATCTCGCTATTGAGAGTACTTTCCCCCCCCAGCAGAGTAAAAAGCGCTTCAGCAGGATTTATTAATTCCGTTCCAAGAGAGATACCGGCCAGTAATGACCCGGATAACACAGCTGCAATAATGAAATAAACCTTTTTTCTACTCATCTTTTTATATTATTAATCAGTGATGAAATTTTCTCAACAGAAATTGTATAATCCCCAGGCGTATAATACGGAATATTCTCATCTCCTGTTATAAAAACATTCCCCTTGCTGATAAATTCAACATTCTTATACCCGGAAAGGAGCGAATATATATCGTGATCATACCCCATGGTCATAACAACAACAGCATCAGCACCGGAAAGAAGCAGCGACTCGAGGCTCAGGATAGGATACGCAGTATCAGCATCCGCAAAGGGATTCTCCCCTCCGGCATCATTGATAATTGCCGAAATGTGCGATTCACCCGAAACTGTGACCAGGGGCTTTACAGACACAAGAAAAACAATCTTCGGAGGAATCTCCGGCACGGGTACACTGCTGATCCTTTTCTTATATTCAGATATTTTAATCTCAGCAGTCCTGATTCTCCCTGTAATTGCCGCAAGGCGCCTGTAATTCCCGCACATGGAATTGAAGTCCCTGTTTCTCTCCAGAACCTCAACCTTAAGTCCGAATTTCTCAAGAAGCGGAAGCTTCTGAATATACCTGTCCTCCGCAGATACCAGCACAAGATCAGGATTAAGCGTAATAATTTTTTCTATATTCGGGCTGATGTATGCTCCTACACTCTCTACCTTTAACTCAGGATGCAGAGTATAATCAGTTACACCCGCGAGCAGTTCCTCAGCCCCGAGATCTATTATACACCTCGTTATTGAAGGCGACAATGATACTATCCTTTTAGGATTCTCCGGCAGGATAATGCTGCCATGCTCCCCCATTTTCCTGATCAAAAAAATAAAGGGTATACCCAGGAGTAATGTTATTATGATTATTTTCTTCAGGTTCATGCCTGGTGGCATATTTACTGATGAGGATATGAATTCAAAGCAGTTTTTAATACGTCAGATAAATAATTAATACTGAATAATTATACCAGGGTAACGATATTCTCCTCTCTCGCGCACTTAATACAGTATCTTACACCCTCTTTTCTGTTTTTAACGGGGATGTAGAAATGGTTTAAAATATTAATATCTTTTCCACATCTTGTACATTTCATATCATTTATTCCTCTTGACAGTATTTCAATTATTATATCGGTATAAAGAATGGATATTATCAGTTTTTTTGATCGTGCCATTACCTTTTTTATTTTTTTATTGTAAATAATTCAAATACAGGTTTACAATCCGTAAAAAAATTGTGTTTACAGTTTATGCCGTTCAGCTAATATCGGCGTTATTACTTTAATTCAGGGGGGTTTTATGCCGGCAAAGGCAAAAAGCACAGCCAAAAAAGTGAGAAAAAACACCAAAAAGACCAATCTTACAAAGCTATACAACCAGATGAACAAGATGTCTTTAGACGCTGTTGACAATGAAATTATCAAAAGATTTAAAGTCCTTATTGACGCAAGTGAAGAGGATGTTCCCAAGACTGATATAGACCAGCTCATCAGTGATCCTAAAAGCGCCGATACATCTATTTTCCCTGAAGGCCTTCAGCCTTATGTTAAACATTATGTTTTTATGACTAAACGCGATAAATCACTGAAAAAATAGCCCCGGCATGACAAAAATCCGTCTGAAACTTTTTGCATCGTTAAAAGATATCTGCGGTTTTTCAGAGAGGGATTTCTCCTTTGAAAAACCGTCAAGTGTAAATGATCTTATCGATGAACTGGCTGCTTTATACCCCGCTGTTTCAGAAAAAAAGGGAATTCTTCTTATCGCAGTTAACGAGGAGTATACAGACGCCGGCACAATTCTTAAAGACGGCGACACAGTTGCGATTTTTCCCCCTGTGAGCGGAGGCTGAAATGAAACATATTGTAACCCAGGAAGAGCCCATTAATCTTAATACACTTCTCGCGCATGGTGATGCTCCGTCAAATGGCGCAGACCTTGTTTTCATCGGAAAAGTACGGGATCACTCGAGAGGGAAAACTGTATTGCACATAGATTATGAAATATATGATACAATGGCTTTAAAAGAGCTGAACAAAATAGCTGATGAAGCTCTGGCACAGTGGGATACGGGCAGGATCCTGATTGTTCACAGGTACGGGAGAGTCAACATCGGCGAGGCTTCAATAGTGATTGCGGTTTCTTCATCACACAGAGATGAATCATACCGGAGTTCAAGATATATTATTGATGAGATAAAGAAACGGGTACCTATCTGGAAAAAGGAATTCTACAGCGACGGTTCAGAGTGGATCGGAGACAGGAATTAATCATTCGACATATATCTCCCCGCTCCTTCTTAAAGAAATAACACCGTTTTCATTCAGCACACGCATAATATCAACAATCCGGTTTCTGCATTCATCTATCTCTGAAAGCTTAACCGGCCCCAGAAGATCCATTTCACTAATAATTTCAGTAGCCCTGTTCTGACTCATATTTCGCATAAACTTGAATTTGATCTCATCACCCGCCCCTTTCAATGCTTTGGCAATCAGATGGTCATCATTTATCTCATCTATCAGTATCCTGATCTCAACATTTGTCAGATTAAGGATATTTTCGAAGCTGAATATCCTTTCCGATATTTCCCTTGAAATATGTGGAATGGAGATATCCATACTCTGCAGAATCTTCTTCTCCTGATCGCTGCTCATGTGAGAGATAATGCTTATAAGCGATTCAATGCCGTTAGCATGTTCATCACCCGGACCATGTTTTTTCATCTCGTTATATCGTTTTTTCATGGCCCTTGCAACCGCAACTGCAGCTTCCGGGGAGTGGGATGTCATCTTTGCAATCCTCAGTGCAACGGTCTTAGCAGAACCCGGATCAATGGACTTCATGAGAAGACCCGCTTTTTTCGGGTTCACATACTTCATCACAAGGGCAATGACCTGGGGCTGTTCATTTTTCAGGAGAGAAATGAAATCACGGTCATCTGCTTCATCCAGGAATTTAAAAGCAGCCTCAGCATCACGATTTTCAATTTTTTTAATCAGTTCTTCAGCTTTCTCCTCGCCGAAAGTATCTGAAATCAGTTTTTTCGCGCGGTTTTTTCCGCCATATGTCTGCTTCGATGAACGTTTCAATTCTATCAGAAATTCACCGAAGAGATCCTCTTTCTCACCGGCCGGGAGCGACTTTATCCTGATCATCTCTGAACTGAGTTTCTCTATACTTGTCTCATCAAGATGCTTCATAATATCTGAAGCAATCTCCGGCCCGAGGATCATAAGTAAAGCGGCAGCTTTTTCTGTTCCGCTCATGTCAAATATGGATTTCATCTAATCGACCACTCCGCACAGGGTGCTGAATTTAATACACTACAGTTAAATTTTATTGTTGAAAAAAATCAATAAATAATCATTAAATTTTAAATGTAGTACGATATTCCTGTTAAGCGGACATATTTCCATAACTATAGTCTTTCACGGAATAATCAGGACCCCGTCATTCCGGACTTAGTGATAATGAAGTGCCGGAATCTCATAAAACTGATACTTTGGGATTCCCGCCTTCGCGGGAATGAAGGATAGACAGCTGATTCAATAGTTAACAGTTATAAGCGTACCGGAATGTTCTAAAAATAAAGTTTTAAGAAAATCATTAATAGCGGATACAACTTCAATATGGCTGAAATTAAAACCGATGAATCCTGGCAGACTGATATAATAACAGCGGTACAGAATGAAAGCGATATAGTTTTCGTGACCTACTCTGCTCTGGAGAAAACCGAGGAGAGAATAAAATTCGCGATTGCAAAAATACTTGAAACACATGACAGGGTGGACCTCTTCACACCTGTTTATTCCTGCATAAAAGAACTTATTTCAAACGCCACTAAAGCGACTGCAAAGAAAATACTCATTGATGACGGAATAATACAAAATCCCGATGATCCTGCGGAAGTAGTAAAAAAAGTACGCAGCATACTTAACGAGAGATCACTCCTTGAATACGGGCTTAAAGCGAAAAAATATCATCTCTCCACCAGGGTCTACCTGAAAGTCTACAAAAGGCACCTCTTTATTGAAGTTATAAACAATATGCCGCTCACCAAGAAAGAGATGGACAGGATTAACGAAAGGATTAAAAAATCATCCAAGTATGACAATATCGCTGAATTTTTTATGGAGAACCCCGACCCTGAAGCTGAAGGAATGGGACTTGGCCTTTCAATGATAGTGGTTCTTTTGAAAAATATCAATATAACAAGCAAAAACTTCGTTGTAAGTACCGACGGCACAAGTAAAACCTACGCAAAAATACTGATCCCGATGCTCTGACAGTTACTCAATTTTTTTTGCTCTCCTGTTTTTCAGCGGGAAAACTTTGACAGTTGAATCCACCTCATTAAGAAGCTCAGCCCTGTCAGGCTCAGCATAACTTATGAATGTGTCGGCCTCTTTAACTGTAAGGAGTTCCCCGGTACGCATTATATCATTAGTAGATCTTGAACGGATGTTTCTGTATACAATGAGCTGACTTCCGGTTTTTATTCCATCCAGGAGTCCGAGATTAACAATTATCCCCTTTTCTTTTGTTTTAATAACACGGCCGTTATACGGCATCATGTCATATAACTTACCTGCTATATTCAGCGAAATTTTTGCAAGATTCTCCTTCCCCCTCTTTGAATCAGATATCTCCCCGATAATGAACCCCTTATCAACATCCATAATTCTGCAGCTTACATTCAGATAATCTTCCACTTCGGAGATTTCGCCGAAAATAATATAGTCAAGCCTTTTGTTATCTTTACCATAGAGTTCTTTTATTCTCTTAATACTGCTAAAAAGGTTATCACCATTTGTTTTTAAATATCCGGCTGCGGATTCACGCTCACCAGACCCTGCGACCTTCATCCTTCCATACTGCTGCAGCGCGAATGTAATACCCCGGGCTGCGACCTTTCCTGCATCAGGATGATTTGATATCCTACCCATGGTATCAAAATTCATGATAAGCACCACGGGAACATCCCTGGGAACCTCATCAACTGAATACCCCTCCCTGTAATAAAGCCGCTCCCGGCGCTTCATAATCTCAATATTAAGCATCTCCTGATACTTAAATTCCGGGTACTGCCTGAGAAGATTCTTCATCTCATCTATCATAATAATATTATAATCAAGAACCGAATAATAGTTTATAAGTTTCTCCCTCACATCGATATTCAGAGGATTCATCAGCATAGCGCGTCTTAAATAATATATCACGCTATTGTGAAGGCTCTCGCGCGCGGCAGACTGTGACAGCTCTATATTTTCAGATGAAAGCATAACCCGCGCCGGATGTGCAGTTTTATATTCATTCAAAATAAGAAAATCTTCAATCTTTGATCGCAGAACAGCGTCAGATGGCATTTTAGCGTAGAGATCAAGCATAGTATCAAGAGCACGCCCTTTATCACCGGCTAACTCATAAGATAAAGCCAGGGCATACAATGCATTACTGTTCTTATTGACTTTAATCGCGTGTGAAATGTACGATGCAGCGGAATCTGTTTTCTGTTTAATTGAAGATCTATCTGAAGAACCTGATAACTCATTTTCAAAAAGAATATTCTCAAGTTCATAAAGCTCCATAAGACCCATGTCGAAATTAGCATTGTAATTATCCGGATTAATCGCAAGAGCCTTTGCGTATGACTCCCGTGCTTCGACCAATGAATCCGGGTCATTCTCAATTATGTAGTTTTTAAAAAGAATACGCCCGTATTTCGCAAAACCCACGGGTGACTGACTGTTGCTGTCAATGGCTTTCTCAATATAACCTCTTGCCTCTTTCAGCCTCCCCTCTTCTGTTTTAATTTCAGCCATGAGTAAAAGTGAATCAAAATGATAGGGATTACTTTTAAAAACATTTTCCAGCTTCCTCTTTGCCCAGACTTTCCTGTCCATTCTGTAATAAACATAGGCAAGCCCGTATTGCGATTCCAGCGATGAACCGGAAAGAGAAAATGCCTTCTCAAAATAATTTATAGCTTCACTGAAACGGCCGGTCTCGGAAAACACCATACCAACCCCGTTCAGGGCATCCACTGAATTACTGTCAAATTTCAGTACATTGAGAAACATATCCAGCGCTTTATCATATATTCCAAGCTGGTAATAGGTTTTCCCGGCTCCGAGAAAAGAATCACTATACCCCGGGTTCTTTCTGATAGATGAAAGAAAATTGAAAAGAGCCCTGTCATATTCTGTCCTTTCATAAAAATTCCACCCCTCTTTATTGAGAGACACAGCGTTCTGAGCCTCGGATGAAAAATCTCCCGAGAGAAGAAGTACTGCCAGAACTGGAATAATCAGAATGAATCTTTTGAAGATATATCTATTCAAGAGGGCCTCCGGAATACTTTACACCAGATGATAATCACAGGGTAAATGAGTTTTCAGGCAAGTCAACAAATATTCATAAAATGAAAATCTGTTTGACCTCCCGGCCCGTGGGGGATAAAAGAATAAACAATAATTGCATTATGATGTAATAACCGGGAAGAATGAAGTCAGTGACTTTACCCCTTTATTCATCAGCTCAGTGGAGACATTTTTTTGAAAACAAGAGTCATCGTATCAGCTACTGAAAGAAAAACATACCCGTGGTTGTCATTTATAATGTCTCTGGCTATTCCCGGACTGGGGGAGTTTTATGCGGGGGTAGGGCTAAGCGGAATTATTTTCTCTCTATCGAGATTAATAGCTGTTCTTGCTATACCTTTCTACTCTTTTATAAACATCTTTGAATCTATGACTGAAGAGATATTAGCTGTTATAGTTTTATTTTTTCTTATTACAATCCTCTCCGCATTTCACGCTTTTTACAGATGCAGAAAAGAAAAAGCTATTCTTTCATGGTACAGCTCCCCCCTGTTCTATTCTTTTTTCTCATCTGTAAATATTCTCTTTACGGTTATTTCCATGGTGTTCTTTTTCTCTTTTTTCGAAATAACAAAAACTGATGAAGCCCACCCCCCTCTTTTCAGAAAAGGTGATATCATTGTTATTAAAAAATTCATCCCTTCCGGTTACAACAGGGGAGATGTAGTTGCAGTTAAATCCGGGGCGGCAGAAAAAATACTCAGGGTAATCGGCCTGCCGGGTGAAAGGATAGAATACAGAAAAGGACGATTCCTGTCAGAGGGTTCTGAGCTCCCCCTCTCAATATTCACAGAGGAGGAGCTCCGGAAGCTCTCATTAACGGATTATGACGTGATTTCCGAGCATAATGGCAAAGTCAGATATGCCGTAAAAAGGAACCCGGCCCTTTCAATTCCCGAGATTCAACTTTCTGACAGCGAGTATTATCTTGCGCCTGACATCAGGAATCAGCCTGAACTTTTTATAAAAGCGGAACCGGCAATGATAAAGGGCCGCATAGAAGGTATACTGTTTTCCGGAGAAGCGGGAATTCTTCCCTGCGGAACATCTCTCCCCTCTGATAATTTCATCTCTGCCAGTCAACTGAAATAACCGCAACAGAATCCCTCTGCATTTAAAGCTCCATTTTCTATTTCTTCTTGACTTATGAATTCAAAGTTGTATTATCATTCTGCTGGTTCATTTCCATTAAATAGATATAAATTGGAGGTCGCTCATGATATTAATTACCGGTTCAAACTCCCTTCTCGGCAAAGCAGTGGTTGAAAAATTTGTCCACAGCGGCGAAAAAGTCAGATGCTATGATATGTATAAACCTGAATCTCTTCCAGAGGGAGTTGAATTTATACAGGGTGATCTCTTCACATTTAAAAAACTTCTCGCTGCCTGCAAAGGGTGTGACACTGTAATCCACCTGATGGATAAAAGCCGTGCCCAGAAAACAGGGCGTAGAAAAATGAAAAAAATCAATACTGCCGGTGCTCTTAACATGATGGTTGCAGCAAAACGTTCAAAGATTAACCGGTTCATCCTCCTCTCCTCATATGCTGTTTACGGAAAAACCGAGTCTTTCCCCCTGAAAGAGGAGGACAGAAAAAAACCCTACACTGCTTACGGGAAAGATAAATGGAAAGCGGAGCAGATATGTACTGCCTATGCTAAAAAATACAATATCAATCTTACGATAATGAGACCTTCGGTAGTTACAGGGCCGCAGGTAAAAAATTCAGCGATACTGATTACGCTCTACATGGCAATGGGACTGGGGAATGACAATGTAATGTATATGTCCGGAAATGGCGACACTCATTTTCAGCTCCTCGATCCGGTGGATGCGGCTGATGCATTTCTCAAAATATACAAGGCCGGGAACAAGGCCTTTGGGCAGATATTCAACATAGGCTCCGACAATGTTCCGACACAGATGGAACAGATTGTAAAGATCAAGGAGAAATGCAAACTGGACTTTGCAATCAGGCACGTTACTCCGCTTAAAACAAAGCTTTTCTCATTTCTGATTAAACCTTCTAATGTAAATTATTTCACAAGAGAACACCTTCTTTTCATTTTTCATAGTGTTTATCTTGACTGTGATAAAATCAAAGCTCTTACCGGATGGCACCCGAAAAAAGATAATCTTGAAATAATGACAGAGACCGTGGAATGGTACAAAGATAAAGTTAAATAAAAAACGCGAATTTATACAAAGACAAAAAAACCTTCATTTTTAATGAAGGTTTTTTTTGTCTTTGCCGTCAAAGTATTCAATACCGGCGAACTTTTCCCCCTCCTCCTTTTTGAAGAGAGATTTCGGATTGGTGAAGAGAGCCTTTAGGAACTGCATAAGCTTAATAAAGAGAAGTTTAAAGAGCATACCAACGCTCCCCTCACCCGGCTGGAAGCTGAAAGTAAGCTGTGCCCGTTTCATATCCTCAGTGGTAATCTTCTGCTTTTTCATCGACATATTCTTCATAAGTTTACGGGCTTCTTTTCTGTCGAGTTTCAGTTTCTTTTTGTCTTCGTGGTATTTCCCGGCGCGCACTATCAGAAGAAAAAGCTCAGTATCCTTCATCAACTCTGACTTCAGCTTTTCAATACGGCTGTAAAATGCTTTTAGCTCCACCTGATTTGTTTTGCCGTATTCTATAAGCATCTTAAGATATTGCCCCAGGAAAAAAACCTGCTTATAAAGGCGTTCCTTCTCGTCACCGTTGAGAAAGCGGGGATCTGTACTCTCCAGCTTTTTTATCCAGTGGAAAAGGTTTTCAAGATTCTCATAAGACACATCATAGAGGCCTTCAGTTTTCAGATCCCCCACTTCAATATAATGTTTAGCCACCCTTTTAAGATCCTTGAACATCCTGTTCGAATAATCAAGGATCAGTCTGTACGCCCGTTTTTCATAGGCGGTAAGAGGCTTTTCGGAAGCTTCCGGATTATTGATTATATTCTTAACATCCTTCAGCTTGATTGATGTAGGGTCAAAGTCTACCCCCTCCCCGGCAAAAGCTGATTTAATCTCGTAAAAATCAGGTTCCGGCATATCCTCTCCGATTTTGAGGACATGGAGTTTTGTATTGCCAAGCCTGGCGATCATATCATCAGGGTCAATTCTGCTTACACCATCGGTCACAACAAGGATCTCCGCGTTTGCCATATCCTTTGTATAATTGATATCATCAACCGCCTGATAAACAGCTTTCTGCAGATTGGTACTTACTCCCCCGGTAGTGGCGAATAAAACTTTTTCAATGAGAAAAGGGTAATCCTCTTTCTTCTCTATTTTATAAAGATCCCCTGTTTGCGTATCGAATGTCCTGAAAAACAAACGCGCGTTTGTAGTTAACTTCCGCCTGAGGAATTCCGCAACAATGCACTTGGAGTAGAAAGAACGCATGTGCATATCCATTGATCTCGAAGTATCAAGGAGAATATAGAATATCTGCTCAAAGCGGTTGGCATCTCTGCCCGACTCGTTAATAATTGTAGTTACAGGTTTGAAATGATCGCTCTCGGATTCATAATGCTTCTGAACCATCAGCGTCCTTGTGAAAAGCTTTGCGGAAAATATATCATCATCCATTGCGAGTTCCCTTGGAAGGGCCCTTTTCAGATCTATGATATTCTTGTATGTTTCAATCTCCATTTTGTCACTCAGGGGAACCTGCCGCTCAATCCTGTTAACAGAGATGCTCTGTTCCCTCTCGGGAATATATACAGCTTCCTCCTTTGATATCTCTTCAATAGCATTGAGGGCATCAGCCGATGTTCTGTCAGTGAATAGATTTCTTGCTATTTCAAAAAGAACAAGAAATTGAGGAGGGAGTATCACCTGTATATTATCAAAGAGTCCCAGAGAATCCCAGTACTCAAAAAAATCTTCACCATTAAATTGAGAAGACATTTAAAGCCTCTTAGATCAGATCCCTGTATTCTTTGAGAATTCCGTTTTTAAGTTCATTAACTTCTTCAACAGATGAGTTCACTTCAAATACGCTCTTCTTAAGAGATTCAAGAGTGAGCGCCTCTTCATCCTCATCTCTTCTTCTCCCGGCGAAGACCATCTTAAGAAGATTACGCAGGCTGTCCAGTACAGAGCTCTTCCTCAGAATCTGTTCTTTTTTCTCAGGATCATTTCTGATTTCATCAAAAAGCTGTCTGATGTTCAGAAGAAATTCAATTTGGGAGATGGCACCGTTAGCTTTGAAATGATTCATAGTCTTCTGGTATACATCAAGATATAGATCTTTTTCAGATTTATCCAGGTTCTTTACTGAAACATAGCTGTTCAGTGTACAGAGTGCAATATGCATGTCCCTCAGGTCATCCATTGTAACCTCGAACCTGTTGTTGATTATGGCAGAAGCACGGAGAAAATCTCCAAGTTTAGCCTGCTTTCTCGGGCTTATAAAAAACTTGTGATCATTCTTTCTCATCTCGCTGATATATTTTGTCACAAACACGTTCTTCATGAAATAGATGAATTCAGGTACAACAACTTTAATGTCCCTGTGATTGTTTGTTATTATATCATGAAGGAAGAGTATCTGGTTGAAATAGATCTTTTTCTCCGGCTCAACCGGTCTACCCCTGCTGGATGAATAGGTCTGGTCAATAAGCAACTGGTTATATACATTATTATCTTCCGGAATAATCGCCTTGTATGTAAACCTGTCAAGTACTGCTTCTGTTACTTCATTCATTCGCATATAGTTGGCAGTTGCGACAGCCGTGTGAACCACTGCGTCAATCTGCTCCGAACCATTAATAAACTTTCTTTCATTAAGTACAGAGAGGAGTGAACGCAACACTACATCACTTGCATCAAAAAACTCATCAAGGAATACAAGGTTGGCTTCAATTATTGACCCTTTGATATTATGCCTGATTCTCCCCTTTCTGAACTCTTCAATGTTATATGGACCGAAATAGTTATCAGGTGTCTGGTCTTTGCTCGCCTGGGATGAGAAGATCCTGGCTCCCTCAAAAATATTAAAGATAGAACTTGCGAGGTAAGATTTAGCCATACCTGTACGACTCAGGAGAAGCATATGCTCCCCTGTGAGAATGGCATAAATTGCCTGCATAATAATATCGCTGCGGCCGATTACCGTCTCGCCGATATTCTGCATATGCCAGTTCAGGTATTCAACAATTGTGGGTATATCATATTCCCCTTCGGGGATCATCTTAACAAGCTCACCGCCGGATATACCCTGAGCTCTCCTGATGGTTTCTTTAATTTCAGTGAATTCAGGCATTACACCAGGAACACCGGCATGGGCCGCATCGAGTGCTCCATCTATCCCTGCACCCTCCGGTTTCTCATCAAGAATAATTATCCTGTAACCATCTTTTTCGAATATATTTTTTACTTCTTCACGGTTGCTGATCATATTACTTAAGCCTCCCCTCTACTTTTTCCTCTGTGGCAATACAACCCTGAACGAAGTACCGGCACCTGCTTCAGTTTTAACACCGATTGTCCCGCCTAAATTGCTGATAATATTCATGGCAATCATAAGCCCTAAACCGGTACCTTTTTTCCCTTTGGTTGTATAGAAAGGCTGAAATATTTTTTTCATATGTTCCTCAGGAATACCCATGCCGTCATCCGTCACTGTAAGCACAGCATAAGCCTCATCCTCCTCAACAACTGACTCAACAGAAATCTCGATAGTCCCTTCAGGATCAATAGCATCTTCAGCATTTTCCAGGAACTGTATCAATAACTGCTGAATCTGGTTAGGTGTAGCAACAACTTCCGGACTCACTTCCGGCAGGTTAATCACAACATTGATGCCGTCATTTTTGAGCCTGTTGGTGAAAACATCGATCGGATGCCCGGTAACTATCTTATTTAATTCACATATATCTTTTTCCCTCTCATCTATTATAGAGAGGGCAAGGAGCTGTTCAGATATAGTCTTAATCCTCTCAAGTTCCTTTTTAAGAGAATCAACATACTCCTCCGCCGGGCTGTGTTCCTCAACATTTGTATCCACAAAATTAAGATCCATCGCCATCTTATTTATATGACCCTTCAGCTCCGAAGCAACACCTGATGCCAGTAAACCCAGGGCACTCATTTTCTCATTGCGATTAGCCTTTACCCTTGCCTGAACCTGCTCTGTAACATCCTCAATCATTATGAGCACCCTTTCAACATTTCCTGAACGGTTAAGTATCGGGTCAAATGTAACATTCACGACCAGCTCTGTAAGGCCTGAGATAGGTATATATCTGATTTCATTAGCCTTGATTGTTTTCTTTGAAAAAAGAACCTCTTCAAAAATTCTTGTAAAACCGGCTTCAATAAAACCTGAGTACTTAATGATATTAACACCAATAAGTGAATTCGGCTCCCTCACCATTATTTTGCTGAGAATCGGATTTTCATTTATTACAATACCGGAAGAATCAACCATAAACATACCGATAGGCGCATTATTGATTATATCCTCGTTTAAATCCCTGAGATTCTTCAATTCCTCCGCCTGTTTTATCTGTTCCTGAACCTTATCCTCAAGTATTCGTGAATTCTCCTTCAGCTTTTTCTGCATCGAGTACTGTTCGGTATAGTTCCGCATCACTCCGATAAGAGCGATAATCTCACCTGTTTTTGATTTGATAGGTGAAAAGTTTGTCATGAAGTAATAGGGTCTGCCATTTTCATATATTTTCAAAAGCTCATTCCTGAAAATTTGCCCTTTTTTAAGTACCGACTCTACAACAAAATTTCCCCTTTCAAGTTCTATCTCATGAAGATAATCAGTGTATAGCCTTCCGGGTGTAGCATCACGTGAGGCGAGAGTGTCTTTCCAGGCCTGGTTTGTATATTGGATTCTCATATCCTTGTTAATCACAAAGATAATATCATAGGCAGCTTCAACTATTGTTCTGAAATCAACTGATTTGAACTCATTATTTTCATCATCAATACTGATTTCGTATTGCTGATTAAGTTTTTCTATTATATCAATAAGTTCTTCATGTGACTTTTTCTTAAGATTTTCAATTCCCATAAATAGTCCCTGCCATAAATTATTGTAGAAAGAATCAGCTGTCTTTACTTATTGAACTGTAAAACCATAATTCAACCACAGCGCTCATGGCCAGCGCCACAAAGAATGATACAACAAACCACTCCCTGCTGAATTCGATAAGGTAATAAACTCCGGCTATAAAAACCACCAGAACTGCAAATTTGAAAAAAAACCATTTGTAGGTCAGTTTTAAAAGCCTGATAGCGTGAGTCCCGGAAGCTTTTCTGACCTGGATAAGCCATATAACAGAAAGTATTATTCCAAGAATTGTTCCAAGAAGATATCCCCTGAACTCCAGTCCTGTAAAACTGATAAAGAACCATACTGATACGATGATATTCACTACTGCCGGGATAATATTGAAGAGAACAGCCAATCTGTATTTTGTTTCCATAACACACACTCTTTATTTAAAGTTCTGTCACTGAAGCATATTTTTTCAGTAATGTCAAATAAAATAAAGCTCTATGATTAATGTTATTTGAATATACAATAAAAGCTGCCGGTTGTCATAAAAAAAACAGGGCGGGGAACAAACATAATGAATAACGGGGGGAAGAGCCGCCCGGACCTGCAACGGCTCGCAAGCCCGGGAAAGGTCATCAGATATGACATCCCTTGCCGCTGCAACCTTTAATCTGCGAGTACTTTTTACCGTTGAGTCTGTCGTTTTTAATCTGTCCCTTTTTCTGGGGAATTTTAAGGCCAGCCTGATGACAGTATCCGCAATCCACCTTCTTCCCGTCTTTAAGGTTACCCTTATGCTTCCCCATTATAGCAGGATTGGAGAAGAGAGCTGCCGATGATAATGAAACTACAGCTATAATAATCATAACTTTTTTCATATAGATTCTCCTTCTGATTAATTCAACCTGTATATTAAAAAAAGGCTTTTTTCAAAGCCTTTTTTTAATGTTTCGTCATTTTATTTAAGATTCTTTTCAAGATTTTCACTGACTGATTTCACACTTGGAGTGCCGTCAAGTTCAACAAACTTCATCTTTCCACCTGAAGCAAGCTTCTTGAAATAATTAACAGCTGCCATCGTTCCATTAACAGCGTCATAATAAATTTCATGACGTTTATTGATGGCACCCTCGTCCTGGTCATCAGCACGCATTGAAAGCTTTCCGCCGCATACCCGGCAGATAGTCTCTCCATCTTTTTCTGCAGGCTTAATCTCATCAATATAGATATTATTCGGATGATTGTTATCTTTCTCGCACAGACGTCTCCCCATGATTCTTTTTCTGGCAGTATCACGGTCAAGAGATATCTCAATAATATAATCAAGAGCAATCCCCGCCACCTCAAGAGCTTTCTCCAGCGCCTCAGCCTGCTCCGGATTTCTGGGGAATCCGTCAAGGAGCCATCCGGTTTTACAATCATCCTTCTTGAGCCTGTCGAGTATCATGGGGATTGTTATTCCATCAGGAACCAGATCGCCCCTGTCAATATACTCCTTGGCTTTTTTTCCGAGTTCAGTGCCGCCTTTAATATTTTCTCTGAAAAGTGCCCCTGACTCCACATGAGTTATATTAAACTTTTTTTGTACAACTGCTCCCTGTGTCCCTTTGCCGCTTCCATTAGGACCAAAAATCAGTATGTTCATTGAAACCTCCGGGATTATCTTTTTTGGTGAGCATTATCAGAACCGCTATTTCTGTGTAAAGAAAGTTTTTTATACTGATTTATACAGATAATATTGAATGATTATTTCCGGAACTCTAAATCCTGACACCTTTTAACACAAGACTCTTCAAAAAATCTGATAACTTATTGACATAAAGCTGAAAGAATAGATCTTTTACGTGAAAGAAATTCTTACCGGAGTAAACAATGTTCTACCAGAAAGAGATTGAAACCATGCAGAGGAAGGAGATTGAAGCCCTGCAGTTTGAAAGACTTAAAAAAGCCCTTGAAGCGGCAGCCCGGACACCGTACTATAAACGGACATTCACTGACAATAAAATCGATATTACAAAAATCACCACTCTTGAACACCTGAAAGATATCCCGTTCACAAGCAAAAATGATCTGAGACTCAGCTACCCTGACGGAATGGTGGCAGTTTCAAAATCCGATATAGTGAGACTCCACGCATCATCAGGGACAACGGGTAAATCAACAGTAATTTTCTATACGCAAAAGGACATAGACAACTGGGCGACACTTGTTGCCCGTTCGATGTACAGTACAGGAGCTCGAAAAGAGGATACTTTTCAGAATATGATGGGATACGGACTCTTTACAGGGGGACTGGGCCTTCACTACGGTGCTGAAAAATTAGGCTGCATGGTTATACCATCATCAACAGGGAACAGCCTGAAGCAGCTTCAGCTTATGCAGGATTTCAACACATCAATTATCCATATAACACCCAGTTATGCCCTCCATCTTGTTGAAGTGATAAAGGAAAACGGCATTGATCCGCATGACCTTAATGTAAAAAAAGCTTATTTCGGAGCGGAGCCGTATTCGGAAGCCACAAGGGAAAAGCTCGAAGAGCAGTGGGGACTGGACGCGTACAACTGTTACGGCCTTTCCGAGATGAACGGGCCCGGTGTTGCCATGGAGTGCAGCTGTAAAAACGGCATGCATATCGCTGAAGATTATTACATAGCTGAAATAATAAACCCTGAAACAGGAGAACCTCTCCCTGACGGAGAAGAGGGGGAACTGGTTTTCACTCATATAAACAGGGAAGCCATGCCGATTTTCAGATACAGGACGCGGGATCTCACCCGGATTATACCTGAACTCTGTGAATGCGGAAAGACCCACCGCAGAATTGAAAGGATTAAAGGGAGAACAGACGACATGATGATTGTTGGCGGAGTAAATGTATTCCCCTCCCAGATCGAGTCTGTTCTTATGAATATACCGGAAGTGGGGAACAATTACCGCATAGTGCTGGAGCGTGAAGAGGGCCTTGACAGAATGCATATTCAGGTTGAGCTCTACTCCAAACTGTTCCAGGGTGATATGAATGCCCTTAAAAAGCTGAACAGGGAGATAGGTGAAAAACTCCGTGCACTAATTACAATAAATCCGAGAATCGAATTTATGGAACCGGGCTCTCTTCCGCCAAGTGAAGGGAAAGCAAAAAGAGTAATAGACAACAGGAAGATATAGGAGGGGATATGCCGCATCAGGTATCAGTTTTTGCAGAAAACAGGCCGGGTAAAATAAGCAGGGTCACTGAAGTTCTCAGTGAAAATGGAATCAACATAAGGGCAATTACCATTTCCGATTCCGGTGATTACGGTATAATCAAACTGCTCCTGGATAAGCCTCAACAGGGGAATGAGTGCCTTAAAAATGCCGGATTCGCTTCAACCCTGAAGGACATTGTAGCCATAAAAATCGATGACTCACCCGGAGGCCTGCATAAGGCAGCGGCTCTTCTTGCGGGGGAGAATATCAACGTTGAGGATGCTTACGGATTCACGATCAGAGAAAAAAACCAGGCTGTTTTTGTTTTCCAGGTTGCAGATGTACCGCATACTGAAAAGCTTTTAAAAAATGCAGGTTTTGAAATCATTTCAGACAGTGAGCTTTACTTTATATAGATGCCGTTTTTCAGTGTTGTTATCCCCGCTTACAACAGAAGAGAGATGCTTTTAAGGGCAGTTGAATCTGTGCTGTCTCAGGATTTCAACGATTATGAACTCATCATTGTCGATGACGGTTCAACAGACGGAACAGATTCAATTGAAAATCTTTACAGGGGGAAACTCCGATACATATTCCAGCCTAATTCCGGAGTCAGCTCAGCGCGCAACAGGGGGATACTTGCCTCATCTTCACCATGGATTGCACTCCTTGACTCCGATGATACATGGCACAGTTCAAAACTCCGCAGGGACAAGGAATTCATACGAAACAACCCTTCAGTAAAAATTCATCAGAGCGAAGACATCTGGATCAGAAACGGACGCAGAGTTAATCCCGGCATAAAGCATTTAAAAAAGGAGGGCGACATTTTCAGTGAGTCACTGAAAATGTGCATGATTAGCCCGTCATCAGTTGTTTTTTCACACGGCATAGTTGAGAAGTACGGACTTTTCGATGAGGAACTACCTGCCTGTGAAGATTACGATCTATGGCTGAGAATCACACCCTTTGAATATATAGGCCTTATACGGGAGAAGCTGATAACCCGATACGCCGGACACATTGATCAGCTCTCGTCTAATTATCCCCTCATGGACAGATTCCGGCTCTATTCAATCATAAAAATGCTGATTAATGACAAAGACAAACTCACAGGAAATCAGACTGAAGAGGCGAGAACTGCCGCGATTGAAAAAGCCCGCATACTGCTTGCGGGCTCGCTCAAGAGAGGCAATACATGGAATTCCTCAATACTGGATGGCATAATCAGATCCCTGGAACATGGATCTTATACGAAAACAGACTGTCAGAACCTCTTACAATTACAGAACCATCCCTGACCGCCGCAGCAAGATACGATTCACCGGCAAATTCTTTTGAATAGAAGAGTCTGCCGTCACCGGAAAAAACATAGAGCTGAGATTCACCTGTAATTTTGGTATACGCCAGAAAATAGTATTCACCGAGTTTTGTAATGGCTGCCTGGCCCGGCCTTTTCGCAGGAATCTTCACCTTGAAAATATCGTCAGCATCATCATCGAAGACGATAAAAACATCATTATCAAGGATCGAAACCCTTCCGTCATTATCAATATGCAGTGCTGTTTTCATAACATGAAGAGAAGACAGCTCTGCATCATCAGAGTCATCATCACTTATATGGACAATTCTAATACTATCTTTTTTATCGGTACCGTAATGAACAACTCCGAATTTACCGTTACTGCTTATCCTCATCCCCTTTACGATATTCCCCGCAGGAAGAGAACCTTTATTCAAAACATCACCTTTCTCATCGAGAAAATAGTATGTACCGTCAGCAAACCCGAAACAGGCAAAATCATTCTCCTCTGAAAATTCTACTGAAGTACAGAGTCTACCGGAGATCTCTTTTACTCCAGCCGGGTTTCCGTTTGTATCAAACATTCTTATACGGCTGTGATCACCTATGATGAGAAGTATAAGCTTCCCGTTACGTGAAAGAAGAGGCTTCTCCCTGGAGGATAATTTCCAGTACCTCTCACCATTGAAACCCAGGAGCTCAATTGAAGTGCCGACTTTCCCATACTGTATATAATAACGGCCGTTTCCGCTGAATTCAGCGAGCGAATCATTAATCTCGATTGTTTTAGCAAGGTGCCCATCTCCTGACAGCAGGTGTGTTTTTTCATTGCGTGATACAACATAAAAATCGGTGAGTTTCTCTGAACTAATTGCCTGAATATTATCAAAATCTGTCAGGCTAAAATAAAACCCGGTATGCAGTTCCGAAGCGGAAACTCCCTGAAAAATCAGAAGGCTTAAAACCGCCCCTGCTAATAATCCGGATAAGAGATATTTCATAGTATTAATCCTGTTAATTCTTTTTCATTTAATTATAAAATTAAACAATATCCTGTTATTGAAAGGAACAAATCATTTATTCTTACATAAGTTATATTGATGTTGTCAACATTGATGCAATATAGTCAATCATTATCCTGAAGTTAAACAAGGTTAATTCGCGGGTATTGCTATGGAATAGGGGCGAAAGTAGAGTAACTGGCTGCCTATACAAAACAACGGGCTGCAGCCCGTTGTTTTAATCATGCATAAAACTTTTCAGTTTCGCACTCCTGGAGGGGTGCCTCAACCGCCTGATGGCTTTTTTCTCAATCTGCCTTATCCTCTCTTTGGAGAGGTTGAACTTGTCACCGATCTGCTGAAGCGACATAGGCTCATACCCGTTTAGCCCGTACCTCATGCAGAGAATCTCCTTTTCGGAATCAGTTAGTGTATCAAGTACTTCGTTAAGAGAGCTTATGAGCGACTCTTCAACAACAAGCTCGTCAGGAGAATCAGCTTTCGGATCAACAATCATATCAAGTATTGTTGTATCCTCTGAATCACCGAGAGTTGAATCGAGAGAGACAAAATCCTGTGTTATATTTCTGAGGTGGTTAATCTCCTCATTATCCATATCAAGTTCTTCAGCAATCTCACTGGCTGAAGGTTCACGGCCGAATTTATTCTCAAGCTTTTTATGAACACGTTCGATCTTCTGAAGATCTGCTGTCCTGTTCAGGGGGAGCCTTATGAGCGATGCTTTCTGGGATATCGCAAGCATAATGGACTGCCTGATCCACCACACCGCATATGATATAAAATGATATCCCCTGTCAGGATCAAACTTTTCAGCAGCTTTAATCAGTCCGAGATTCCCCTCGTTAATAAGATCAAGAAGGGATATACCGCTTGTCTGATACTTTTTTGCGATGGATACTACAAAGCGAAGATTGGACTTAATAAGCTCATCCTTCGCTTTTTCACTGCCGTCCCGGGAAGCCCGGGCCAGTGTATCCTCCTGCTCCCGCGTAAGTAAAGGGATCCTGTTTATCTGATCAAGATACCATGAAATTGACGAATCTGTAAAATCCTTGCCTGAAGGTTTTGCATTTTCATCATTTTTGAGGTCAGACTCCTCCTGAAAATCATCTATGGCATCTTCACTCATCTGCGTATCCGCCACATCAGGAAGTTTCTCCTCTTCAGTTTCACTGAATTCACTATTCTTATATATCCTGCTCATCTGGTCAGAATTACACCACCCGTTATTAACATTAAGACATTATTACCTTTTAAGCTTAGGAACTTTAATAATCCAGCCCGGCCTGATGAGATCAGGATTTTTAATCAGTTCAGGATTAGCTTTATGTATACGTTTCCACGCTTTGGCATTTTTATAATATTTTTCAGCTATTCTTGAGAGACATTCCTCATGTTTCTCCCATGTCTTCACTTTATAATACCAGTAATCTTCATCCTCATCCGGGGTGCCGGCTGCAGCTTTACCCTTACCCGCTTTTTCTGCTGCAAGCCTGTCTCTTTCAGCTTTTTCAGCTGCTTCTTTTTCCGCAGCCTCTTTTTCAGCCTGACTCTTAACTCTTGCGGCTATTGCTGCTTTATTCCCCTCTTCAATTACGCTGTTAGCAAGCCTTATTGCTTCATTTGAATAAGTAATTGCTTCATCATAATTACCGCTGCTCCTCATTCTTTTTGCATTATCAACAGCCTCTTTCGCAGCCGCAAGATCCTCTTCCGCATATGCTGCACCATCAGAATTTTCAGCTTCCGCAACAGCTTTTTCCGCTTCAGCAATTTTTGATAAAGAGACTCCATTCATTGTGCTTTTATATGCTTCATCAGCATTGATCTTAGCAACTTCTACAGCTTCAAATCCCGATTTAAGATTATCATTATTATAATCAGAGGAAGCCTGCTTTACTTTATCTTTAGCAGTTATGTACTTCTGACCTGCATATGATTTATAATTGTACTTCTCAACCCTTGCCAGTATTGAATTCACTTCATCAATCTTCGCCTGCAGCTGATACTTGCTGTCAAGAGACTCCTCTTTCGCTTTTACTGCTTTTTTATATGCCTCTTCAGCAAGTGAATGTGAAAGAATATAATCTTTGGTTTCAAATTTCTCATTAGCACTGTTATAGAAATCACGGGCCTGAGTGTAATTGTCAGCGGAAAGCTTCTCCGCATAAACCATATCAGCTTCTGCAATGGCTTCATCAGCTTTTTTAAGCGCATCTGATGCGTAAAGCACTGCGGACCTGTTATAAGCTTCCATAGCTTTGATATAGGCTGTTTCCGCATTTTTAGCAGAATCTTCAGGCTTCTCATCTTTGATAATAACATCATGAGCTTTTACCAGCTCGGCTTTTGCCGCTTTCATCTCTTCCGGGCTGTATTTATCCGCGTCTACAGATTCAGCCTGAGCGATTGCACCCTTTGCCTTTGCAAGTTCCTGAATAGGAATTTTCTTTTCACAGGCCAGAAAGGCCAGAGACAGAATAGATAAAATTGCTAACGTAATTCTCAGTTTCATAGAATGACCCCTGCTTGTTTTATTAGGTATTTTTTACTGCTGAAACGCTTTGACAGCATCATCCTCGCTGTCATATATTTCAAAAAAAGAGGTTAATTTAGTCAGTTCAAACACCTTTTTGACTGAGGCAAAAACATTGATTATTTTCAATCCGCCATGGTACTTTTTCAGATTGGAAAGGCTGGATATCAGCGCTCCGATACCGGAAGAATCAATATAAGTTACTTCTTTCAGATTTATCACTACACTGTATTTTTTCTGTTCAATCAGTTTATTTACTATATCTTTAATTTCAGGAGCATTATAAAGGTCTATCTCTCCGGAAATATCCAGAATCACGACCTCCCCCCTTACTCTGGAGCTTATATCCATTAAAGTGACTCCTCCTTAAAAAAACAGCTATATCCAACACTATAAACCCATATTTAAATGCTTGTCAAGCTTTATTAAATTTATGCCTCAGATATAAAAATTTG
>ERZ795048.350-NODE-350-length-50669-cov-6.050796_pt1 | contig 50669 bp, 42 predicted proteins | sample MGYA00375132_ERZ795048 | MGnify/ENA primary metagenome ERZ795048 (study PRJEB30177, sample SAMN05720225) | activated sludge metagenome | isolation source: Anaerobic digester | place: Hong Kong | collected 2014-12-17 ...
ATAGCATTGAGACGTCCTTCAATATTTTGATAGCCTCTATCGATTTGTTCAATGTTGTCTATACGACTAATGCCCTCAGCGCTCATAGCCGCAATAAGCAATGCAATACCAGCACGAATATCTGGAGAAATCATATTGCCCCCTCGTAGTCTCATAAAATTGTCGTGTCCGTTAACTACTGCTCTGTGTGGATCGCAAAGAATGATTTGTGCACCCATATCAATGAGTTTATCGACAAAAAACAGACGACTTTCAAACATCTTTTGGTGAATCAAGACACTTCCTTTTGCCTGTATTGCTGTAACCAGCATGACACTAAGTAAATCGGGCGTTAATCCTGGCCATGGAGCATCGGAGATAGTCATAATGGAACCGTCAATAAAGCTCTCTATCTCGTAATGCTCTTGTGCAGGAATATAGATATCGTCACCATGTTGTTCAAGCTTTATCCCAAGACGACGGAAGCTATTAGGAATGATTCCCAAATCGGCATAGTGTACATCCTTTATGGTGATTTCGCTATGGGTCATAGCCGCCATACCAATAAAACTACCTACTTCAATCATGTCGGGTAGAATGCGATGTGTGCACCCACTAAGTGTTTCAACTCCTTCAATAATCAACCTGTTTGAAGCGATACCTGTGATCTTAGCTCCCATGCTGCAAAGCATTTTGCAGAGTTGCTGTAGATAGGGTTCGCATGCTGCATTGTATATTGTTGTTGTACCTTCTGCAAGTACTGCTGCCATAACAATGTTGGCGGTACCCGTTACACTGGCTTCATCTAAAAGCATGTAACAACCTGTTAGTTTAGGGGCTTTGATAGTGTAGATATGACGTTTGTCATCGTAGATAAAAGTAGCTCCCAGTTGCTGTATTCCTAATAAGTGTGTATCAATACGACGACGGCCGATTTTATCCCCACCAGGTTTAGCAATAATAGCTTGTCCAAATCGGCTGATCATAGGACCGATAAGCATTACAGAGCCACGGAGCGATGCGCACTTTTTTAAAAAATCGTCACTTTGAATATATTCTAAATTAACTTCATCAGCTTGGAAACTATAACTATCCACAGATAGCTTTTCCACTTTTACGTCCATGTCACGTAGTAACTGTATGAGGTTGTTGATATCTAGAATATCAGGGACATTTTCTATAATTATCTTCTCTGAAGTAAGAAGCGTAGCGCATATGATTTGTAGGGCTTCGTTTTTCGCCCCTTGAGGTCTGATTTCTCCAGATAGGCGATGTCCACCTTCTATTATAAATGATGCCATATTTAGCTAATTCTTATTATACGTTATAAAGTCAATTTGATTAGTCAAATATAGCACAAAGACATAGAAAAGCAAAATGAAATCCTTATTTTCTTTTGCTGTAGTTGTTGTTTCTCGTTTGACGCTTGGGTGGATTATTTTTTTGACCTTTGTTTGGTCCTGTATTTCTACTACGTTGGTTTTTATTGCTGCGTGGATTGCGATGTTGTCCTTGTTGTTGGTCATGCATAATATCTTGTACAGCTGGAGTTAAGGCCAAACGACCAAATGACAACTCTTCAAGATCAGCTGCTATTTTGTCATCGTTGCATATTTCTTTATTCCAATTTGTTAAGAATTTACGCATTTGATTGCAAATCATAGCCACCAACATATCGCGTTCTTCATTATCAGGGGATTCAGATGCCTCAATAATCAATCGTTCGAGTATCACACCATAGTGGCGATAACGAATAGGACCTTGAAGATTGGGGACTGAATGTGGTTTCGGCTCTATTTCGTCTTTCTTGAGAATTTCGCAAGGATAGTCAATGTCAAGTTTGTAATCACTCATCAATGCCAGATGATCCCATAGCATAGGCACAAAATCCACGTTGCCGCGAAGTTCTGGATATTGATTGGCCATAATGTTAACTATTGTTTCAGCACAAGCTTGACGCTCTTTGCGATTCTCAATCGTTAAGCAATGATCCACCATATTTTGGATACTACGTCCATATTCTGGCAAAGGCAACTTTTTAAGTTGAGTATTATATTTGTGTTCTAATGAATTCATAAACACTGGGTTATGATGAATAAAATTTTAAGAGATCAGTTTATAACAATTTTTTCTTTGAGACAGTTGCTACAAACTCTTTGAGATAAAATGGCTCAAAATAAGCGACATTTTCAGTATCCCCACATGCTAATTTCTTTTCAGCTAGTGGGAACATCCATTTAGCCAACGGTACAGCATCGGCCATAAAAAATGCATTAGGGTGAGAGAGTCGGTTCATGCATTTCTGTACTCCATCACCTACAAAATAGACAGGACCTGCTTCCAAATCTTTCTCAAATGGATTGGGTGCATCTTCCTCAATAACAAGAGCACGCGTTGGTGCTAGTTCATTCAATGAAAAATCCATTGTCGTTGTGTATACTTCCATGCGACGAGCGTCAAGCATAGGAATAAAACGTGCTTGATCTGCATTGTCTACTTGCAATAATAGAGGGACACAAAGCAGTTGTAAAGTAGGAATACTAATAAGTGGTACATGTAAAGCATAACATATACCCTTGGCCATAGATACTCCAATACGAAGACCTGTGTAACTTCCAGGTCCACTTGTTACAGCTACAGCATCTATTGGGATGGCGTGATTTTCAGCAAAAGATAATGCTTGATCTACGTAACCGCCAAGCAATATTGTATGTTGGGCACGTTCTTTTTGTGCCAACTCGAAAATGACAGCTCCATCTTGGCTCAATGCTACTGAGCATGCGTGAGTGGAAGTGTCAATGCATAAAATACAAGACATTTGTGAATCTTAGATTGAATATATTATGTCTGCAAATATAGTGATAATCTCGAATAAAAACCGTATTTTTGTGGGAAATAAATGTAAACATCAGATTTATGATTCAATCAATGACAGGGTTTGGTAAAGCTCAAGTAGCTTTAGCAGGCCGTACAATTCAAATAGAAGTACGTACTCTAAATAGTAAAGCTCTTGATTTTTCTGCAAGAATAGCCTCTTCATTACGAGATATTGAAATGGATATGCGTAGTTTGGCTGGTAAGAGTATTGGTCGAGGTAAAGTCGATTTTAGTGCTCGAGTAGAACAAGATAGTGTACAAGCAGCTACACAAATCAACAAGGCTATGGCAGGGGCTTATCTAGCACAATTTAGAGACTTTGCTTCAGATAATGATCTCAAGATCTCTAACGATCAAATCTTAGAGCAAGTGATGCGTATGCCCGATGTTTTGGAAAGACAACAAGATGTAGAATTGACAGATGACGATAAAAAGGCCATTCTTGAGGGTGTACAAGAAGCGATGGTGCAATTGAGTGATTTTCGCTCACAAGAAGGAGCCGCTTTGGGCAATCGTTTCAGACAGAATATCAATAATATAAGTGATCTATTGCAAAAGGTTGATGCTTTTGAAGTGGAACGAGTTGACAAGATTCGTACTCGTATTATGGAACAATTGGATAAGTTGACAGTAGACTATGATAAGAATCGCTTAGAACAAGAAATGATTTACTATATAGAGAAACTTGATGTCAATGAAGAAAAACAACGCTTAGCACATCATCTTACTTATTTTGTAGAAACTATGGATAGTGAAGATACTCAAGTTGGTAAGAAGTTAGGCTTTATAGCACAAGAAATAGGACGTGAAATCAATACTCTTGGCTCGAAAAGTAACCAAGCAGATATGCAACGCATCGTTGTGCAAATGAAAGATGAACTTGAACAAATCAAAGAACAAGTTTTAAACGTACTATAAAGGATATATGGCTGGTAAACTTATTATTTTTTCTGCACCATCAGGATCTGGTAAATCAACAATCATTAATTATTTGCTTCAGAGGGGAGTTGACATGAAATTTTCTATTTCAGCAACCAGTCGTGCTCCTCGAGGAACAGAAAAAGATGGTGTGGAATATTACTTTTTGTCACCCGATACCTTTCGAGCGCGAATTGCACAGGGTGACTTTCTTGAGTATAACGAAGTCTATGAAGGGCGATTTTATGGAACACTGCGTAGTGAAGTAGAGGATCGCCTAGTAGCAGGTCAAACAGTTGTGCTTGATTTGGACGTAGAAGGTGGTGTACGCGTTAAAGAAATCTTTGGAGAACGTGCTTTGGCTGTGTTTATACAACCGCCAAGTATTGATGCTTTGCGTGCACGTTTGATCGAGCGTGCTACCGATGCTCCTGAAGTGATTGAAGATCGTTTGAATCGTGCTAGTTACGAAATGGGCTTTGCTTCTCAGTTTGATGTCGTTGTTGTCAATGATGATTTGACAACAGCACAACGTGAAGCATACGATATCGTGACATCATTTATCGCGAAATAATTTATTTCTTGTTCTATGGCTACTTCAAAACGCGTGGGAATCTATGGCGGGTCTTTTAGTCCCATTCATTTAGCTCATACGATATTGGCTCAGTATCTTATAGATCATGGTTATGTAGATGAGGTGTGGCTGATGGTGTCGCCACAAAACCCATTAAAATCAACCCATTTCTTGTATCCAGAGTCCTTGCGTATCGAAATGGCTCAGATGGCAACAGCTCATCTTCCTAAGGTGAAGGTGAGTGATTTTGAATGTCATCTTCCCAAACCTACCTATACCGTGTTCACCATGGATGCTTTGTGTACAGAGTATCCAGAAGTCGAATTTACTTTGTTGGTCGGTGGAGATAATTGGCGGCTATTTGATCGTTGGCGTGAAGGAGAACGCTTGTTGAGTCTGTGTAAGCTGCTCGTATATCCTCGCCCAGGATTTCTCCTGTCGGACGAGGAAATAGCAGCGTTGCCTTCGTCAGTAACATATCTAGCAGATGCGCCTTTGATGAATATGAGCAGTACAGAGATACGACAAGCGATAGAAGCAGGGGAGAGTTGTCAAGATACTCTACATCCCGATGTGGAAAAACGACTTCATGAATATATGTCGTAGTTTATTTTTGTACGTGCTTGTCGGCATGATAGGAAGAGCGTACTAGAGGGGCACTTTCCACAAATCGAAAGCCTTTGGATAGACCAATGTTTTTGTACTTTTCAAATTGTGCAGGTGTGATGTATTCGGCAACTGGCCAATGTTTCAGTGTGGGTTGAAGGTATTGTCCTAGCGTCAATATTTGACAATTGACTGCACGCAGATCATCCATGGTGTCGATGACTTCTTCTTCAGTTTCTCCTAGTCCAAGCATTAAACCAGATTTAGTGACAACGCCATTTTGAGCGAGATATTTTAGTACGTTTAAACTACGGGTGTAGTTGGCGGCAGATCTCACTAGTGGCGATAGTCTTTTGACCGTCTCCATATTGTGACTGATAATCTCAGGATGTTCTTTTATGATGAGGTGTAAGCTGTCCGTATTGCCTTGAAAGTCTGGAATAAGTACTTCAAGAGTTGTCTGGGGACAGCTTTCTTTTATTTCACGAATTGTATTGGCCCAGTGATTAGCCCCGCCGTCTTCCAAGTCATCTCTATCTACCGATGTGATGACTGCATGCTTTAAGTGCATTAATTGGATTGCGCGTGCCACTTGTTTAGGTTCATCAGGGGATAGGGGATGTGGACGTCCAGTTTGTGTGTTGCAAAACTTACAACTTCTGGTGCAGATATCACCGCCAATCATCAAGGTCGCTGTACCATTACCCCAACATTCTCCACGATTTGGGCAACGTCCACTGCTACAAATGGTATGCAAGTGATGGTCTTCAATAATTTTTTTTGTTTGTGTATACCGTTCATTGGCATCTATACTAATTTTTAGCCAAGATGGTTTTCTGCTTAGTTGAGATAAAGCTAGTTTGGGCTTTTCAGTCGTTTTCATGATGTAAGGTTTTTAGGTCTGGCATTCTTGCCTTAGATATTGAGATTCTGGCTTTAAATATAAACATTCTTGCCTTGAATTGTTGTATCCAAGGCAAGAATGATTGAGCCTTATAGATGTGCTTTTACAAAGCGTGTAAGACGTTTGTATAAGTGTAATCTAGTATTTCCACCATAGATACCGTGGTTCTTATTGGTGTATATTTGCATGTCAAATGGTTTGTCCAATTGTACCAAATATTCTGAGTATTCAGCACAGTTTTGATAGTGTACATTGTCATCAGCCAATCCGTGTACGAGCAACAAGTCTCCGTGTAATTTGTCGGCACGATTGAAGCATGATCCTTCTTTGTATCCTTCTTCATTTTCCTGTGGAGTACGCATGAAACGTTCAGTGTATATAGTGTCATAGTATCTCCATGATGTAGGAGCAGCTACCGCAATACCTGCTTTAAATACAGGGCGACCTTCACTCATACTCATCAGTGTTGTAAATCCACCAAAACTCCACCCCCAAATACCGATGCGTTGGGCATCAATATAAGGTAAAGTACCTAGATATATGGCTGTCTCTACTTGGTCTTCGGCTTCCAATACACCTAACTTCATATACGTGCATTTAGCAAATGCTGCACCTCTACCGCCAGTTCCACGTCCATCAACACACACAGTGATATAGCCTTGTGTAGCTAGGTATGTTTGCCAATCTATTTTGAATTCATCCAATACTTCTTGACTTTGAGGACCACTATACTGATACATCAATACAGGATACTTTTTAGATGGATCGAAGTCTGTCGGTTTGATCATCCAACCGTTAAGCTGGGTGCCTTGTGATGTCTTAAAAGTGAAGAAGTCTTTTTCAGGGATAGCATATTGAGCTAGGAGCTGTTTTAGATGTGCATTATCTTCCATAACCTTTAAAACTTTCTGGTCTTTGGTACTTTCTAGAGTCACCTGCATGGGGGTGCGTACATCATTGAAATAATGTACAAAATAGTCGAAGTTTTTAGAGAATATAGCACGGTTTATCCCACCTTGAGGTGTAAGGCATGTCTTTTTGCCTTTCTTATCAATACGATAGATGGCTTGTTTTAGTGGACTAGATTCATCACTAGAATAGTAGAAACTGTTGCTTTTGCTATCCCAGCCCAAGAAATCTTTCACTTCAAATTCACCACTTGTCACTTGCTTGATCAATTGACCATTTAGAGTGTACCAATACAAGTGCTTATATCCATCTCTGTCACTAACAAAGCTAAAGTGCTTGTCGTAAAATTTAAGTTGGTCTAGTGCACTTTCACTGATGTATGTATCACTTGTCTCACGAAGAATTTGTTTACTTACCGTGGAGCGTGGATTGGTATAATACAACTCTAGAACGTTTTGATTACGATTCAGAGTCACAACTGCCAAGCGAGTGGAATCATTGGTAAACTCAATGCGAGGTATATACCCTTCTTTGCTCAAAGGAATATCTAGTTTGCGGTCAATATGATGTTTGATGTCATAGCTGTGTACCTCCACTTTCGAGTTGTCTTCGCCAGCTTTAGGGTATTTGTAAGTATAGCTTGTAGGGTATCCCTCATATTGCTTGTTGTGAGGATAGACACGAGGATACAATGGGAAGGAGTAGCTTTTTACAGCCGATTCGTCGAAACGAATATAAGCCAGCATTTTACTATCTGGACTAAAGCAGAATGCACGATTGAATGAAAACTCTTCTTCATACACCCAATCTGGAATCCCGTTTAAGACGTGATTAAATTCTCCATCTTTAGTAATTTGAGATTCTGCATTGTTGTATAGAAGTTTCACTAGGAAAATATTGTTATTGCGTACAAAGGCAATGTCATTACCATCTGGCGAGAATAAAGGCACTTGTTGTGGACCACCAGCACTTAATGGTACTAGCTTATTGTTGCGCATTTCATAAATATAGTGCACGGCAGTGTAACTGCGGCGATAGATATTTTTGCGATTGGTCTCAATTAGAATGTCGCGACCGTTTGGCGAGAACTGGTAATTGCTGAAAGTTTTGAAGCTACAATCTCTAGCGGTTGCAACGTCAAATAAAACTTTGATTTGTTTACCTGTACGAAAATCATACTGTATGATTTGTGTACCATCACTATTCATCGATGTATAGCTTGTACCGTCGCTATAAGGGCGTACACCGTGTACCGTCTCTTGATAAAAGGTATAATTGGTGATATCACTTAAAGTCAATTGTCGCAATGGAACTTGACTTTTAGTCTGTGAAATGTCTGATGAAGATGCATTTGTTGATGCAGGGTGAGCATATACGGCAGATGTGCAAGTAAAAATCACCGCCAAGAAGCTCGTCTTGCTCAAGTGATTTAAAATTTTAGGGATCATATGTTAACTATTTTGGTTATGTATACTAACTGCAAAACTACAAAAAATGAGCTTATTTCGGGCGATTATCATTATTATTTTCTTACTTTTGTGCTATGCAACAAGCCGAACTTCCTTTATTTAGAGATTTTAGTGCCTGGATGAGGCAACAGTTTCCCTATAAAGTCCAAAAAATATCTTTACACGCAGGTTTTACGTGTCCCAATCGAGATGGTCGAGTGGGATTGGGGGGATGTACGTATTGCAATAATCAAACATTTAATCCAGCGTACTGCCAAGAATCACGCAGCATCACCCAACAACTGGAAGAAGGGCGTGCCTTTTTTAGTCACAAATACCCAGAGATGAAGTATTTGGCCTATTTTCAAGCCTATACCAATACTTATGATACCATTGAAATGCTTGATGCGCGGTATCAAGAAGCTCTTGCGGTAGATGATGTGGTAGGAGTTGTGATCGGTACCCGTCCAGACTGTGTGGATGAACGCTTATTGGATTATTTTGCAGATTTGCATAAATCCCATTACGTGTTGTTGGAATATGGGATAGAGAGTTGTTATGATAAGACACTCGAATTGATCAATCGTGGCCATACCTTTGCCCAAAGTGCTTGGGCTGTGCAGCAAACTGCCCAGCGTGGAATCCCAGTTGGAGGACATATGATTTTGGGCTTGCCTGGTGAAAGTCATGACGAGATTTTGAACGAAGCATCTATCTTGTCCGATTTGCCACTGGATACCATTAAACTGCATCAACTGCAATTAATAAAAGGAACTAAGATGGCTCGTCAACAGGAGTTGAATCCCGATTTTGTACATCTGTATGATGTGGATGAGTATATTGATTTGGTGATTGATTTTATAGCTCGACTGAGACCCGATTTGGTGGTTGAGCGTTTTGTGTCTCAATCTCCAGCAGATTTGCTTATCGCTCCTAAGTGGGGATTAAAAAATTATGCTTTTGTGGACAAAGTCAAGAAGCGCATGCGTGAGCGTGCTATTACTCAAGGGTGTTTGTATCATCCTTAGTTTTAGTTTTTATAGTATTCGCATGCTGTCCGAGAAAAAAGTATTACCTTTGTATGAAATATAAATATATAATGTCCTAGTGATATGAAAAAAAATAAACAAAGTGGACCTAAGCGTCTCACACCCGATAGCTATCCTGACCATATTGAGAATAAAGTACAAGAACGTAAAAGAATGCGTTGTAAAGTGCCTCCTCGTCATATTCTTCGTACTGAAGAACAATTGGAAGGTATTCGTAAAAGTGCAGTCATCAATACCGCTCTATTGGATATGTTGACAGAGCATGTACAGGAAGGTGTCAGCACTTATGAATTGGATAAATTGGCCAATGAATTTTTAGGTGATCATGGAGCTATTCCTGCACCGTTGAATTATAATGGTTTCCCTAAGAGTATCTGTACAAGTATCAATGATGTGGTTTGTCATGGCATCCCAGCAAAGCATGATATATTAAAGGACGGCGATATTGTCAACATTGATGTGTCTACTATCAAAGATGGATATTTTAGTGATGCTAGTCGCATGTTTATGATTGGCAATGTAGATGATAAAGCACGTAAGCTGGTAGAGGATACTTATGAAGCTCTAATGATTGGTATTGAAGAAGCTCAACCTTGGGCACGTATTGGAGATATTGGTGCAGCTATCCAAGAGTTTGCCGAAGAACAAGGATACGGTGTTGTGCGTGAATTGACTGGTCATGGTGTAGGGTTGCGTTTTCATGAAGATCCCGAAGTGGCTCATTATGGCCGTTGGGATACGGGTATGTTGATTGTACCTGGTATGACGTTCACTATCGAACCAATGATTAATATGGGCACAGCTCGTATTACAGAAGATGCTTATGATGGGTGGACTATCCGTACTGCAGATCACCAACTCTCTGCTCAATGGGAACATATGATCTTGATTACAGAAGATGGCAATGAGATCTTAACAAAGTAAATAGATCCTCTTTTTACACATAATAAAGGCATATCAAAATTGATTTTGATATGCCTTTATTTTTATTCTTTGTCTAGTTTAGTCTGGAGCAATACCCTGTTGATCTTTAAGGAAGAATGTCCAAAATATCTGTAGGTTCGTGTATGATATAGGTCGGTTGGAAAGCGTTGAGTTCCTCCTCACTTCTGTATCCCCAAGTAACCCCGCAAGTGGCTACTTGTGCATTTTGGGCTGTCAGCATATCCACATCACTGTCTCCAATATAAAGCACTAATCCCTTGTCGTGTACATGAGCTGCCGACATGGCGTCATATACGATTTGTGGATTGGGCTTGTTAGGGATGCCTTCACGGGCACCGAGAGCAATAGTAAATGGAATGTCTTTAAAGAAGTGACCTACTACCTCATCAACTCCTCCTTGAAATTTGTTGCTTGCTACGGCTAGTTTGTAACCTCGTTGAATAAGGGTTGCTAATACTTGTGTCATGCCTTGATAAGGAGCGCTCAAATCGCAGCTGTGAGCCTTGTAATAGGGGATGAATAAGTTTGTGACTTCTTTAATCCTTTCTTCGTTTCTTTCTTCTTCAGGTAGTGCTCGTTCAATAAGTTTGGGGATGCCGTTGCCCACCATGCGCAGATAAGCTTTTTCATCGTGAGTTGGATATCCTAAATTTTTTAGAATGTGATTGCAACTACAAGCTAAATCTGAAATGGTGTTCATTAATGTACCGTCCAAATCAAATATTGCAAGACGAAATGCATTTCTTATTTTCATACCTTTTTATTTTAAAAATACTATTGAATCCTGTTTGTTTACTATTTGGGGAGGTATATCTTCTGGATAACCTCTTGATATTCTTTCTGACAATCACTGTTGATCGTGATGCCTCCTCCACTGCTAAAAAAATAGGCGTTATTGCGTCTCTCGATATACCGAATCATCACACCCGTATCTAGTGTGTCCCCGTTGTATAGACCGAAGATCCCCGAGTAATAGCCGCGTTTTCGCTGTTCTGCCTCTTTGATGACCGAGCAAGTTGCTCTCTTTGGGGCTCCTGAAATACTTCCAGCTGGTAGTATTTCTTCGAGTAAGTTCCCTAAGTTGTCTTTGAATGGTCCCAAAATATCTCCAGTAATTTCACTGCTCACTTGAAGAATATCTCCATGAGATGTGGATACTTTATCGATGTATCTAAATCGAGGTACTTGGATATTTGTGGCCACACGACTCAGGTCGCTTCGTATAAAATCGACGATAGTACAATGTTCCTCTGTCTCTTTTTGATCGTTCAGAATGAGTTGTGCTGCATGAGGTATTGCTGCATCTATTGTGCCTTTCATCGGATGGCTACTTATATGATCTCGCTCTATTTGGATAAAACGTTCTGGTGAAAAACAGACAAAATGATCAGGCCAATAAATCATATATGGTGAGTGACTCTGCAGAGCAATTTGGTGCATAGGATCATGTGCTGAATCCAGCGAGATAGGAGTCTCTATGGTCAGATTGGTTAAGAAAGAATCCCCTCTCTTGAGGTGATTCATCACACATTCGAATCGTTGTGTGTAGTCTGATATAGGCTCTGGATGGGCAGCTAATGTACACGGTTGGGTAATCGACAAAGTCTGTGGAAGATGTGAGGGCTGATTGGGGACTCTAAAAAATATCTCCTCTTGTTGATATGGATTGGCAATAAAAAGACCTCTGTCCATTTCGTAATCCAATGCGAAAAGACAAGGTGTATGCGTTTTGCTTGCCTCGTTGAGGCTTTTTATGACTTTGCTTGCTGAAAACATGCAACAAATATAGTACTTTTGCGATGATGAAACGAGTATTAGTTGTTAATAATAGAGATTCCTTTGTATATAACTTGGTCGAGTATCTACGTCACCTTGTGGGGGATAGTATGGACGTCTGTTTAGTGGATAATCTCTATACCTCAGAATGGAAAAAGGAGCGCTTGCTATCCTATTCGCATGTTTTATTTTCACCTGGTGCTGGTGTGCCATCTGAATATCCTGGTATGATGCAATTGTTGGGCGATATCGTGGCATATGCGCATGCTGGCGAAGATGTGCCATCTGTCCTAGGTGTATGTCTTGGACATCAAGCTATTGCTACATTCTTTGGGGCGAAGTTGAGACAGATGGAAGCTCCTAAGCATGGGCATATGAGTCAGTTGCGATTGGTCGATCCTGCGTTTTTCTTGTGGAATGGTGTACCAGTCAATAGTGAAATAGCAAGATATCATTCATGGGTTATAGAGGAGAAGTCATTGCCTATTAGTCTTGAAGCCCTTGCATATGATGAAGACAATAATATCATGGCTATACAACACATGGAATATCCAATATATGGTGTGCAATTTCATCCAGAGTCAATTTTGACCAAGTATGGAATGTGTATGCTGGAATCGTGGATAAAAAAGGAGCTCCCTAAATAAGGAACTCCTTTATATATGTGCTAAATTGCTATTGTTTTTATTGTTTGAAATACGATCTATACTCTGCAAACAGTCTTTATTCAAATTCTTCGTCAAGGCGAATTTCTATATATGAATCGCGCACCATTAGCTGTGAGCCTGGTAGTCTTTGAATAATTAGCTCAAGAGTAATATATGCAGCTGCGAGTTCTACTTCATAGTAAGGAAAAACATCTTTCCCTGAAGCAGCTTCTGGAATGCGTTCTTTGAGTAGTCGAGCAGATTGCTCATACGCACGCCAAATATTGCCGCTCAAATATAAATATATTCGATTTTTATATTCTTTATTGCGTTCTTCTAGCTCAATAATATCTATCAGATTCATAGATCACAAAAGTATTTCGTCGTTTTATACAATATTGCACGACAAATATAGTTATTTTTTGGTACAAACCAACTGCATAAATAAAAAGATTTTGTATTTTTGTTTGTGTCAATATAGAGGTGTATTGTACGATTTAATTAAGATATTAAAATGGAGCCTATGATTAATTATAACCAATTTCCAAATCCTTGTTATATACTCGATGAAGCTAAACTTCGCGATAATTTATCTGTGATTGCTAATGTGGCTAAAACGGCTGATGTAGAGATTATTCTAGCTTTTAAAGCATTTGCATTGTGGAAGACGTTCCCGATATTTAAAGAATATATTTGCTATACGACTGCCAGTAGTTTGAATGAGGCTCGTTTGTCTTACGAAGAATTTGGAACAAAAGCTCATACCTATTCACCTGCTTACGTAGACGAAGAGATTGATGCTATGTTGCGTTGTAGTAGTCACATTACATTTAATAGTCTCTCTCAATATAAACTTTATTTTAAGCGAGCAATTGCTGCCGAAGTAAGTTGTGGATTGCGAGTCAATCCAGAATATTCGGAAGTGGAGACAGAAATATATAATCCATGTGCGCCTGGCACTCGTTTTGGTTTGACTCATGATCAACTACCAGTTTTCTTGCCTAGAGGAATAGATGGTTTTCACTGTCATACTTTATGTGAATCCAGTTCTTATGAGTTTGAACGTACCCTAAAACATATTGAAGAAAAGTTTAGTTCATGGTTTGATCAGTTGAAGTGGATCAATCTTGGTGGAGGTCATTTGATGACCAGAGATGATTATGATCGTAAACATCTTATTAAAGTGCTTAAAGGGTTCAAGAGCCGTTATCCTCATCTGCATGTTATTTTAGAACCAGGTTCCGCTTTTGCTTGGCAAGTAGGTGATTTGACAGCAAGAGTTGTTGATATTGTAGAAAATAGTGGTATCAAAACGGCAGTGATGAATGTCAGTTTTTCTTGCCATATGCCTGATTGTTTGGAAATGCCATATCATCCAGTAATTGATGGGGCATCACATGTTGATGTATTGCCTAGTCAAGGGGATGAAAATACATATCGTTTAGGAGGAAATAGCTGTTTGAGTGGAGATTATATGGGATATTGGACTTTTGATGCACCGCTTCAAGTGGGGCAGGTACTCGTATTGAAGGATATGATTCATTATACAACAGTGAAGACCAATATGTTTAATGGAGTGAGCCATCCTACAATTGCAATTCAACACTTGGATGGTAGTCCTGAGATATTGCGTCAATTTTCCTATTTTGATTATAAAGATAGGATGGATTAATGAAGAGCCCGTTATTGTTAGAGACTATATTGGTACGTCAAGGCAAGGCTCCTTTTTTACAACTCCATGAAGACCGCGTGTTTTGTACAGCACGTGATTATGGTTTACCTGTTCTTATAGCCGAAAAAATAGTTGCTATTTTTGATGAGGTTATTCAAGATTATCTGGAGTCAGATATCTCTCATGAGGATTACAAATGTCGTGTCTTGTATGAGCTGGTGGAAGATGAAAAAGTGCCTATAATCATACATGAAGTGACAATGACTCCTTATACAATTCGTGAGATAAATAGTCTTCAGATAATGGATGGACACCATCTTGATTATCATCATAAGTTTGCGGATCGTACTGCTATTAATCGTTTAGTCGATAATAGAAAACCTGATTGTGACGATATCTTAATTGTTCAAGATGGTTTGGTTACCGATACGAGTTACTGTAATATTGTCTTTCAGAAAGATGATGTGTTGTATACGCCAAAGAAACCGTTGTTGGCTGGTGTTAGAAGAGAGCATCTATTGTTATCTCATCAAGTTATAGTTAAAGATATTTATGTTGATCAGATAAACCAGTATGATCAAGTACATCTGATAAATGCCATGATAGATCTTGGGGAATCTACTGTAGATGTTGCATCTATCCAATAAATAGTATACGGGGTATGCAAAAATGCGTACCCCGTATACTATTAAATGAATGGCTTCTTTTTTATTTTGTGCTTTTAGCAATCAGATCTTTTACATGATTATCATCTTTGCGAGGACATATCATAAGTACATCGTCAGTGTCTATTACTAGAAGATTTTCTACACCATCTACGATGACACGTTTATCAGATACTATACTTTTGATGAGGCATGATTGCGTGTCGGTGATGAGCACATCATTACCAGCTACCACATTGTTGTGCTCATCTTTATTTAGTTGGGTATATAGGGCTCCCCAAGAACCAATATCATTCCATCCAAATTCTGCACAACGCACCTTTACGAGTTCAGCGCGTTCCATGACTCCATAGTCAATAGATATACTACGTGATTTCTCGAAGGCGTCATTTACAGCAGCTTGTTCATGCTCTGTTCCATATTCTCCACTTATTGTGTCGAAGAGCGTTGCGATATCTGGCAAGTGTTGGTTGAGGCTTTTACAGATACTATCTGCACTCCATACAAACATACCAGAATTCCATACGAAATGTCCTGTTGCTAAAAAGGCTTTGGCTCGTTCAAGTTCTGGCTTTTCTTTAAATGCAGATACACGTTTAAAGGTCTGATGTGTATCTGTTTCATCAATTTGTATATACCCATATTCTGTAGCCGGAAATGTAGGAGTGATACCAATAGTCATTAAGCAGTCATTGTGTGCCGCGTAGTCTAGAGATTCTTGAATAACAGTTTCAAAAGTATTCACGTCCTCTACATAGTGGTCACTTGGGGTAACGACCATAGTCGCATCTGGATTCATGCTTTTTAGTTTGTAAGCAGCGTAAGCAATACATGGTGCTGTATTACGACGCATAGGCTCACAAAGCACTTGTTCTGGTTTTAGCATAGGGAGTTGCTCAAGTACTAAGTCCTTATATGCTGCTCCGGTCATAACCAAGAAATGATCATTGGAGATAAAAGAGCTGAATCGTTCATAGGTGAGTTGAATAAACGTTTTTCCAATGCCCAATGCATCAACAAACTGTTTGGGGCGTTCTGTACGACTCAAAGGCCAAAAACGAGAGCCAATGCCGCCAGCCATAATGACGCAATAAGTGTTTTGATTCATATCGGTGTATAGTTAAAATATAGTCATTATTTATGTAAATTTTGTTGTGTTACACGTATTTACAACAATCGAACAGGTCAAAGATACAAAATGTACTTGGACTGCAAAAATATCAAACTATAAATATTCTGGCGGTTGTGATTTAACGCGAATTTAACAGTTTGACGTGGATAAATGGATCTCCTTAAATACTCTGGGAGTTAAATTAAGGCGAAATACGGGCACAATAGCCATTTTTTAGGACAAAACATTTTTTTTTGTGGGGGATAAGCCGTATCTTTGAATGTTTTTGAGCTGAAATGCTCTGTATCCTTATAATTGGAAAATAGAACAATATATTTATATACATAAGTAAATGCAAGAAGATAAGATTATTAAGATCAATATTGAAGACGAAATGAAGTCTTCTTATATTGACTATTCGATGTCTGTCATCGTGTCACGTGCCCTTCCTGATGTGCGTGATGGATTCAAACCAGTGCATCGTCGTATCTTATATGGTATGGCTGAGCTAGGAAATACTCATGATAAACCATATAAGAAGAGTGCACGTATTGTCGGTGAAGTATTAGGTAAATATCACCCACATGGAGATAGCTCTGTATACATGGCTATGGTGCGTATGGCTCAACCATGGGCTATGCGTTATATGCTGGTAGATGGACAAGGTAACTACGGTTCTGTTGATGGAGATAGCCCAGCTGCAATGCGTTATACTGAAGCACGTTTGTTCCGTATGGGTGAAGCGATGATGCAAGATATTAAGAAGGAGACTATCGATATGACTCCTAACTTTGATAATACCCTTTTGGAACCAGCTGTGATGCCTACTCGTATTCCTAACTTGCTCGTTAATGGTGCAAGTGGTATTGCGGTTGGTATGGCTACTAATATGCCTCCACACAACCTAAATGAAGTTGTAGATGCTTGTACTACCTACATTGATATGAAGGGTCAAGCTTCTGTAGCTGACATGATGGAACATATTAAAGCCCCAGATTTTCCAACAGGTGGTTATATCTATGGTGTGACAGGAGTACGTGAAGCATATGAGACAGGACGTGGCCGATGTGTGATGCGTGCACGTACAGAAATTGAAACAACTAAAACACACGATAAAATTGTTGTTACTGAGATCCCATATAACGTAAACCGTGCTGATTTGATTCAAAATATTGCGAAGCTTGTAAGTGATAAGCGTATTGATGGAATCAGTAATGTTAATGACGAGTCTGACCGTCGTGGTATGCGTATCGTTGTTGACTTGAAACGTGATGCTAATGCGAATGTTGTTTTGAACAAATTGTACAAAATGACTGCTTTGCAAACAAGTTTTGGAATCAATAACGTAGCGCTTGTAAATGGACGTCCTCGTACATTGAACTTATTGGAACTGATTAAGTACTTCGTAGAACACCGTAAAGAAGTGGTTACTCGCCGTACTATTTTTGACAAACGCAAAGCAGAAGAACGTGCTCACATATTAGAAGGGTTGATTATTGCCTCTGATAATATTGATGAAGTCATTCAAATTGTACGAAGTAATCGTGGAACTCCAGCAGTTATCGAAGCATTAAAGGAACGTTTTAATCTTTCTGATATTCAAGCTAATGCAATCGCTCAGATGCGTGTAATCCAATTGAATCAATTGGCTCAAGAGGAACTGCATAAAGAGCATGCAGAATTGATGGAGCGTATTGCTTACTATAACCAATTGCTTGAAGACGAGAACATGTTGATGGGCGTGGTTAAAGAAGAGTTGGATGAGGTCAAAGAAAAATATGGTGATGATCGTCGAAGTGAAATCGTTTACTCTAGCGAAGAATTCAATCCAGAAGACTTCTATGCAAATGATGAAATGGTCATTACTATTAGCCATATGGGATACATTAAACGTACTCCATTGTCTGAATTCCGTCAACAAAACCGTGGTGGGGTCGGTAGTAAAGGTACAGAGACTCGAGAAGAAGACTTTATCGAGCATATTTATCCTGCTACCATGCACAATACCATGATGTTCTTTACACAAAAAGGACGTTGTTTCTGGCTTAAGGTATATGAAATACCTGAAGGCAGTAAGCAGAGCAAGGGGCGTGCTATTCAAAATCTATTGAATATTGAAAGTGATGATGTAATTACTTCATATTTGCGTGTCACAAGTCTGACTGATGAAGCATATATCAATAATCATTATGTCGTATTCTGTACTGAGCAGGGTATTATTAAGAAAACATCACTAGAGCAATATAGTCGTCCTCGTGCTAATGGGGTCAATGCTATTACTATTCGTCCAGATGATAAGGTTATCAATGTGATATTAACTGATGGAGAAAGTGATATTGTGATAGCTAATCGTAATGGTCGTGCTATTCGTTTCCCTGAGAATAATGTACGCGGTATGGGACGTACTGCAACTGGGGTACGTGCAATGAGAATTGATGAAGATGGACAAGACTGCGTAATAGGCATGATCTGTGTTAATGATGCAGAAAAAGAATCTATCATGGTGGTGAGTGAACAAGGTTATGGTAAGCGTTCAGATATTGATGACTATCGTATTATTAATCGTGGTGGTAAAGGTGTCAAGACCCTGAATGTGACAGATAAGACTGGTAAACTAGTCGCTATCAAAAATGTAACCGATAGCAATGACTTGATTATTATTAATAAGAGTGGTATTACCATTCGTTTGAATGTATCTGATGTACGTATTATGGGACGTGCTACTCAAGGTGTGCGTCTGATTAATCTTGAAAAACGTAATGATCAAATAGCATCTGTTTGTTGTGTGTCTTCAGAAGAAGAGGATGAAGATAACCTCGATTCTGTACCAACACCAGATGGTGATAGTCCTGAAACAGATTATATTGAGACATCAATAGACGACTTGGGCAACGATGATGTATTTGATACAACAGATGAGTCTGTCGTTGAACAAGATATAGAAGAAATCACTGATGAGGATCCTGAATCAGAGGATGGGTCTAAAAGTAAAAACCCTTCTGCAACGATGGGAAATCTCTTTTAATAACAAACAAATTAATACACCCTATAAAAAGAATTTATTATGAAAAAGGTTTTGTTTACTCTAGCAATGCTTGTAGCAACAAGTGGAGCTGCTTTTGCACAAAAAAGTGCAGTGAAAGAAGCAAAGAAAATAGCTGATTCTACTAATCCAGATTGGAAAAAAGTGAGTAGTTTGCTTGAACAAGCGAAAATTAACCCAGAAACAAATAATGATCCATTGACATGGGATGTTGCTGGTATGTGTGCACAAAAGCGTGCTTTGAAGCAAGCTGAGAAGATGTATCTTCGTCAAAAGTATGATACAGCGGCTTATTATTGGTCTCTCAACGAAATGTTTAACGCATATAAACGTTGTGATGAGTTAGCTCAACAGCCTAATGAAAAAGGTAAGATTAAAAACAAGTTCCGTAAGGAAAATGCGAAGGAATTGCTTCAAGAACGTCCTCAGTTAATCAATGGTGGTTTGCATTTTTACAACCAAGAAAAGGACAATGATGCATTGACTTTCTTCTCTCAATACGTTTTGTCTGCGCAGTTGCCAATGTTGAAAGACCAAGATGCTATTAAAAATGATACGTTGCTTCCTAAAGTGGCTTACTATGCAGCATTGATGGCGTATCGTACTGAAAACTGGAAAGAAGTAGTTCACTTTGCTCCTTTGGCCAAAGCAGATGCTGAAAGTAGTCAATATGCATACGAATTTATGGCTAATGCTTATAAGCAACTTGGTGATACAGTACAATTTGTAAAAGCCTTGGAAGAAGGAGTACGTGCTTTCCCAACTAGCAAGTATTTCTCAGGTAATCTTGTTGATTATTATAGTTCACATAACGATTATGAAACAGCTATTAAGTTTGCCGAAGGTCTAATTGCAGCTGATCCAAACAATGCGTTTAACTACTATATCAAAGGATTTATTCTTTTCTACCAAAAGAAGTATGATGATGCAATTGCAGCCAATGAAAAGGCTATCGAGCTAGATCCTAAGATGTCAGGTGCTTATACCAATATTGGTAACAGTTACATCAACAAAGCACAATTGATTTTGAATGATGCTCCTGCTGACCCTAATGATCCTAAATACAAAGAAATCGAAGCTGGTGTTCGTGAATTGTATATTAAGGCAGCAGCAGCTTTTGAAGCGGTAGAAACGCTAGAACCAAATGACACAAGCAAGTGGGCAGGTACTTTGTATCGTATATACTACAAACTTGGTGACAATGCTAAAGCAACTAAATACGAAGCGCTTCAGTAAGATGATCAGATTGTGATGACTAATCACTTTTGACAATAAGTAATCAATAGTGTGTCTTTCTTGTTCCTATTTATTCAAGGAACAGAAAGACACACTTTCTTTTTGCAGTTTCCCAATGAATTTGTTATCTTTGTGCTGAAAATGATAGACTATCTATCTTCTTGTGTAATATGAATAAAGTCCTTATTTTATTAGTCCTATTTTTTTGCTGCATGTCTCCGATGTGTAGTGCAAGTGTTTTATGCGCTAATGATAATAAAAAAGAGCGTGCAATAGATTCTGCAAAACAAAAGAAAAAGCAATATAAAGAATTACAGCAAAAGGTCAAAACAGCGCAAGGGTTAGCTGTCGGTAGAAAACCGAATTATGCTTCAGCATGGACCACAATCAAGCCTTTATTGTCTGACACTTTGGTTAATAAAGAAGCAAATACATGGTTTGTGGCTGGTCTTATTCAAAATAAGTTGGAGCTTGTTCAGGCAGAAAAAATCTTCTTAAAGCAAGCTTATGATACAGTTGCGTATTATCGTTCCATTTACGATATGGCTGGATACTTTCATACAGCCGATTCTTTAGCACATATGTATGAATCGCATAGTCAACTGTATAAGTATCGTAGGGCTATTAGAAAAATGCTTTCTCCTGACATGGTAAATTTGTATTATGGAGGTTTGTATTACGCTTTAAAAGAAAAGTATCAAGAAGCTCATCCTTTTTTTACACGATATATAGAATCTTTCCAATGGCCTATATTTAGCCAGTCGAAGCTTGGAAGTAAAGTTCCTCTAGCTCGTGTGGCCTATTACCAAGTATTGTGTGGGTATGTTTTGAAAAAGCCAAATGTTATCACGAAATATGCTCCCATGGTATTAGCAGATACTGCACTTACAAGAAATGTATTGCCCATTATATCTGATACTTATCATGCTCAAAACGACACAACTTTGTGGTTGTCTTCTTTAAAAAGGGGACTTAGAGATTATCGTGATGAGCCATTTTATTATGCTAGCTTGATAGAATATTATTGTGATGTCAAGCAGTTTGATAAAGCAATGGCATTGGTCGATACGCAAATGTCTATGGATACAGAGCAGTCATCACATAAACAAGCTCAACACTTGTATTTACGTGGTCTTATCTTTCATAAAAGAAATAAACTAGATCAAGCTATCGTATATTACAAAAGAGCTATACAATGTGATAGTGCTTATGCTATGGCTTATGCCAATCTAGGGGTGATCTATTCTTTAAAAACCGTAGGGTTAGAGAGTCAATTAGAAATTTTATCCATGAATAATCCTGAGTATAATCAGACGATTGATAAAATTCATGATTTATATTGTAAGGCGCAGCCATACTATGAAAAAGCACGTGAGCTACGTCCAAAATCCCCACAGTTATGGGCTCAAGGTTTGTATCGAGTCTATTATAAATTGAATATGGGTGATAAATTCAAGGAGGTTGAACCCTATATAGAACAGTTGAGAAATAAATAGTGGAACTGTTTTGTTATTTGTCTGCTTTTATTATCTTTGTGTGAGACATTTAGTATATAAATTTTCACCCAAAAAGGTATTAAGATGACAAATAAAGAGAATTGGAAAACTGGAACGAAATGCGTTCAAGCTGGCTGGGAACCCAAGAAAGGTGAGCCACGTCAAGTACCTATTTACCAAAGTACAACATTTAAATACGAAACGAGCGACCAAATGGCGCGGCTGTTTGATTTAGAAGAGTCGGGTTATTTTTATACGCGTTTACAAAATCCGACTACAGATGCTGTTGCGGCTAAGATTTGTGCGCTCGAAGGTGGACATGCAGCTATATTGACTAGTAGTGGTCAAGCGGCAATTTTCTTTGCTGTTTTGAATCTATGTGAATCAGGAGATCATTTTGTGTGTTCTAATGCAATCTATGGAGGTACATACAATCTTTTTGCCGTTACTCTAAAGAAATTGGGAATAGAGGTTACGTTTGTACCACTTTCATGTAGTGAAGAGGAGTTAGCGGCAGCTATCCAGCCCAATACTAAGCTGATCTATGGTGAAGTGCTTACCAATCCAACGGTGCAAGTGCTTGATATTGAATTATATGCTCGTGTAGCACATGCTAATGGGCTACCTTTGATAGTCGATAATACATTCCCAACTCCAGTGTTGTGTCGCCCTATAGAATGGGGAGCAGATATTGTTGTTCATTCTACAAGTAAGTATATGGATGGACATGCAGCCCAATTAGGTGGTTGTATTGTTGATAGCGGCAATTTTGACTGGGATGCACATTCAGGACGCTTCCCTGGTCTTACAGAGCCTGATCCTTCTTATCATGGCCTTATCTACACCAAAGCCTTTGGCAAAGGGGCTTATATTACAAAAGCTACAGTACAATTAATGCGTGATTTGGGGAGTACTTCTTCCCCTCAAAATGCTTTTATATTAAATCTTGGTTTAGAAACTTTGCATTTGAGAATGAAGCAGCATGCTAAGAATGCTCAAGTGCTTGCTGAGTATTTAGAGAATCATCCAAAGGTGGCTTGGGTTAATTACGCAGGACTGGATAGCGACGAATATTATGAGCTAGCCAATAAGTATATGCCAAGAGGAGCAAGTGGCGTTGTAGCATTTGGACTTAAAGGTGGACGAGAAAACAGTATTGCATTTATAGATAATTTGGAGCTTATTTCTATTGTCACTCACGTGGCTGATGCAAGAAGTTGTATTCTACATCCAGCTAGTCATACACATCGCCAATTAACTGATGAACAATTGAAAGAATCTGGTGTAAATCCTGATTTGATTCGTCTATCAGTTGGTATTGAAGATGCTCAAGACCTTGTGAAAGATCTAGAGCAAGCTTTGGAAAAGATTTAACCATAACATCTACATAAAATAAAAAGCATGACTAAGAAGAAAATAACAAAAGAAGCTGCCTTGCTCTATCATAGTTTAGGTAAGCCAGGTAAGATTGAAGTCATACCTACCAAACCATACAGTACACAAATGGACTTATCTTTAGCATATAGTCCAGGAGTGGCCGAACCATGTCTTGAAATTAAAGATAATATTGAAGACGTTTACAAGTATACCGCTAAAGGCAATTTGGTTGCTGTAATTAGTAATGGTACGGCTGTGCTAGGCTTAGGTGATATCGGTGCTGAAGCCGGTAAACCAGTGATGGAGGGCAAAGGACTTTTGTTTAAAATATATGCTGGAATCGATGTCTTTGATATCGAAATTAATGAGAAAGATCCTCAGAAATTTATTGAAGTGGTCAAAGCTATTGCGCCAACTTTTGGTGGAATTAATCTTGAAGATATTAAAGCACCTGAGTGTTTTGAAATTGAAGAGCAGCTAAAAGCCGACCTTGATATCCCTGTAATGCATGATGATCAACATGGTACGGCCATTATCTCATCTGCTGGTCTTTTGAATGCTCTTGAAGTGGCAGGTAAGAAGATCGATGAAATTAAGATTGTGGTTAGTGGAGCTGGTGCCTCTGCCATCTCTTGTACCAAACTATATGTTGCTCTTGGTGCAAAGAAAGAAAATATTGTGATGTTAGATAGTAAAGGGGTGATTCGTGATGATCGTCCTAACTTGTCTCCATCCAAAGCACAATTTGCTACGTCTCGCCGTGATGCTTCCACTTTGGAAGAAGCAATTAAGGGGGCGGATATGTTCCTCGGATTGTCAAGAGGAGGAATCTTATCGCAAGATATGGTGAAAAGCATGGCTAAAGATCCTATCGTATTTGCGTTGGCCAATCCTGTTCCAGAAATCAGTTATGATGAAGCCATGGAGGCGCGTGAAGACGTACTTATGGCTACTGGACGTAGTGATTATCCTAACCAGATTAATAACGTGATAGGCTTCCCATATATCTTCCGTGGCGCATTGGATGTACACGCTTCTAAAATCAATGAAGAGATGAAGTTGGGGGCGGTTTATGCTATAGCGGCATTGGCCAAACAGCCTGTTCCAGAAGTCGTTAATGAGACTTATCAAGTTAGTAATCTATCGTTTGGACGTGAATACTTTATTCCGAAACCAGTGGATCCTCGCTTAGTTACCGAAGTCTCTATGGCGGTGGCTAAGGCTGCTATGGAATCTGGAGTTGCTCGTAAAGAGATTACCGATTGGGATGAATATCAGATGAACTTGCGTCAATTGATGGGATACGAGAGTAAGTTTGTACGCCAATTGTTTGAAACTGCTCGTCGTGGACATAAGCGTGTCGTATTTGCAGAGTGTCATCCGAACATGCTTAAGGCTGCTGTTGAAGCTAGAACAGAAGGTATTTGTCAGCCTATCTTACTTGGGAACGTCGAAGAAGTACATGAATTGGCTGAGTCATTAGATTTAGACCTAACAGGGATTGATATCGTAGATATTCGTAATGCTTCAGAATCGGTACGTCGTAAAAGATATGCTGAGTATTTGGTGACTAAGCGCTCTCGTGAAGGAGCTACTCTTGCCGAGGCAAGGGATAAAATGTATGAGCGTAACTATTTTGGTATGATGATGGTGGAAATGGGCGATGCCGATGCTATTGTCTGCGGTACATACACCAAATATAGCAATACCATGAAAGTGGCCAAAGAGGTCATTGGTATCCAAGATGGATTTGATCACTTTGCTACAATGCATATTGTCAATAGCAAAAAAGGAATGTATTTTTTGGCAGATACATTAATTAACCGTCATCCAAATACAGATGCACTAATAGATGTGGCTCGTTTAGCTGAAAAAACCGTGCGATTCTTTAACCGTACTCCTGTAATGGCTATGGTCTCTTATAGTAATTTTGGCGCAGATCAAGTGGGTAGTCCAGCTTCTGTACACCAAGCAGTAGATTATATGCAATGTGCTTATCCAGAGTTGGCTATTGATGGTGAAATGCAGGTGAATTTTGCTATGGATCAAGCTTTAAGAGATGAAAAATATCCATTTACACGTCTCAAAGATAAGCGAGTAAATACATTGATATTCCCAACTTTGAGTGCTGCCAATGCAGGGTACAAATTACTTCAACATATGACAGATGCTGAGATGATCGGCCCTATTCAAATGGGGTTAAATAAACCAGTACACTTTACGGATACTGAAAGTAGTGTACGTGATATTCTGAATATTGCTGCGGTTGCCGTTATAGACGCTATGGTAGAAGATAAGAAGTTGGAAGATTCTTGTGTGGTTTTAAGTGAAAAATAAGAAATGAGTAAACGTAAGAAGTTATCTTCTTCTCAAATAGTATGTATCGTGTTGTTATGGCTCCTGATGTGTGCTTATATAACGACACATGTAAAAAAAGTTGATGGTCCTCTGATAGTAACGTTGTTGCTATCAGGGGCTTTCGTCTTCATGCCTATATACAAACAGATGAGAGGTAAGAAGAATCAGTAATTATATGAACTATGGAGCACAAAACGATGATTAGTAAATACACACCGTTTGGACATTGGATGGTATGGGGAGTCTTTTTTGCTGTACTTATTGTCTTCGGACTTTGTACTTTTTATACTCCTTTGTATTGGGATGATTATATGCATGGTCCACTCAAAGATATCAATCACCAATATACAGGTGAAGTGATTAGTAGCTGGGCAGATTGTCTGCATCAATCGATTTATTACTATTGGTATGGTAATGAAGGCCGTTTTTTGATTAATGCGCTAATACCATCTGCATTGATCTATATGCTTCCTAGTTATATTATGAATAGTGCCCATGTTATAGTATGGGTTTTGCTTTCATATGGTTTAGCTATCAATGTGTTGCCTAAAGAGCAAATAAAGAATAAGCATCTTGTATTTGTTGTGATGGCCTTGTGTTCCCTGTTGTTTTTTACACTACAAGTGCCCAAAGAGAAGACCTTTTTCTGGAAAATGGGAGCTTTCAATTACATGTGGGCTGGCATGATTAATTTGTTTTACTTTTATCTTGTAGAAAAGAAAAAGTGGAGTATATATGCCATGATTCCTATTTCGTTTATTGCTGGTGCCACGACAGAAGCTTATGCTGTGCCTATGGGGCTTATGCTAGCCATTACGTTTTTGATTAAACCAAATTGGAGAACATTCTGGATGGGTGTTTTCGTTGCTTTAGGAGCAGCGACCATTATATTGGCACCTTCTACTTTAGGACGATTACAAGAAGCAAAAACTTTAACTGGTAGTTACGTCTATAATGTAATTAGAGGAATAGCACGTTTGGGCGTCTATGCGCACCTTTTTGATTTAGTGGTTATATGGATTGCTATCTGGTTTGCACGGCATAGAGCATCTTGCCTTCTTTTTCTCAAAAAGAATATTGGAATACTTGCTTTATTATTGGGCTTTATTTTTGTCAATTGTTTTGCTGGTATATCGAATAGTTCAGGTCCAAGAATGTATTTTCCTTTACAATTATTTTCGGCTGTATTTCTGGTTCGATTATATGGGGCTTCTGAGTTCTCTTCGAATACGTACAAATATATACAAGGAGCTTTGCTGGTATTATTTGTTGGTGTATCAGTGTATTGGATCCCTTATTCAGTCAAACGATACCGCCAGATTACGTTAGAAAATAATACCATAAGACACACTACAGATGGAGTTGTGCTGGCCGAAGATAATTTTATCGGTGTCAATCCGAATTCATTGTACAATAAAAAAACGCCTATTGTACTGGGACAAAAATTACCTATTAGTGGCTTGCGTACTGTGTTGTATCATGAATTGTATCTGGATGATACATTTTGTGACACAGCCCAAGAGATCAGCCCTAATGTCTTCTATAAGCCCTCTTGCAATGACTGTATTGTATATAAACTTTCAGCAGACGAAACCATTCCAACAGGGTTTAATGTACATGTAGCTTCGAATAGTCATATGCACGTATTTTCTGCAGTGGCTAAGTATATATATAAAAACTCTGTGACTAGTACAATTGACTGTGCACCTATTACGACTAAGCAAGGACATCGATATGTGGTGGCGCGGGTATGGAATGTGCTCCCTTTTCAAGTTATTACAGCCGCTACACCTATATATATTAAGCCCGCATTTAGACAATAAAAGAGAACTAATTTTCACAATCAATGGATTGTGATTTACGATTAATACATTCAAATGATCATGAAAGAAGATGGATTTAAACGCCCTACAAGCGTTACTGTATATTGTGCATCAAGTACTCAAATAGCTGAGAAATACAATGAATACGCCCGTACACTAGGCCGATTATTGGCCGAAAATAATATTCGATTGATTAATGGAGCGGGTAATATGGGGCTCATGTCTCTTACAGCTGATGCGGTATTGGAGGCTGGGGGACAGGCTACGGGTATTATTCCACAGTTTATGGTCGACAATAATTGGCACCACACAGAAATGACTGAACTCATCATTGTGCCTTCTATGCATGAGCGTAAGCAAGAGTTGATTCATCGTGCAGATGCATTGATAGCATTGCCAGGTGGCCCAGGTACCTTTGAAGAATTGACAGAGGTTATTACAATGAAACAGCTTGGTTTGATCAATAAGCCCATCATTATAGTCAATATTGATGGATATTACGAACCACTTCTTGAAATGTATGAGCACGCAATTTCCGAAAAATTTATGCATGAGACCTATCGTGGATTGTGGCAAGTAGCAAGTACACCAGAAGAAGCAGTCGATTTCTTGTTACAACCACCAACTTGGGACCCTTCGTATAACAAATTTGCTAAGATGTAATAAGTTTACAATGAGCTTGTCTGCCTCGATTCAATCGTTTGGTCCCATCGATTCAAACGTTTGAATCGATGGGACCAAACGATTGAATCGACACGCGCAAAGGCTATAAAAAAGTCACTAAAGCTTATCTCCAAATAATTGTCATAGTAATAAAAGAAAGAGGACGTAGTAAAAAGCTATTTCTCAAATTAAGAGTAAGTATGCTCCTAAAATAGAGGTACGCTATAATTGTATTTGATACAAAAAAAGAATGCGTTTTATTTTGTTTATTGAGAAAAATCATGTAGTTTTGAACAAGAAATAAGATAGCTTTTACCAATATATATGTATGGGCTATTCTTTATTTGTTATGAACTAATTTAAGTATTAACGATAAAAGTAAATCATTATGAAGTACATATGCACAGTATGCGATTGGGTATATGATCCAGCAATTGGTGACCCAGAAGGTGGTATTGAACCAGGAACAGCATTTGAGGATATTCCAGACGATTGGGTATGCCCACTTTGTGGTGTTGGAAAAGAAGATTTTGAGCCAGTAGAAGAATAATTCTATAGTTCAAAAGAAAATACAGGTGTATCGCTTTGTTTATGACGTAGCGATACACCTGTTTTTTTATTCCGTAAATCGTGGGATTACTTAATCAAAGAAATTTCATGTCTTATATTGAACCAGAGAAGGCTATGTATACACTATTATAGTTTCACATCTGTCTGTTTCATCCATTTCAGTTTGATAAGTAGTACAGTAAATACAGCTGTTAGTACTGCTGGCAATATGATGTGGCACATACTGATGGATAATAGAATGTAGTGCATACTGTACCCTGCTTTTTCCATGGCTTCTAATGTGCCAAATTGTCCAACTAGCCCACTAGTACCCATACCAGAGCCTATAGGCGTGTTCTCAAGGTGAAAGTATATGGTGGCAATTGGAGCAGAAATCGCACTCGCAAGAGTAGGAGGGATCCAGATACGCCAGTTCTTCATAATATTGGGCATTTGTAGCATGGAGGTCCCTAAGCTTTGTGAGAGAAATCCCCCCAGTCCATTGACTGTTATACCCATCACCGCAAAACCAATCATTTGTGCAGAGCATCCTATAGTTGCCGCCCCCGCAGCAAGTCCGCTTAAACTCAACATGATACCAATTGCTGCACTAGAAATAGGTAACGTCAATGCCATTCCCATCAGTACAGCTACTACAATACTCATCCAAAAAGGTTGTAATGTTGTTGCAGATTCGATAATATGGCCAAAACCGACCATCATATTTTGGATATACGGACCAGCAAAATAACCAGCTAAGCTACCACCAATAATGGTAACTGTGGGTGTTATCAGGATATCTATTTTAGTGCGTTGACTTACTAAACGGCCCAATTCAGTACCTGCTATTGCAGCTAAATAAGCACCGACAGGACCACCTAAATGTCCTCCAATAGCACCTGGAATTAAAGTGGATAGGACAACGAGAGTAGGGGCATTCAATCCGTACGCAATAGCAGCGGCAATAGCTGGACCAGTTAGTGCTTTAGCAGCTGGCCATATGGTTTCGGACAAAAAGGGAATGCCCAGTTTGATCCCGATAATATTTAATATACTACCAATAATTAGTGAAGCGAATAGTCCATAAGTCATGGAACTAAGCGTGCGGATGAAATAATTCATATATGTATAGTGTATTAATAACCCATTTGTTTGAGTGCTTGTACTAATTGATCGGGGCATGAGGTCGGTTTGCTTCTGCAAGTGATTCCTTCCAGTTTTTTGATAACTTCTTTAGGGGATAAACCTTTGACTAATAGAGCTATTCCTTTTAGATTACCATCACATCCTCCTGTAAAGACAACTGATTCAAGCACTCCATCTACAATGGTCAAATCAATTAATTTACTACATGTACCTACTGTTTTATACTGAAACTTTATTGTATCTTGAGCTATTCTTTTTTTGCTAGTGGTAAAAATATTCATGTTTAATTTAATCTATATCCGTATTCATTTATTCAAGACGCAAATATAGCACTATTCAAATTGCTCTCCAAATTATACATACAAAACGAGAGTTGCATACCTCTTTAGGTACACAACCCTCGTCAAACAAAATTGAGAGAATTTTAGTTGTTCTTTAAATTAATGGTATGCCATTTTCTGCACATTCTTTACGCATCTCATCCGACCAGATGCTTGCTTGAATTTCTCCAATATGCGCTTTGCGAAGTAAGAACATGCACAGGCGACTTTGCCCAATTCCTCCACCAATAGATAGTGGCAAGGTACCTTCTAGTAAGCGTTTATGAAAGTACAATTGTGCACGGTCTTCCTCACCGCTCAGTTTTAGTTGGGTTTCTAGAGCTTGTTTATCAACACGAATACCCATACTTGAGATTTCAAAGCTTTGTTGCAATACAGGATTCCAAAGCAGAATATCTCCATTTAACCCAGGTAGACCATTTTCGCCAAGCGTAGTATAATCATCATAATCGGGAGCTCGTCCATCATGCTTTTCTCCATCACCAAGTGCTCCTCCAATACCCATAATGAATACGGCACCGTGTGCTTTACATATAGCCGTCTCTCGTTCTTTAGGTGTCATGTCGGGATATTTTTGACGCAGTTCTTCGGCGTGAATGAAGAAGATTTCATCGGGTAGTTGGGGTCTGATTTGCGGAAACATTTCATACACCAAATATTCAGTACGGCGTATGGCAGCATAGATACGACGTACAATGTCCTTTAAGAAACTAGGATTTCTATCTTCTGCTTCCATCACACGTTCCCAGTCCCATTGGTCTACATATAGTGAGTGTAGATTGCCCAACTCTTCATCTGGGCGAATGGCGTTCATGTCTGTATATATACCGTAGCCACTTTCAATATTATAGTCTGCTAAAGTAAGTCGTTTCCATTTGGCCAATGAATGCACAACTTCAGCGGTTGCATCATTTAGATCTTTGATGGGAAATGAAACGGGGCGTTCGATACCGTTCAAATCATCGTTTATCCCCATACCTTTCAATACGAATAATGGAGCGGTAACGCGACGCAATTTTAATTCAGCAGAAAGGTTTTGTTGAAAAAAACCTTTGATCTTGTGTATACCTAGTTCTGTCTGAGGCAAATCTAGTAATGCCCTGTATCCTACTGGTTTAAATAAATAGCTCATGGTAATATATTGTTACATTAAATTGTTGTATTCTTTATATGTGATGCAAATATAGTGATAATTGTAACAAATAGAATATTTTCTTGCTTGTTTTTTCTGTTTTATGATTTTTTATTTTACCATGTAGTACATTAGACAATGTATAGGGCTTTGCCATTATACTATGTTATTTTTCTTTTGATAATATCTTTATACATAACTAAGAGACTACATGCTAGCACGTAGTCCCTTAGTTTACATATTCTATGCTTTTACATAATTGTAGGTGTACTCCTTATTGTAGTATGCTAGCAATATCTTTTTCTACTGTATCAATTGTTCCCAGTCCAAAAGTTTCTATTAGAATTTTGGCTACGTTAGGCGATAAGAAAGCTGGTAGAGTCGGTCCGATATGAATATTGTGTACACCTAGGTGAAGCAAAGCAAGCAAAACGATAACTGCCTTTTGTTCATACCATGCGATATTATATGTGATAGGTAGCTCATTGATGTCGTTCAATTCGAAGATCTCTTTCAACTTCAAAGCAATTAAAGCCAATGAGTAGCTATCGTTACATTGTCCTGCATCTAGTACACGTGGAATACCACCAATATCACCTAAGTTCAATTTGTTGTAGCGATATTTAGCACAACCAGCGGTCAAGATCACCATATCCTTGGGGAGTGCAGATGCGTAGTCTGAATAGTAGTTTCGAGCATTCATTCGACCATCGCAACCAGCCATTACCACAAATTGTTTGATTGCACCAGTTTTTACTGCCTCTACTACCTTATCTGCCAATTGGAATACTTGTGCATGAGCAAAACCACCTATGATGGTACCTTCTTCAATCTGTGTTGGTGCGGGAAGCGTTTTAGCTAGTTCGATCAATTCACTGAAGTCCTTATACCCATCAACGTCAGCTTCGATATGCTTAGCACCTGGGTAGCCAGTAGTACCCGTTGTAAATAAGCGTTTCAAATAAGTATTTTTGCTAGTAGGCGGTACAATACAGTTCGTTGTGAATAAAATAGGTCCATTGAAACTCTCAAATTCTTCACGTTGTCTCCACCAAGCATTACCATAGTTGCCAGCGAAGTGGCTATACTTCTTAAATGCTGGGTAGTAGTTGGCCGGAAGCATTTCACTATGTGTATAGACATCCACACCTGTTCCTTCTGTTTGTTTTAAGAGAGCTTCCATATCATGTAAATCATGACCAGATATTAAGATTGCTGGATTCTTACGAGTACCAATATTGACCTCGGTGATTTCAGGGTTGCCATATGTAGATGTATTGGCAGTATCCAAAAGTGCCATACCTTTTACCCCATATTCGCCAGTTTTCATGACGAGTGCGGTTAGTTCTTCAAGAGACAAATCCTTAGTGGTCATATCAAAGAAGGCTTCTTGGATAAATACATGGATGTTCATATCGTCATAGTTCAAGTTCATCGCATGTTTGACGTAAGCTGCCAATCCCTTCAATCCATAGATCGTTAATTCACGTAGGCTACGTACATCTTCATTGCTTTCGCTCAACACCCCTAGCCATGCTTCTTCTGTTATTTCAGGAAGAGTCACATCATTTGTAGAAGCCATATTGTATAGGTCTTCAAGCAAATCATAACCTACAGTGATGCGCTCATGTATTTGCTTTTTGTCGAAGTTGGCATTTGTAATAGTCATGAAGAGCCCTTCCACTACATAGCGGTTTACTACTGCTTCATTTGAGAAGTCTACTTTGGCTTGACGTAGTGCAGTTGCAGCTACAGATAGTCGACGTACTGCTAGAATCAATAAATCTAGTTCAGCTGAAAGATCACTTTTCTTTCCACACACACCAGCCACTGTACATCCAGTACCTTGTGCTGCTTCTTGACATTGATAACAAAACATATTCATATTATCTCTTTTTTAGGTTATCCAATAGACGCATTGGGTATATCATATTGTTTCTTCTTAATGAAGATGGTACAAAGGTAGATAACACTATTCATAAATATTGTCACATAGGTTACAGTTGCCCCAAAAAGAGAGTAATCAGTTCTTATTTTATTTGTAAGGAGTGATTATATAGATATTGTTTGCCAGTGTCTCTGCTAAATGGTATCTTTGATACAATTAACAATAACTACATAATGAATACACAAATAGATATCCAACAACTTAAACAGAGTCCTGTTTTTCAAAACATTGGGGAAGAGCGCCTGGAAAATTTTCTAAACGATGCTCCACATAGTCTTAAAAGCTATAATAAACAAGATCTTATAGTAATGCAAGGCGAAAGATGTCGTAGCTTATACATGCTCTATTCCGGTAAGGTACAAGCAGTGATGACCCATCCAGATGGTAAGGAGCTTGTAGTGGAAGTGCTTGAAGCACCTGTGGCTGTAGCACCTATTTTATTATTTGGATCAAAAGATAAATTCCCCGTTTCACTAATCGCTGTAAGTGCAGTAGAAATTATTGTAATCAATAAGGATAAATTTCTGCGATGGATGCAAGAGGATGTTCAGCTTATGCAGAATTTTTTACGCATCATATCTGATAGAAGTGTATGGCTTACAGAAAAGATCAATTCTTTTGCTTTGCAATCCTTAGAGATGCGTTTAGCTCATTACTTGTTTTTTCATAGTGAATCTCCCGAATCACAAAGTGATATTGCGAAGCGTTTAGGAGTGGCTCGTCCTTCTTTGAACCGGGTGGTATCAGGACTTGTAGATAAGGGAGTTATAACGATACAGAAACGTAAGATAGTAGTCTCTGACTCCGATAAGCTCAAAGATATTATGCATGGTATATAAAACAATACAGGCTGTATTATCCTTCGAGGATAGATACAGCCTGTATTATTTACTAGCTACAGATGTTTTTAGAAGTTGAATTTACTATATAGTACTTCTACGTCAATCTTATTACTTTTACCAACCAATTTGGCTGCAGATAAAGTTAAGTCATTTTGTACTTCTATTAGAGTCTTCGATGAGGAACTTGATGTGCTAGTCGAGTAGGTCGTTTGTACAGGAACTAGATACACTTTTCCCCATTGCATTTGATCCTCCCAAGTTGCTTCTTCGATTGGTGTCCATGAACCACCTGCAGCCTTCTTAGCAGCCTCCTTCTCTTTTAGTTCAGCACGTACTAATCGAGCAATATTACCAAAGATATATTTATTGGATGAACTGTGAGTTGTCAAATAGCTTAAACTATCGTCTGGTAGCTCATTATTCTCAAAGAAAGATTTCATATCGCGTGCACGCATCAAAACAACATTATCAGGCACGTCCATTGTAAATTCCTTATTATCTTCAGGAATGTAATTTTGGAAATCGATACGAACTGCATTAAGAGTATCATTGCTTAATGTGTTGTTGATCTCATCAATTGGTAAAGTGGCTTCTGTGACCAATCCTGCTGGAGTTTTCAAGTAGGTTACATCAGTATCTTCGATACGTTTGGTCAACTTGTCTTGCGTATTTGTAAAGCTGTTAGCTTGAAGCACTTCGGATGTAGCTGCAAAGGTACGTCTGTAGTATACGATTGAATCACCCGATTCGTCATATGTTTGCATTTTACTGCCATCATCTTCGTATACATAGTTTTGGAATACCACATTTAAGTAAATATCTTCGACATATAAAACAGTACCATCTCCAAGTATAGGTTTAATATACAATCCCTTCAAAACGTGCTCAGAAAAAGCTTCATCACTTTCAAAGTATTCAGGGTGAGTTTTGTTTAAGTCAATGATACGTTGACCTATTGCATTGTCTAGTACGATGCGTACATAAGGTACATATCCAGATTCTGATTTAGCATCATCCGTTAATGAGTTATCTACTGCTGTGTAGGATTGTGAAGCAATTAAATCACTTGGATTATAAAAAGATGTTGGATCAATATCCGTATAGTGATTTGTTGTCAACTTCTGGTTTAACTGATACACATTCAGCGAATTTGTACTTAGAGAATCGCCAAAATACTCAGAGTAGTATAAAAACAATTCTGTACTATAGGCTTTGCCCGTGACCATTTCGTCGAAGGGGAACTGTGTACCCTCTGGACAGTGCAGTTCGGTTAGGAAACTTCCTTCGAAGGTACCAAAGTTCGGGTCGGTATATCGGCCGACATAACCAATTTTACTTTTCGCATACACGGGACCTGTAGCCACCGTTTGGGTACTTGCTTTGAATGTTGCTGTACCTACTTCTACAACATCACGGTCGGTAAGCATAGACATACCTAGTGAATCGGTCGTATCGTCACAAGACGCGAATGCCAAAAGGAACATTCCAGCGCCAAGTAGCCATTTCTTTTTAATCATAAGAGGAATGAGCTGGTATTAATTATTCTTCAGAATACACTTCATTGTAAAAATTGTCGACAGCATCAACATACTTATCTCCTTCAAGATATTCTAAAACAGGAATGCCAATTTCGCGAGCATATGCTACGATTTCTTCATTCACATTCGGACTGTTGATAATTAAGCCATCTGAATAATGCAATGCGAGTTTCTGCAATGTTTCACTTGTTAATGGACCATCACCAAGAACTGTTAAGTCTTCTTCTGTGATACCATCCAACATCACTTCTTGTTTGAAGTTGTTATTATATTCATTTTGTAATTCATTATCATACAATGAGTAAACCACTTTACAGTGAGCAAAAGAAGGTTCATCTTTGAATGCTTTTTTGATATACATTGGAGTAACTGCTCCCATCCATCCTTGTACATGGACTACATCTGGTACCCAGCGTAATTTTAGTACTGTCTGAAGTACCCCATGTCCGAAGAAAATAATACGGCTATCGTTATCCGCATATTCTTCTCCATTTTCATCTGTAACCATTTTACGACCTTGAAAGTAATCGTCGTTATCTATGAAATAAACTTGCATGCGTGCAGCTTGAATACTTGCTACTTTTATAATTAGCGGATGATCAGTGTCGTCAATGATCAAGTTCATTCCTGATAAGCGAATCACTTCATGCAATTGGTTGCGTCTTTCATTAATGGTACCCCATTTAGGCATAAATGTACGAATCTCACGACCTCTTTCTTGGATTGCTTGAGGCAACTCACGACATAGCTTGGCCATATCCGATTCTTGTGAGTAAGGTGTCATCTCTTGGTTGATGAACAGTACTTTTTTTGCTTCTGACATATATCTAGTAATTTTTCTATGTAATGCGACAGGCAAAGATAACAAAAAAAATCTGGTTTTCGGGCGAAAAGTTTCTCTATATGGTAGAAATTCACTTATTTTGCACCGATTTTGTGTTTTACATGAATATAAAGGTATGAAAATAGTACACACCGTTGCAGAATTGCAACAAGTGCTTTCCGTAGCTCGCGAAGCTGGTAAGCAAATTGGGTTTGTTCCTACGATGGGGGCCCTCCATAATGGGCATGCATCGCTTGTCAAAGAATCTGTGCGCAACAATGATGTCACAGTTGTCAGTATCTTTGTCAATCCTACACAGTTTAACGACTTAAGTGATCTTGAGCATTATCCTAGAACGTTTGATGCAGATGTAGAATTGTTATCTGAAGTGGGCGCTGATATCATATTTGCACCTTCTCCACAAGAGATGTATCCAACCAAAGATACTCGTCAATTTGATTATGATCCGTTGGACAAAGTGATGGAAGGTGCCATGCGCCCTGGCCATTTTAATGGTGTCTGCCAGATTGTAAGCAAGCTTCTTGATGTTGTTGCGCCTAATCGTGCTTATTTTGGAGAAAAAGATTTTCAACAATTAGCTATTATTCGTCGCATGGTGCGTGAACTAGAGTACCCAGTAGAAATTGTAGGTTGTCCTATTGTTCGTGAAGCTGATGGCTTGGCTTTGAGTAGTCGAAATATGCGAATGAATCCTGAAGAAAGAAAAACTGCATTAAATATCTCGGCTACGTTGAGAAAAAGTATTAACTTTGCAGCATCACATAGTGTAGTCGACACGCTCGCTATGGTTCAGGATAGTATAGCAGCTGTCGACGGATTGGAACTAGAATACTTTCAAATAGTAGATGGAGATACTTTACAGCCCGTAGCTAATTGGGATGATTCTTCGTATATTGTGGGATGTATTACCGTTTTTTGCGGGCCAGTTCGTTTGATAGATAACATATGCTATAAGAAATAAAATCAACAAGAAGAAAATAGCTATGATGATCGAAGTTTTGAAATCGAAGTTGCATTGTGCACGTGTTACAGAAGCCAACCTTAATTATGTAGGAAGTATTACCATTGATGAGGATCTAATGGATGCTGTCGGTTTAATCGCAGGTGAAAAAGTGCAAGTTGTCGATAATAATAATGGTTCTCGTCTTGAGACGTATGTCATTAAAGGTGAACGTGGTTCTGGCTCTATTTGTCTAAACGGAGCAGCTGCTCGTTTGGTTCAACCAGATGATATTGTCATTATTATGTCTTTTGCCATGATGGACTATGAAGAAGCTAAAAGTTTTGAACCCAAAATTGCTTTTCCAAATCCAGTAGATAATTCTCTCCCTGAATGAGCAGGAATTTGATATTCCCATTTAGAAGATATATAAACATCCGCACAACAATTGTTGTAGCGGATGTTTTTTATTTAAGCGTATACCTTATTGTTTTATTCAGCGTTTTTTTGATACTATTTTGTCAATACGTAATGTAATTTGATATCTATTATATTTTCTCAAAATATCCGTGCACATTATTATAGTTAATAACGTATAATTCTTTTATCTTTGCTACGACCTTATTGTAAACCATAAAGATATACACATGGAAAAGCATGATAATACCATTATTCGTGAGATTACTCCCTTGTCCGATAAAGACTGTTTCTATATTGCAGATAGAAAAAAAACAGCTTTTACCTATCCCATTCATACCCACAATGAATTTGAATTAAATTTTACCGAGAATGCCTCTGGCGTTCGTCGGGTTGTTGGTGATCATTCTGAAATAATTGGAGATTATGACTTAGTGCTTATCGGCAGTGCTAATTTGGAACATGTTTGGGAACAGCATACCTGTGAATCCAAAGAAATTCGAGAAATTACTATTCAATTCTCTAAGGACTTTGCTCAGCAAGTCATGATGCGAAAAAATCAATTTCTCTCTATTCATAAGATGCTTGAAAAAGCACAGAACGGATTGGCATTTCCATTGTCAGCCATTATGAAAGTATATCACATCTTAGACAAGTTATCGAAACATAGTGATGGTTTTTATGCTGTACTTGACTTTTACACATTATTATATGAGTTGTCTTTATGTGACGAAGCCTATACTTTGTCTTCCTCTTCTTTTGTCAAAGCATCTGTACATAGTGATAGCCGTCGAGTGACTAAAGTGGAAATATATATCAATGACCATTTTCGTGAAGATATTCGTTTATCTCAATTAGCTGAAATTGCTGGAATGTCTTCTTCTGCTTTTAGCAAGTTCTTTAAAATGCGTACAGGGAAAACATTGAGTGACTATATTATAGATATACGCCTAGGTCATGCAGCGCGCCTCTTAGTGGATTCTACCATGTCTATTGCTGAGATTTGTTATGACAGTGGATTTAATAATCTCTCTAATTTTAATCGCATCTTTAAAAAACGCAAAGGAATATCTCCTAAAATGTTTCGATCAACATATAGAAAAGAAAAACGTCTCATTTGATAATTAAACTCTACGAGAAAGACTTTATCTATTTTGTTATTTTTATTAAAGTGTTAGTTTGTGACAAAATAGTACTTGAAAACGAAATGAAATATCTCTTACTTTGTACCCTAAATCTAGGGGACATGGTTAAGATGTTCCCAAACACAAATCTTATTGTTAAACTTAAAGCTAATATTGTATGAGACGAATCATTCTCTTACTTTGTTGTACCCTAGCTGCAATAACAACGTATGCTCAGTCTATGACTGTAACAGGACAAGTTGTTGATCAGCAAACAGGAGAGTCCTTAATTGGTGCAACGGTCTTAGAGGTAGGAACTACTAATGGTGTGATAACCGATTTGGATGGTCATTTCACCATTGCCTTGAAAGACAAAAAAAATCAACTTGAAGTGAGTTATGTGGGGTATGTTACCCAAAAACTTACTGCTTCTTCCCAAATGATTATTAAATTAAAAACTGATGCTCTTGCTCTTGACGAAGTAGTCGTTGTAGGTTATGGAGTAATGCGCAAAAGCGATTTAACTGGAGCGGTTTCCAAAGTTAAGGCAGATGAACTTGGAAAAGTGGCTAGTGTTGACGCTTCTCAAGCGTTGCAAGGAAAAGTTGCAGGCGTGAATATTCAGATGAACTCTGGTGAACCAGGGGCTGGTACAAAAGTACGTATTCGTGGTGTAGGGACAATCAATAGTTCTTCTCCATTGTATGTGGTTGATGGATTTCCAGTAGGGGATATTTCGCATATTGCTCCTAATGATATTGAAAGTATCGAAGTGTTGAAAGACGCTTCTGCTACAGCTATTTATGGTAGTCGTGGTGCTAATGGAGTCATCCTAGTAAAAACACGAAGTGGTGCTCGTGGACAAAAGACAAAGGTAAATTTTAATGCCTATGTTTCTATGTCGCAAATTGTAGATAAAATTGATATGTGTAATGCAAGTCAATATGCTGTATTGAAGCGTGAAGCGATGGATAATGCAGGCGTATCTATGAGTAGTCAATGGGATAACATTTTGACTTATGTGACAGATAATAACTTGAAAGGTACCGATTGGCAGGATGAGATATTTCGCGATGCAGTTACTCAGAACTACAATTTGAGTGTCGCTGGAGGTGGCGAGAATAATAAATATGACTTAGGAGTTACCTATGCTCAAGAAGAAGGTGTGGTCAAAGAAACATATATGGATAAATTGATGGCCCACTTAAATAATGAGTATAAGTTTAATGATCACGTAAAACTTGGTCTTAACGTGTTCTATACCAATTATGAACGTACTGGTAATAACAGTGACTACTATGCTGGTCCATTGGCTGGTGCCTTGAGAGCTGACCCAGTATCTGCTCCTTGGGATGATTATACCAATGATTTTGGAGAAATCTATTTTGCGTTTGGTTTGAATCCTGCAAGAGCAGTTGATGAAAATAAATATAAAGAAGAATCTGAAAATCGTTTCTTGTTGAACAGTTATCTTCAATTAGATGATTTGTTTGATGTGAAAGGTTTATCATTCCGTGCACAATTTGGTGAAAAACTAGTCTTTTCTAAAATTAGAAACTATTATCCAGAATATTATGTGACAGCGGATCAGAATCGTCAGCAAAGTAGTTTGTATGTTAAAAGAGCAGACACTAAGGAATGGTCAACATCTGATTATTTTAGTTATAATCGTCTGTTTGGTAAGCATTCTATCAATGCTATGGCTGGATTTGAAGCGCAGAAATTTGAGAGTACATATACAGATCTAACTGTATACGATGTGCCAAAAGATGCAGATCTTCGTTATGTGTCAGCTTCATCAAACTCTACACAGTTTACTGCTGGTGGACTTAAATCACACTCTTCATTGTTGTCTTATTTTACACGTGCTAACTATAGCTACGATAACAAGTATCTATTTACCGCAACTGTGCGTGCTGATGGTTCCTCTAAGTTTGTAGATCACTGGGGATATTTCCCATCATTCTCAGCTGGATGGAATATATATCAAGAATCATTTATGAAGGGTGCACAAGATTGGTTGTCACAATTAAAACTACGTGCAGGATGGGGACAAGTTGGTAACCAAAATGCAGCAGGTAATCATGACTACGTCGCTTTAATGACCAATGGATATACTTATGTGTTCAATGGACAACCAGTAGATGGTTCTATTCAACAACGAATTGCCAATAAAGAGCTATCCTGGGAAACTTCTGAGCAATACAATGTGGGTGTTGATGCTGGTTTCTGGGCGAACAAATTGACTGCAACAGTCGATCTATTTGTACGTAAGACAAACGATATGATTTTGTCTACACCGATACCGATGTACGCAGGTTTTTGGAAACCTAATACTAATGCAGGATCTGTAAAAAATTCGGGTGTTGAATTCTCGTTGAATCATAGCAATGAAATAGGTGATTTTACCTATAATATAGGTTTTAATATTTCGTGCATCAAGAATGAAGTGACCAGTATTGGTGGTGGTGACCCAATAGAGGGCGGAAATGTGTCTTTAGTGGGCAACACAACTATCACTCGTGTTGGAGATGAAATCGGTGTGTTTTATGGACTTAAGACAGATGGAATCTTTAATACTCAAGAAGAATTAGATGCTTGGGTTGGTGAAGATGGATCGCCTATACAACCTAATGCAGGACTAGGTGATGTGAAATTTATTGATGCTAATCATGATGGTAAAATTGATGAACAAGACCGTCAGAATCTAGGTTCTGCTATCCCTACATGTACTTATGGTATTAATGCATCATGCGCATACAAAGGATTTGACTTCAATGTTGCTTTGCAAGGATCCTATGGCAATGAGATTGTAAATGGTATGTATTATACATTGAACTCTAGCGATATGAGTGAATGGAACGTCAGTACAGCGATGCTAAATCGTTGGACGCCAGACAATCCTACCAGCAATACTCCAAGGGTTATCTCAAGTAATCCCAATAAGAATGGTCGTTTCTCTGATCGTTTTGTAGAAGATGGAAGTTATTTGCGCATTAGAAATATGCAATTAGGATATACTATCCCTAAAGAATTGACTACTCGTGCATATATACAAAGATTGCGTTTGTATTTATCTTGCGATAATTTATACACATGGACAAACTACTCAGGATACGATCCAGAAGTCGCTGGTAGCAATGATCTTGGAGCTGGTGTAGATATTGCCAATTATCCTATTCCTCGTACATTTACCGTTGGTGTGAATGTTACTTTTTAATCTTATACCTATAAATGATAATAGAATTGTATTATGAAAACAATTAAATATATCACACTAGCAGCTGCTGCATTGACCTTTTGTAGTTGCAATGATTTCTTGGACCTTGATCCTCAAGGTCAGGATACAACAGCTAGTTATATGAATACCGAAAAAAATGCCATTACACAAATAAATGGTATCTATGATCTATTGGGACAAAGCGAAGGACGAGGACCAGATGATCAATGGATGGATCACCATTATGAATTTTTCTTTGGAAGCATTCTGAGTGATGATTCAGAAAAAGGTTCTAAACCAGCGGATAAAACAGACCTAATAGATTGGTTAAACTGGAATTTTGATGGCAACTTTGTTGATTCAAAAGCATTTTGGGTACATGGTTTTTGGGGCGTCTCTCGATGCAATAATGCGCTAAGTGGACTTGAATCATCTACTATTGATGAAGCTATAAAAACTAGATTAAAGGGCGAAGCTTTATTTTTAAGAGGATATTACTATTTCTATCTTTTACGTCACTTTGGTGGAGTGCCTTTGTTTGATGCCCCTCTACCAGTTAGTCAATATGGCAATGTTCCTAGAGGAACTGTTCATGAAACGTTGGAATTTATTATTAAAGATTTTGATGATGCAGCAAAGATTTTACCGACTCGTAGTAAATATGCAGCAGCCGATTTAGGCCGTGCAACTAGTGGTGCTGCTTTAGCTTTTGAAGCACGTGTATTGATGTATCAAGCAGGAATTGATGCCGAAGCAGATGAAGCAGCAACATGGCAGAAGATGTACAACTGTACTGAAGCTATTAAAAAGACACATCAATATCAATTGCTTGGTAATTTTGCTAAGCTCTTCGAAATTGAGACTAAAAACTGTGTTGAATCCGTTTTCGAAATTCAAACGTATGAAAATGGTACGCCTGATGCACCAACATCTACTGGGGTAGCTTACTGTCTTTTCCAAGGTAATCGCAAGGCCAATGAAGGGGCTAATATCGGATGGGGATTCAATAATCCTAATCAAGATCTTGTTGATGCGTTTGATCCAACAGACCCACGTTTGTCCTGTACAGTGTATGGTATTGGATTTAATTCTGGTATCCTATATGGACAAAAAATGGAATACGATAGAGCACAAATGAGTACAAATTATTTTAATCGTAAAGCCGCTCTCAGTTACAAACCTGTCGTAGATAAGTCAGTCGATTTTGATATTATGCTTATGCGTTATGCTGATGTCTTATTGATGGATGCAGAAGCAGCTTATCATGTGAATAAACCAGATATAGCTCAAGCTGATCTAAAATTAGTACGCGAACGTGCTAAGGGATCTACCTTGTGTAAAGGATATGCAGAAGGTGACAATGCTGGTTTCCCTACACCAGATACCACTCCAAATATAGATACTAATACGAGCACTTTGACTGGTTCAGCTTTATTGGATGCCATTTGGAAGGAACGTCGTTTGGAATTGGCTATGGAAAACTTACGTACATGGGATTTGATTCGCCAAGGTCGTTACTTAGATGTTGTTTCTAAAGTGAAAGACACCGATCGTGTAGGTAATGGAGATGGTGAAGAAGTGCGTTATACTAATTTCAAAGCAAATTGTGAAAAGCACTGTTTAGGCACAGCTGATGGCGTCAAAGTACCTGTTCCAGTTATGACTATTCCATCAACTGAAATTACAGCATGGAATCTGACACAGAACCCATACTAATGTTTGTGAGAACAAGAATCAATATCAAATTAGAAATAGACTAGATAATGAAAAAATTAATATACCCATTATTGATTGCTGGCATTAGCCTTTTTGCAGGATGTACAGATGACAGTGATTATGGCGAAAACTATGATATTAATCTTCCTGTATCTGAAATAACAGAGTTTTCACCAGCTACTGAGTATGTGGATGGTACTGTTACGCTAACAGGAGAAAACATGGATATGATTGAATCTGTATCCCTGGGAGCCATTCAATGTGATATCTTAACTCAAGAGAGCGGGCAACTAATTTTTAAAGTGAATCGTAACGCAGAACGTGCGAAAATCACAGTTAAAAACAAATATGGTAGAAAGTTCGATACTTCAGATTATTTTGAGCCTCGTTATTTTGCTGCTGTAGTTGCCAAATGGCCTGCTGAATTGCAGATGGAACAATCCTTCACACTAGAAGGAGACAATTTGGACCTTCTAAGTTCAGTATATGTAGATGGTCATCAAGTGTATGCACAAGGGGTGGCTACATCAGATAAAGCTAAATATTTGTTGACAGGTTTTACTCCATCCGCAGATAAGGTGCTTATCACAATTACAGATAAAGCAGGTAATACAATAGAATCTGATCCAATTGTCGTGGCAGGTGCAGTGATTGGTGATGATACCTATAAACCTACAGAAAGTTTGTTATTGGCCAACTGGGATGATGTCATCCCTACATATGATGCTGGTTGGGGAGATACTTCATTTGAATCAGGAGTCAATGTGGCAGGTGTACCTCAGATATTTGGTAACTATTATAGCGTTAAGGCTACTGCAGGTAATGGTTGGGATGGATGCTATCAAAAAATCATGTTAGACAATGGTGGTGCAGGTATCTCTTTCAGTGAGTTCCATGATCCATACATTACATTTATGGTGAATACGAATGGCAAAAAAGGATACTTCAACCCTTCTATCAACGGAGCTGATAAACATTTCACTGCTAGTCCACATTACGACGATGATTATGTTATTCAAACACAAGGTTGGGAATGGCGTTCATACAGTTTGACCGACATGGGATTTGATCTTACAGATATTGCTGCTGGTGATGCTATTGAACTATGGGTTCGTGGAGGTAATGTATCGGCTAGTGATGCCTTTGAGATTAGTATTGACCAAGTCATGATTACTGATGGATATTTAAATCCAGTGAGTGTCTTTGATATGGAAGATAACAGCAAGTTTACAGCTTCAGGTGCTCAACCAATTACTTGGGATAATGGAACTGGTACAACACCTATCAATATGGATCACTATCTAACGTTGAAAGTTCCTGCCTCTTCTGTTACAGGTGCATGGGATGAACTAGCTTCTTTGGCTGTGAATGATCCAGTAAATTTGAGCGACGGATTCGCTAATGGTATTTATGTGAACTTTTTACTCAATACAAATGGCAAGTCTGGATATGCGCAATTCCTATTAGATCAAGGTGACTCTGGTACATGGTCTAATTTTGCAGGCACCGTTTATGGTGATGATTATATGTTGGCACCAACTACTAGTTGGGAGTGGCGTTCATACCGTCTTGAGGACATCCTTGATAAAGCCTCTGCCATTGATTTCTCCAATGAATTCTCCTTGACCATTCAGTTCAAAAGTGGCAATAATGGAGTGGCTGATGTGGAAATCAATATGGATTACGTATTCTTCTCTGCAGTTCCTATGAAATAAATAAATCAGGATAACCATTATGAAGTTATATAGTTATAAAAACTGGTTTACAAAGCTCAGTGTATTGGCCGTCTGCTCCTTGGGAGCAGCGGCTTGTACGCCATCTGAAAGTAAACCGCAGTATGTCGCTGCTGATGCACAAATTTGTGCATCAGCCGACAGCCTTTTACAGGTATTAGGTCGTGATTGCGGAGTAGCTACGCGTTTTGGTCATCAAGATGCCACTGTGTATGGTCACACATGGTGGAATGAAGCACACCGAAGCGATGTAGGCGAAGTATCTGGGTATTATCCAGCTGTGTACGGTTGGGAGTTGGGGCATATAGAATTGGGAGATTCGTGTTCTCTGGATAGTGTACGATTTGAGGATATACGTCATCAAATGATTGCCGCAGATGCTCGTGGAGGCATCAATACCGTTAGTTGGCACTTAGACAATCCAGTCAATGGGCACAGCTCATGGGATATGACCCAAGGAACAGTACACGCTATCTTGAATGACTCGTTGGTACAAGCTCATTATGTGCAAGATCTGCAACGTCTCGCTCATTTTTTCTTGCAAATCAGACGTCCTGATGGTCATTTTGTTCCTCTATTATTTCGTCCTTTTCACGAACATAGTGGTAGCTGGTTTTGGTGGGGCAAAGACTTTTGTTCCCCCAAAGAGTATATAGCTCTGTGGAAGTTTACTCAAAAAAAATTGCATGATTTAGGTGTTCACCATCTTTTATATATTTATTCTCCAGATTATGTATCCTCTCTTGATGACTACTTAGAACGATATCCTGGAGATGATTGTATCGATATTTGGGGACTAGATTATTATCATCGTGAGGGGGCAGAAGGTACCAATAAGTACATGACCAATGCTAAAAAGATGTTGCAGTTTATAGCTCAGGAAGCACAGCAACGTCATAAATTGTATGTCTTTAGTGAGACCGGGTCAGAATCTTTGCCCATAAACAATTGGTTTACACATGTATTAGCCCCAGTGATTCAAGAAACTCATCCAGCTTATGTGTTGGTATGGAGAAATGCCTTTGATAAACCAATGCATTTCTTTGCGCCTTATCCAGGACATGCCACTGCCGATGATTTTAAAACATTTTGTATGCGAAAAGATATTCTTATGGGACCTAAGTTCAATGAGAAAAAGTAATATGACTAATTAGATTTTAAGATGAAGTACTCAGAGCAAGTAGCAAAACTTTTGGCCGATCACGAAGCATTCCTTCAGATTCCCAACAGCCCTGTTGAAGAGACCAATGGTGTTTTTCAACGTTATGAAAATCCAATCTTGACAGCAGCACACACACCTGTGATATGGCGTTATGATTTGGATGAAAAGCGCAATCCTTATTTGATGGAACGCATTGGTATGAATGCCACCATGAATTCTGGTGCCATTAAATGGAATGGAAAATATTTGTTGGTCGTACGTGTAGAAGGTGCTGACCGCAAATCATTCTTTGCTGTTGCAGAAAGCGATAATGGGGTTGATAATTTCCGTTTTTGGGACTACCCAGTGACTATGCCAGAAGATGAAGATCCAGCCACCAATATCTACGACATGCGTTTGACAAAGCATGAAGATGGATGGGTATATGGCGTTTTCTGTGCAGAACGATTTGATCAAAATGCCCCAGAAGGTGATTTGTCCTCAGCCACTGCCACAGCAGGTATTGCCCGCACCAAGAATTTTGTAGATTGGGAACGTCTTCCAGATTTGAAGACCAAAAGTCAACAACGTAATGTGGTTTTGCATCCAGAGTTTGTCGATGGCAAATACGCTTTCTATACTCGTCCACAAGATGGATTTATCTTTGCCGGTAGTTGTAGTGGTATTGGCTGGGCACTAGTCGACGATATCACTCATGCTGAGATAAAGGAAGAAAAGATCATCGATCGTCGTTTTTATCATACCATTAAGGAAGTCAAAAATGGCGAAGGACCTCATCCTATCAAAACCGATAAAGGCTGGTTACACCTAGCTCACGGTGTGCGTGGATGTGCCGCAGGTTTGCGTTACGTGCTCTATATGTACATGACCGATTTAGAAGATCCCACTAGAGTGATTGCAGCTCCAGCAGGACACTTAATGGGACCTATTGGAGAAGAACGAGTAGGTGATGTCAGCAATGTCTTGTTCTCCAATGGTTGGATTGCAGATGAGGATGGCACCGTATTTCTTTATTACGCTTCATCAGATACACGTATGCATGTGGCAACTTCAACAGTCGATAAACTCGTTGATTACTGCATGAATACCCCAGAAGATGGTCTAGCTACTGGTTCATCTGTCGATAAACTGAAGCAACAAATCAGCAAGAACTTACAATTGTTGCAGAAGTAAAAAAAATATCATACATTTATTTCCTTGAATGGAATATTATTAGTTGAAAGTCAAGAGAGGGCATGTGCATGTCGTCTCTTGACATCCTTATACAATATTACTATGTTAAAACTTCGTGAGAAAATAGGATATGGATTGGGAGATATGTCCTCTTCCATGTTTTGGAAATTGTTTGGATCATATTTGATGATCTTTTACACCGATGTCTTTGGTCTACCTGCTGCAGTTGTAGGTACCATGTTTTTAGCCACTCGTATCTGGGATTCCTTGTTTGATCCTATGGTTGGTATTGTGGCAGATAGAACCAACACGCGATGGGGAAAGTTTCGTCCATACCTCTTATACTTAGCGTTACCCTTTGGTATCATAGGGATTCTGACTTTTGTCACCCCTCATTGGTCCATTACAGGTAAAATAATCTATGCATATGTCACTTATTCGTTGATGATGATGGTGTATTCCGCTATCAATGTGCCTTATGCCTCCATGCTAGGTGTCATGAGTCCTGATCCAAGAGATCGCAATGTCCTATCTACTTTTCGAATGAGTTTTGCCTACATAGGTAGCTTTATAGCCCTGCTGATGTTTATGCCCATGGTCAACATGTTTTCAGCAAATGACACCAGTGCGGATGCTCAGCAACGAGCATGGCTATATGCTGTTGTTGTTATAGCCGTATTATGTGTCGCCTTATTCTGGGGCTGTTTTGCTTTAACAAAAGAACGAGTTAAAGCTATCAAAGCAGAAACCACCTCTCTGAAAGATGATTTGAAAGATTTGTTGCGCAATCGTCCTTGGTGGATTTTGCTGGGTTCTGGTATTGCAGCATTGATATTCAACTCCATTCGTGATGGAGCTACCGTCTATTATTTCAAATATTACATTGTAGAAAGTGATTTCTCACAAGTACATTTCTTTGGAGTCTCTTTTGTATTATCCGGTTTATACCTAGCCATAGGACAGGCTGCCAATATTGTGGGTGTGGTGCTAGCAGCCCCCATCAGTAACCGTATTGGCAAAAAATCGACCTATATGGGGGCTATGCTTATAGCCACTGTGCTTAGCATCATTTTCTTCTGGTTTGATAAAGATCAGTTGGTGATGATTTTTGTCTTCCAAGTACTTATTAGCATTTGTGCTGGTAGTGTATTCCCATTGTTGTGGTCCATGTATGCCGATTGTACAGATTACTCAGAACTCAAAACAGGTAATCGAGCTACAGGACTGATTTTCTCTTCGTCCTCTATGAGTCAGAAGATGGGATGGGCCGTGGGAAGCGCCCTTACTGGTTGGCTACTAGCTTATTTTGGATTCAAAGCCAATGCCGTACAGTCAGAAGAAACGATACAAGGGATCAAAATGTTTTTAAGCTTTTTACCTGCGGTGGGTACCATCTTATCCGTAGTCCTTATAGCGATGTATCCATTGAGTGAACAACGCATGCACACGATCGTGAGTCAATTGGCCGCGAAGAGAGAAGACGATATACAGAACCAATAATAATAAACATAATGAACAATATAGAACGTTTAGGACAATTAGTTGACGAAGTCAGAGACAATCTTCATGTCAATATTTTGCCTTTTTGGATGCACCAAATGATTGATGAGACACAAGGTGGTTTTTATGGACAGATAGATGGAGAAGGACATCTTCATGCAGATGCTCCCAAAGGCGCCATCTTGAATGCCCGCATTTTATGGACCTTCTCTTCAGCTTATCGTCTATCTGGTCAAACTTCTTATTTAGATGTAGCTACTCGTGCCAAAGAATATATACTACAACATTTTATGGACACAGTATACGGAGGCGTGTATTGGTCGCTTCATGCCGATGGCTCATGCCTTGATAGTAAGAAACAAATATATGCTTTAGCTTTTGTTATTTATGGATTGAGTGAGTACGTACGGGCCACCCAAGATACAGAAGCATTAGATTGTGCCATTAGCATCTTTAAAGCCATAGAAGCTCATAGTTTTGATTATAAGAAGAATGGATATGGCGAAGCATTAACACGTGAGTGGGGATCTATTTCAGATATGCGTTTGAGTGATAAAGATGAGAATGAAAACAAAACAATGAATACTCATCTGCATATTTTGGAGGCTTATACCAACCTGTATCGTGTCTATAAGGATAAAACAGTAGAAGACCAATTACGTAATCTCATTCAACTGTTTGTTAGCAAGATCCTGAATAATGTCACTTTTCATTTGGAGTTATTCTTCGATGATGATTGGAATAGTAAATATGCCATAGATTCATATGGGCATGATATCGAATCTGCTTGGTTATTACACGAAGCCGCTGTTGTATTAGATGATAAAACTTTGTTGTCGACAGTTGAAAGTGTTATTCCTCAGATTGTCCAATCCGCTTGTGAAGGCTATATGGAAGATGGCAGTATGATCTATGAGAAGCACCATGGTAATGAAAATACATTAGATACAGAAAGACATTGGTGGGTGCAAGCAGAGACCGTCGTTGGTTTGCTTGATCACTACCAACTTACAGGCGATCAAACGTCTCTAGATAAAGCTTTATCAACTTGGGAATACATCAAAAATCATCTAGTTGATGAAGAGAATGGAGAGTGGTATTGGGGGATTCTTCCCGATGGACAAGTCAACAAAAAAGATGACAAGGCAGGTTTCTGGAAATGCCCATATCACAATGGTCGTATGTGCATGGAAATCATAGAGAGATTTGAGAAGTAACAAGTAATCATAGATAATAATACCAGATAGTATGAATAAAACCATCTTAAA
>ERZ795048.353-NODE-353-length-50519-cov-35.320763_pt1 | contig 50519 bp, 37 predicted proteins | sample MGYA00375132_ERZ795048 | MGnify/ENA primary metagenome ERZ795048 (study PRJEB30177, sample SAMN05720225) | activated sludge metagenome | isolation source: Anaerobic digester | place: Hong Kong | collected 2014-12-17 ...
CCTGACCGGTTACGAGGCGTACCTGTGCGGCTCACCGGGTATGATCGATGCATGCATAAAAGTGCTTACAGAAAGCGGGATCCCCGCTGACAGGATTTTCTATGATAAATTCAGCTGATGCCGGAGGGAGACTATGAAAGAATCACCGTCAGACATTAAACTGAGGGAGATGTTAGGGCCGACAGTTTTCTCCGGAGAGGGTTTCCTGGGGAAGGATTCACGGCCGGTAAGTGAGATAATTGCAACTGATCTTGCTGAACTGGATCGTCTGAATCTCACAGTAAATAATATTGCATCCGTGCTTGAGGAAATCTATAATAATGCTGTAAATGCCTTCGGGGGGGAGATTGAAGCAATACCGGGCGTTGCCGCTGTGTATTATGAAGCAATGGGAAGAATCCCTTCACCTTTCGGAGGTGAGGGCACATTCCGTAAAGGTGAGGTTGTGGTTACAGAGCGTAGTTCAGGAAGAAGTATAATTCTAACAGCCCTCTCGATTCATCTTATAAAATATCACAGTTTTTTTCAGGGTAGAGGAGCACGTTACCGGATTGAACCTTCGCTTGCAGCGGATATATTAAGACTTGCGTAGTCCCTCTTTCCGGTTACGCATAACAGTTCAGTCATCGGTATTTGATCATGTAGAATAAAAGCCCGATATGTTCCTTGAGCCCTTTGTAAATACAGTCCATCTCAGAACTTTTAGGGAGCCAGCTTGTAACATTAAAATCATAACTGTCTATTTTGTAATCTGTGGGAGCGGGTACGCATTCAACTCCGGCACGTTTAAAAATATAGAGTGAGCGCTTCATGTGATAAGCCGATGTAACCAGTATTACTCTCCCCGGATTGAATTTCTCTTTTACATAAACCGCGTTTTCATAAGTTGTGCGGCTCATGGTCTCCTTCATCAGCTTTAACCCGGTTTTATTATATTTCGAGAGGAGCTTCATAGCTATCTCCGCTTCACCTTTCCCCTGACCTTCAAAAAGCGTACCACCGGAGTAAAGTACCGGGAGCCTGTACTGCTCCGCAATGTATAGCCCGTAAAGGGCGCGCTTAAATGAATCTCCGGTGAGGCTGCCGTTATCTCCCTCTTCAGGGGAATTCTCCAGAGTTCCTCCGCCCAGTATAACAATGAGTTCAGCTCCCTTTGCCGCTTCTTTTGTTACAGGGGGAGTGTAATTTTCCAGGGGTGCCAGTACCAGGTTTTTCACAGGTTCAATTGAGAGAACATAAATAAGAATTATATCCAGTGTTATGAGGAGAATTGCTTTCCCTCTGTGTTTTCTGATGAGGAATAATGCTGCAAGAAGAAGAATAATAAATATAGATGGCGGAAAGATAATATAATTAAAAATTTTCTGTATAACAAACATCAGGCTCTCCTCTATGAATATCTGTAATCTATATAAGGGGGGAGCCTGATTATACAAGAAAAATTTTATACTTTCAGGGCAGCGCGCTCCTTCGCGATCCTGATGTTCATCTCTGCAGCGTTTTCCGGAACCTGCGGGAGATTTTCTTTCAGCGCCATGCTGATTGCACCTGTGGGGCATCCCTTGATACAGAGCCCGCAGCCGATACAGCGATCTCTGCTTACGATGAAAATATTTTTACCCTTCGCGGTTTTTTCATCTGCAGCTGTGATTGCGTCGATCTGACAGCGGGAGGTGCATTTCCCGCATCCGATGCATGAAGCTGCATCTATCTCCGCGAAAAATGATGAATGTATCTGCATGGCAGGTTTGTCGAACTTTCGCAGATACCTGAACAGCTGGCAGGAGTCCCTGTCGCACATGCACATGTTAACCGGGTTTTTCGCATTTGTGCTGAGAGGAACAAGTGATGCCTCCTCGCACTCCGCGAGTTTCCGTATAAGCTCCTCTTCGGTAAGCTCTCTCCCTATGTTGTTTTGAATATAGTACTGCGCCACAAGTCCGAATGTGAAGCATGTCTCAACCGGCCGGGTTACTTCATTCCCCTTCTGCATCTGCTCTGTCCGGCAGATGCAGGGCGCAACAGCGTATGGAGCCTTCTCTTTTACGAGATCAAGAATCATATCGTAGCTGTTTACATGGCTCCTTCCGTCAACGGATTTATTGACCGGTACTATCCTGAACTGTTTTGTCTCCCTGTCTTTCCAGTGCTGCTCAGAGAGGGCGTCGTAGATTTCGTCCGCGTATTCAGCAATCTCTTTATCAATAGATTTAACGTGCCACTCGTACATCCCCATGACAAAATTAGGGAGCATATAGCGGGGGCCTGCGGGTGTTAATATACGGAAGATGTTCCCTTTTGCGGCCATCTCTTCAATTTTCTTGACGGCGGAGGTTTCATTAGTTCCGCTCCGTGCTGCAATAGTTTCAGCTCTTTCAGGTTTAGCCGTGACATGTAGAGCAAGTTCAGCTTCTTCCATGGTAAAAAAACGTTTCAGCATCTTGATCTCGGCACCGCTCTCTGTGCTGGGGTAGCCTGCGGGCATTGAATCTATATGTTCTCGAAGCTTAATATAAATATCGTCACTCATTCCAAATCCTCTTTTATTATTTATGATTAAACTGAAGTTTTAATATGTTTATATTAGTTATTTGTAGATTATATACTGATTTTGTCAATTATATTATAATTGTATTATATTTATGTAATTAGTTTTGAAATGTAATTTTAGTTTTATTAAATTTCAGGCAGAGTGATTTTGGTATTGCCTAAAAATCCTTTATGAGTAACTATTAGATTTTGTATCGCAGGATTGCGACCCGCATTCGCAGGGGAGTCCCTGCGGGGCTTGTTAAGGGGTCTGCCCCTTGACCCCGTTTGGAATAAAGAGTTTCATTAATATATTATAATCAATTTAAATCGCAATTTAATCACAACTCAAATAAATAAGATAATTAAACTATAAGGTTACAATAATGACAGTAAAGAAAGGTGAAGGTAAACGTGAGCAGATTCTCCGCGCTGCGGAGAAAGTTTTTGCCGAAAAGGGGTTCCAGGAAGCAACCATCGCAGATATAGTCGGGAGAGCTAAGGTCTCTGAAGCGACTTTATATGAGTATTATTCATCAAAGGAGGATCTCCTTTTCAAAATACCCGGTGACCTCACCAGCGAACAGAAAAAAGAGATAGAGTTTGTTTTTGACCATATACGTGGAGCGGCTAATAAGATGAGGGCTTTCATATACCACAACCTCTGGTTCTGGCAGACCCACCCTGACTATGCTTCTGTTGCCCTTGTTATACTTAAACAGAACCGTAAATTTATCAATACCGAATCGTACAGGATAATTTATGATACCTACCAGATGATGCTCCCTGTGATAGAGGAGGGTATAGAATCCGGTGAGTTCAAAGCAGGGACAAATCCGAAGCTGGTGCTTTCAATGATTCTCAGTATCATTGAGTACATCACTGTTAATAAAATTCTGCACGGCACTCCGGAGAACCTGCTTGAATATGTTGATCCCATAACAGATCAGATTCTCGGGGGGATCAGGGCGTAGACTTTACGCCCCGGCTTCATCTAACAGTCTGCATGCTGCGTGAAAATCATCACCTTGAATCCAGGAAATCTGTAAACCGCGGCGCTCCATACCCCGGAACCATGTCATCTGACGTTTTGCAAACCTGTGGATCTCTGTACTGAGTTTTTCTGTCATCTGCTCTATTGTTAATTCTTTTTTCAGATAGAGTGTGCAGTAGCGGTACTCCAGTCCGAGTTTAATAAGTCTCTCTGCCGGCACTCCATTATCAAGGAGGGTCTCCACCTCTGCAATCATACCTTCTCCAAGCCTTTTTTCAAGCCTTTGATCAATCCTTCTGATTATCTCCTCGCGGGGGAGGGTAATTCCAATAATTAGAGGTTTATACTCAGTTTTTCTCTGCGGAGTAATACTGCTGCCGGCGCGCTTCATGTGTCGGGCAATTTCAATGCTGCGTATAATTCTTCTTGAGCTGGAGGTATCGGTCCGGGATAATATTTCCGGAGACTCCTCCATAAGCAGGGCAAGGAGCTTCTCTTTTGTCTCTCCCTCCAGTTTATCACGTGTTTCCCTGTCTTCCGGTATGTCGGGTAGCTCATAACCTTTAAGGGCGGCTTCTATATAGAGTCCGGAACCTCCGCAGAGGATCGGAAGCTTTCCCCTGACTGTTATGGAATTATAGCATCTGTCAAAATCACTTATATACCTGTACAGGTTGTAATCCTCAGCCGGGTCAGCGATATCAATGAGGTGATAAGGCACGGGACCCTCAGGGGTATTGTATTCTTCAAGGTCTTTCCCTGTGCCTATGTCCATCCCCCTGTAAACCTGGCGTGAATCCCCTGAAATAATCTCGCCGTTATATCTTGCAGCCAGTTTAACTGAAAGTTTTGTTTTGCCGCAGGCAGTGGGGCCGATAATGGAAATTATGTTAAAAATATTATTCATCACCTGATACATGATATTTAAAAGTGGATTAAGACAATCATTTTATTACTATATTAATACAGCTTTTATGTTCTATTTTTTTACATCGGCCGATAAATAAAGATAGCAATTATAGCATTTTACGATTGAATTGAAACATCAAATTGTCATTTCGAAGAAGCGTCAGCGACTGAGCAGTTCGACAGGCTTACTGACCATTAATCCAGGTTCCTGAGCTTGTCGAAGGACTCACATACGTTCGAAATGACATTGCCATAATCATTTCGTAAACCGCTATAGTATATAGTTTTTATAAACAAAATTAATGGAAAACAATGAGTGTTGATAAGTTTATAATATCGTTTCTGCCGGTGCTGGTATTCTACCTTGTTTACTTCAGGTATTTTTCCTCATTAGGTACGTCAGTTGCCAAATACCTGACTGCTATACTGACAGGAGTTGCATACGCGCTTTTCCTTATACTGGCCGGCACAGTTATATCGGAATTTGTTTATATAGTGAATCCTGTTATGAGGGGATTTGTCACTGCGGGTATTGTGGAAAAAACCGGCGCAATACTAATCATATATGTACTTCTCAGAAAGTTTCCGGAGTTTGGTGTCACAGAGGGAGCGATAACAGGGATGTTCTTCGGTCTCGGTTTTTCATGTATAGAGAATTTTTTCTACGCCGCGGATCTCAGCAGCTCAATAATTTATGTAAGGATGATTTTTTCGGTACCTCTGCATATAACAACCTGCGGTATCGCGGGATTCTATCTCGGGATCGGGAAGCTTTCATGGTCATTATGGAATTCTGTATTTTTCAGAGTCAAAAGTTTTATTTTCCCGCTTCTCATTCACGGTTCGTTTGACGCGGTGCTGATGAAGGGAGGGGTGTTTTCGTACATTTCGGCGCCCATACTTATCCTTTCTGTCACACTTCTTGAGGTGGTGCTCGCCCGCTCGCAGAGTTTTTATCCTGAAAGAAAGCTGAAGCTTATGGGTATGCATTTTGAAGAGTGGATGTGTAAGGACAGGCAGCCGCGTTATGACAGATGGGTGAAGAGATACACCGGCATACTTAAATCGAGTCCTGCACCATTTTTCAACTGGAATCCCGGGTTTTTCAGGTTCAGTTTTGTTATAATGCTTATCATATTTGCCTCTGCAGGGCTTCCAATATACCGGAACCTTCATGAACTTTATAACCTTGAACTGCTCAAAGAGGAGGCCTTCGCGGTATTCGTTCTTTTCCCGTTATGTATAGCTCTTGTGCTTATTATTTCAGGCGCCGTGAATCCTATGTACTTTGTCAAAAGCCTTATACGGCTCCCGATAATTTCAGATATTGAGATAATGAAAGACGGGATTGTGGATGAGTATGTTGTAACAAATGATGTCACGTCCGGTAACTGCTTTATTCAGACCACTGAGACTCTCGGTATAGGTAAAAGTATAGATCTCCGGTTCAGAATTGGAGCCATAGAATCAGGTATAGTTTCCGGGAAGGTCATATGGGAGAATCATACACTGAGGCATGAACCCTTCGGGTCAATTGTCCGGATAACAAAGCGCTACCGCGGATTCTATCTGTTTATCGTAAAGTATAACCTGATGAGATACTGGAAAGGAGCAGTCTTCATACTCAAACTCCCCGGTTTTGATCAGATAAAAGCATTCTTTTATAAACCGCTTGTTATATCACAGGATGAGGAGTTTTATTCTGCCGGATCAGTAATTTTTAATGAGGGTGATACCGGTGACAAATTTTATCTTGTGAAAAAAGGGAGAATTATTTTTTATAAGAGAAAGGAGGATGATGAGATTATCACAGTACATACATCCGTGGCAGGAGAATTCTTCGGGGAGCTTGCTGTTCTCGGTGATGAAAAGATGAGAAACGCCACTGCGCTTTGTATGACCGATACAATTCTTGCTGTGGCCACACGGGATAACCTTGACACCCTTCTTACAAATAACGCGGAATTCGCAATAGACCTCCTTGAAACCCTGACAAACAGGGTTATTCTCTCTGAGAAAATTTTCTTTGAAAAGATAAGGCAGCTTGAGGAGGTAAAGAGTGACAACGAAAGACTCATGCATATATCTGTAATGCTGATGCTGATCGGCCTCGGATTTGACCCTTCAAGGCGCGGGCTTGACATGAATGTTGACGCTAAGAAAATAAGAAATTTCATCAGAAAAATGGATGATCTCGGAGCTGCACAGATGGCAGACCTTTTTATTACAAGACAGACAATACTCCGCGATGGCAGAGACCCGAGAGATGACAGCGGCTTCCTTGAAAAACTTTCCAGTATATTTTCAGATCCCTCTCTTGATGAAGATGAAACCGATTAAACTCAGGCAGTGCATGAGGGCAAAAAAAACAGCGGCTTGCAGCCGCTGCTTTTTTTTGTTATAAATCAGGTTCTGCGCTTAAAGCGTACCGGGTTCACTTTTCCTGTTTTTCATATAGATTCCCAGAAGAACCGCTGAAATCATGAGGAACGCGCTGAGAATGAATACCCTGTTCCCCGGTTTTGTTTTCAGCAGATAGGCCGTAAGGTTAGACTGCTTGATCTTCTTCACTTTAATTGACTTGATTTTGATGTTTGCATCATAGGAGTTTTCCTTATATGAGTCATTTACCCAGGTAAAGTAAACAGTTGAATCACCTTCAGGGAAATTCAATGTGAATTTCTCTTTCTTATAATGCTTTTCATCAGCAGGGATAGCCACTGTTGCTGAATCATATTCAGAATCCACTTCAACAAGGAACTCCCTGTAGTTTTTCGGAAGAGGCAGTGTTCCGTGATTGGTCGCTTCGATGGTCACTTCGTACTGTCCTTCCTCCATGTTCTTGAATGTGTATCCAATAACCTGGTCTGCCCAGAATGTGTATGCCTCATGCTTGTCAAAGAACCATCTGCCGTCAACAACCGAGTACTGGTCACCTTTGAACCTCTTGGTTGCTTTTAACTTCTGCTTCGGTTCCCTGATTTTAATAAGAGCAATTTTTTTGATGTTTACGTTCGCATCGTATTTGTCCTTAAGGTACGCGTCGTTTGTCCAGAGGATATTGAGCTGTGTGCCGGCCATCTTGTCCAGCCTGACAATGGCGCTTCCTCTGAAGTATGCTTTATCAGAAGCCTTTACAGATATGGATGCGATAGAATCGCTGCCGTCCTCAACAGAGAAGCTGAACCTGTCATAATCATCAGGCAGAACACCCTGGTTTTTGGCAACTATTACAAGCCTGTACCAGCCCGGCTGACCGCCTTTAATATTCATGTAAAGGTTCTGTTTTGCCCAGTATGTTACAATACCGCCTGTTGTACTTCCTCCGTTTCCGATAGATGCTCTTAGATCAGCAATTTGCTTTCTAATCGCTTTTATCTCTGCAACAGCGTCATCACGTTTATTTTTACCCTTTTTGAAATCATTTCTGATATCTTTAATCTGCGCCCTGAGCTGTGCGATCCGGGCTTTAATATCCTTTGCTGTGTTCCCCGGTATAAGTTGTGATTCAGCAACTTCATACCATTTGCCGTAAGATGAATCAATGGTATATGAAAGATTCCCCTGGTCAACTGCTTCATCATTTTCCAGGGTTTCAGCAGTTTCACCTGCACCTGAATCGACTGTACCGGCTATAACTGCCGCATCGTCGTCCGTTACTGTTCCTTCTGTAGCAGCAGTTGAGGTACTGTCTGAATCTGATGTTCCTGTGTCAGAACCGGATCCTGTTTCTTCTGTAGAGGTGGAAGCACCGGTGCCGGAAGTTTCATCTTCAGCAGAGTTTTCCTCTGTGTCAGATGTGCCTTCTGATACAATATCAGTACCGCCGGCAAGTATTACCGCTATGTCTTCAGTTACAGTCGGATTATCAGTTGTGTTTGTGATTGAACCTGTTGTATCCTCTCCCGCATTATCAGTTTCCCCGGCTGCTGTAGTTGTGCCAAGATCGGCTCCTGTGTCAATATCGCCCTCAATGGTTGTATTAACTTCAGGCTCAATAACTACCTCTCCGGATGCAGATGTTGTTCCGGTCAGTTTTTCATTTGTAACACTGTCAGCAACATTTGTTGTCAAAGATGCTGTTACACCTGCTGAATCGATTACGGCTTCAGATATATTATCAGGTGAAATTTCAGGCCCGCCTTCACCGGATATTTCACCGCCGCCGCCACCGCCGCCGCATGAGATAATCAGGAAAGCTGTGAAAACAGATATAAATGCTATAACAATTTTTCTTGTCAGCATATTGTTCTCCTTCATCAGTAAGATTTATATGAATAAGATAGAAATAATTAAAAAAATGTCAAATTAATAAAAGCCCATTTAGGCTTTTTTTTCAAATTAGTCGTTTTTTTTGAGAAAAATATTGACTTTTGATGTAAACGGGTAACATTTATTTAGTATTTTTGAGAGGTTTTATGGATAATCCGGTTTTTGCATACACTTTTGCTCTTGTTACTCTGCTTATAATTCCCCTTATAGTTTTTTCAGTTATGACTTTTCAGAAGATGAAGAAGCTTGAAGGTGCTGCTGCAAATAATGAAATGATGCTGGCGCTTATTAACTCCATGAAGCAGGAGCTGTCTGAATCAGGCCACAGGAGCAGGGTGGAATTGCAGCAGAGACTCGATTCAATTACAGGGTTTTTAAGCCGCAGCCAGCAGGAGAACAGCCAGAATATGCAGAACCAGTTCAGGCAGTCAGCGGCAATCATCAAGGAGGTCACAGAACGCCTCACGAAGATAGATGAGACCAACAGGCAGGTACTGGACTTTTCAAAGCAGATGCAGAGCCTTGAAAATATACTTAAAAATCCGAAGCAGCGGGGAATTCTCGGGGAGTATTTTCTTGAAACACTTCTCGGGAATGTGCTTCAGCCGGATCAGTACAAAATGCAGTACAGCTTCAGGGATGGAGAGATAGTTGACGCTGCTATATTCTACAGAGATAAAGTTATACCCGTTGACGCGAAGTTTTCACTTGAGAAATACAACAGGCTTATGCAGGAGACAGACCCGGATTTAAGATCGCAGATAGAGAAAGATTTCAAAAGCGATGTGAAGAGGAGGATTGATGAAACCTCGAAGTATATAAAGCCTGCTGAGGATACAACGGACTTTGCTTTTATGTTTATCCCCGCGGAGGGTGTGTACTACAATCTGCTTGTTTACAATGTGGGCTCTGTAAATATAAGCACGCAGGATCTTGTGGAGTATGCTTTCAGTAAGCATGTAATCATTGTTTCCCCCACTTCATTCTATGCCTATCTTGAGACTGTGCTGCAGGGATTAAAGCAGCAGAAGGTTGAGGAGAATATCAAGATTATCATCAACAGGATCAGGGAACTGAATAAGCATCTGAACAATTATGAAGAGTTTATGGATAGAGTGGGGAGGAATCTCTCCACAACAGTGAACAGCTGGAATGCCGCATCGAAGGAGTTCAAAAAGGTTGACAGGGATATCTACCGCATCACGGAAGGTGAGGCCGGGGGCGGGTTTGAACCGCTGCTGATTGATAAGCCTGCGGAGGAGTGATGTTGTAATATATATTAAAGCATTACGGGAGAGATGATCAATTTGCTGGAGATATATTTAAGCCGGTTACTCTAATCCGGATGTTTTTTTAATGCAGTTTTTCAGAACCTCTTTTCATACCCTGCATTTAAAAGTGAAAAATACATAGGTGTCTCCGTCTCGTAAATCATTCCCCCTTCTGATTTTATGAATATTGAATCTGTCCAGTTGAGCATGTAAAAAAAGTTTATCCCCGCAAGGGCCATGGGCTCTATGCTGACAACAGATTTATCTTTTACGGCAGCCTGCCCGGTCGGCACTCCTCCACTTATTGTCCCTGACCTGTCATCAAAAACAGCCCTGTTGATGGATATACCCGCTGCCGCAGATGGGGCAATTTTAACGCGTTTGTAGAAAAAAAGAGAGAACCTGTATTCATAATTTAAAAGAAGTGGTATAATGAAGCCGTTGCTAATTCCTGTTTTATAGCCCTCATCGGTTTCATCCTTTGCTATTAGCAGCAGGTAACCCGTACGAAACGAGAGCCTGTAATCCTGCTGTCTATTTGCCAGGTAGGAGAGATCAAGCATGCCGCCGGCTCCCATCTCATAAAGATCGCTGAAATCACCCAGTGGCATCAGGCCTGCTGCAGAAAATTCCGCCTGAATATTTTTGTCATATGTAGTGGGATCAAACCATTCTGCTCCTGTAAGTGATGCAGAGGAAAAAATAATCAATAATAAAAGAATTGCTTTCAGGGGTTTCATATCAGTAATCCATTAAAAATACAATGATGGGTAATAACAATTATAAGCACATTATAGCCGGCGGTATCCCCCTTTACAAGCATAATTTAAACATTCACGCTCTTTTGAGTATATATTACTGAACAATTTCTGCCGCTGTTTTTAGCTTTATACATCGCCTCATCAGACCTTCTGATTAGTTCATCAATTCCAATATCCTCTCCGTTAAAAACAGCTGCGCCAAAGCTTGCAGTAATACATATCTTTTCGCCGTTAATATTAAGGGGGGCATTCTCAATGAATAAGCGGAGTCTTTCGGCCGTATGAAGTGCTGCGTCACCGTCAACTTCAGGAAGCATCAGGGTGAACTCCTCCCCTCCATATCTTCCGAAAATATCAATCTCCCTTATGTTCTCGTTGACTATATTCACAATATGTTTAAGAGCTCTATCGCCTTCGCTGTGTCCGTACGTATCATTAATGCTTTTAAAATGATCAATGTCAAATATTATAATAGAGCATGGTCTGCTGTATCTCCTTGCCCTGTTTATCTCTTTAACCGAAACTGTTATAAATTCTCTTCTATTCAGAATTCCTGTGAGCTCATCTGTTTTTGCGAGCTTCTGCAGCTCCTCCATAAGCGCCACCTGCTCTGTTATATTCATAAGCGCGATTATCTTCCCTGTCTCGCCGTTCCTTCCGGATACAAGGGGGGATGCCTGCACTCTGAAATGTTCGGTCTCACTATTGATATCACGTATGATCCCGCAGGTTGTTTTTTCGACTCCGCAGTCGAGTATGCTGATAATCCCGGGGTGAGTGGAGAGTATCGAACGTATATTTTCCCCTATTATTTTTTTAGTAATACAGGGAAATATCCGGGATGCAGCGTTGTTAAAATCCACCAGCCTCTCTTTGGAATCAATTATAATCATCCCGTCCTCCATGCTTTCAAAAATAAAATCTCTTGCCACTGGTGAAAGATCAAGAAGCCTGTATTTAAAAAGAGCAAGGGCCCATACAGGAGAGGCTATTGTAAGCATGAGTGGCGTCAGGTCTATGTCATACGGGCTGTATCCCGCCAGGTATATGGCATATCCAATCCAGGGGAAGAGTGAGCCCGCAAGCATAAGCAGAGCCTGCTTCCTGTATTCTCCAGGCGCTTTAAAGATGTAGTTCAGGAATAGTGTACTTGCTGCGAAGAGCGACAGGTTTATATAAACGGCATTAACCATATACCACGGCCCTTTGGAGAATGTGAGGATTGTAAGGCCGTTGTTCTGGTGCAGAACAATATTTTTGTAGTAATAGCCATGCTGCTCAGTTGTATGATGAATCATAAGAGTTATAATCCCAAATAGACCCATAATTATAAAGAGGAGTTTCGCATTGCGGCTGTTTTTACCTGTGTATACTATTGACATGGAAAGATAGAGCATCGGTAAAAAAGAAATTCCCAGGTACTGAATATCTGACCAGAAGAGGACATCGTGGAGATTTAAAGAGGAAAGTTCAAATGAATACCCGATTGAGTGAAGGGCTGAGCAGATCATGAGTCCGGCAAATGGAATTGACCCGTTTTTTTTTATGTATCTCATTGACCATATCCCCAGAGTAAAGGTGAAAATGCCGGCAATGAGGATTATTAAAGGGATTATACTTGTCTTCATATAAACATTAATATTTAAATTTAATAATTAAGTGCAACACCTTTATTTATAGATCTTTATTACTTATGCCGGTAAACAGGATGACTGATAAAGATCTATAAAAGAGCAAATATTGGTATAGCTTTTTATTTATTTTAGTTATACTTTAAATTAAAAGCAAAAAAGAAATTGATTATTAATAAATAGCTTATAAAATCTGACAATAAATACGATTAATAAAAAAAAATATAAGAGTGGTTCGGCAACGTTCTGCTATACCGGTTTAAAAAAGATGAGGATATGCCCCTATGAATATGAATGTAAAAATAGACACAAGTCCGGCTGCGGCTGATACAGAGCTGAATAACGCCGCTGAAGTAAAAAAAGATGTAAAGAATAGTACTGATGCAGGGAGCAATGGGAGGACTAAAATATCCGGCAGAGTCGCTGCCGCTTCCGGAACAGACAGAAGCAATAGTACAATAAACGCAGACATCAATAAGACCGGGAATCCCTTAATATCAGAATCAAAAAGAGCTGAGGATAAAAAAAAGTATTCCAGGGACATAAGGATTTTTCCCGTTATATTTTTCTTAAAAACAGACGCCATAAGTTTTTACCTTCTGATCCCTCTTATGGTTCTTTACGGTTATTCTAATCTTGAATTCAATCATAACCAGATGATTGTTTTTCTTTACAGTGCCGCGTTCGCTTCAGCTCTTGCCACGGCAGCGACTGTCATATGTAATCATATACTTCTGGGGCCCATTGTGAAATATTTTCGAACTCTGGTAAAGGGTACAGAGGTTACACGCGAGGAGTATGATAAGGCTTTTGCAAGGTTCAGGAAGCTCCCTTTTTATCACAGCATCGGCGCGATGACCAGGTGGACACTTGGCATGTCGCTTATGATATCACTTACAATGTATTTCTCAGACGTAAACAATATACAGGTAGTAAATATGTGGCTCCTGACTTTTATAAGCGGGCCCATCAGCGTTGTTCTCTGTTTTTTAAAGTCGGAGCTTTATCTTCAGAATATATACAACCAGCAGGTATTCCCTGCATGGGTTGAAGTTCCAAGATTTTTCAGCATAAGGATTATACAGAAGTTAATACCCACTACAATAATAATCATGCTTGTACCTTTCCTTACAATACTCGCATATCTCCTTCATGTCACTTCAAAGCTGAATGTGGAGAAGCTGGATATTTACGGAAGAATTATTGTAATAGCAATCATAGGTTTCTTTCTTGCTGTTTATGTATGTCTTATACTCGCGAAAAGCATCAACATCAAAATCAATAACATTAACTCTGTCCTTAAAGATATTACAAAAGGGAACCTTGCGGTTCAGTCCAGCAAACTGGTTGTCATTGATGAGCTGTCAAATATAAACAAGTCTGTTTACAAAATGAAGGAAAACCTGAAAAAAATGGTACATACAATTTCAGAAAATTCAGCTCAGCTTGAGGAGACGGGAAGGGGGCTTGAAAACACATCCTCTGATATGGCTGATACAGCAAGAAGTCTGTCGGCAATCATTGAGGAGGCCAGCAGTGCGTACGAGGAGATGTCATCTTCTTTTGACATGAATGTGGAGAGGATCAGGGAGCAGCAGGATGAGTTCGGCCGTATGAAAAGCGTGGTACTGGATATAGCAGGTGATACATTCCAGCTTCAGCAGAAAACTTCAGAAATCATGAAGAGCATTAATACCGCGTTGTCAAAAACTGACGAAGGGCGTGAATCCATGTCGCGAACTGTTGAAACAATGAAGGACATCGCGAAATTTGTTGATAACATAGATAATATGGTAAACATGATAACCGATATCGCTGATAAGATAAATCTCCTTGCGCTCAACGCTTCAATTGAAGCAGCAAGGGCAGGGGATCACGGGAAGGGGTTCGCGGTTGTTGCTGACGAGGTCAATAAACTTGCGGACCAGACATCGTTTCTTGCCGGTGATATAAAAAAGAATATCTCTGAGCAGTCCCGCAGGATCAGCAGGGAGCTGGATAATATAATGGATACGGCATCTGTCCTTAACGTGATCCGCGGCAGTATATCTGAAACATCCGGTGTAATAGAAAATACATTTGAGTTTACACAGAACCTTTCTGATAAAAACCGGAAAATTGAATCAGACATCGAGAGATTCAGCGGCATTTCAAAGGGGATACATGATTCATCAATGGAGCAGCAGATTACCATTGATGAACTGACAAAAGCACTTAATTCTGTTAATAGTTATGCTCAGGTTACAGCAGAAAGTTCTGATAAAATCAGCGTTCTCTCTGAAGATTTAAGCAGCAGATCTCATGAACTGGCCCGGGAGATTGGTCAGATAAGGATTAAGTAGTTTTTTGATAAATAATTTACAAAAAATAAAAAATGTTCAACATTCAGGTTGACACAACCGGAAAAATGTATATATTTTGTTCATTAGCAATGACTCTTACTGTATTGTTTCAGCTTTTCAAATAATGAAAATTAAAATATTGCAGTTAAGGGTAAAGTATTGCAGTTTTTCAGCCCTGAAAAGACCGGATTATGTCAGTTGGTCGTTTTTTAATGCTGAAAGATACGCAGCCGCACCCCCCGTTTACCGCTGGCGGCTGCGTTTTTTTATTAATCCCCCTGATACATAAAAGTCATATCTAAAAGATTTCTTGACCTGAGCGATTTAAACTATTAAATTAAATGTGCAGTTTTGCATATTTTGAAGCTGTTGTCCGATAATAAAGTAAACCTGAAAAAACCGGTGATGATAATGGCCAGTAATCCGCATGTAAAACCCCTGAAGGGATTTGATCCGAAAACAGCTCTTTCTGTAGATGAGTCTTTCACACGACTTATGAAAACCGGGGATGACATGCTCGGTGATGAGCTTGATGATTTTATAGAAGGAACTCCGGGGAATGGGAATTCCGGGAAGGAGTGCGGTGCTTTACGTACAGGTGGAGCAATTCATTCAGGTTTTGCAAAGATAGAACTAAAGAGCGGAAGAGTTGTTTTTGCTGCAACAAATCTGAAAGGGGAATTATTCTTTTTCGAGCCTGCCGGTGATAATTTAAAGGTTTCCGGGAAGATTATGCTTCAGGGGTCACTCTACTCCCCGCCTGTATACAATGACGGTATTATTTACTGCGTTGCGCGTGAAGGTGGAGCCTTTGCCGTTGATACCGGTCTTAAGGAGGCCCAGGGGGAGCCTGAACTTATAAGCGGAAGAATTATCTGGCAGAAGAGGACAAAAAAAGGTATATTTACCGAACCCGTTGCAACAGGGAAGGTGCTCCTTGTGACAACACTTGAAGGTATATATGCATTCGACGCATTTAACGGCCCAGACAGGAAGATTGGTGAGGTGCTCTGGGGCCTTTCAATAAACGGCACAGTGTCAACTCCGGTGCTGCATTCCGGCATGCTTTTCATCGGCAGCGAGGATAAGAAGCTCATGGGATTCGACTACGGAGGGAACAAACTGAAGAAAACCTGGGAGTACGACCTCAGCGGTGCATGCAGATCCAAACCCTTCGTTTCAGAAAAGAGCAGACAGGTTGTGGCTGGGACAATTGACGGGTTTGTTTATTCAGTGGCAAGAGATACCGGTGCCTATAAATGGAATTTTGTTGTGAAAGCTCCTGTGCTTTCTTCAATTGTATCCTCTGATATCGGCGGGGCGGAGCATCTTTTTTTCGGAGCTGATAACGGTTTTTTCTACTGCCTGAATCCGGAGGGGAAAAAGGTCTGGGAGTTCAGGACAAACGGCAAGATCAGGACAGAGGCGCTTATTCATGAAGGACGGGTCTATTTCGGCTCAGAGGACAATTCATTCTATGCCCTTGACCTTAAGAGCGGGAAACAGATTTTCACATTCAGGTCAGATGGTAATATCTACAGCAGGCCTTTAATTCATGACAGAAAAGTTTTTTTCGGGTCAACCGACGGGTTTATCCATGCGCTATATATTTAGTATTATAAAAATATTTTAATACTTCTGCAACGGAGGAGTGATGTTCAGGTTTATACACAGTTTCATGGCAGTTTTTCAGCAGATTGATCCAAGGATCTATGAGTTAGAGAAGGAGATTGATCTATACAGGATTATCCTTGCGGGGGGTGTCCTTCTTCTTATTATTTTAGGACTTATTATTGTGCTTCAGTGGGTTTCTCTGAAAAAGGCACGTAAAGCCTCTGCGGAGGGTGACTCTGTTGATATTACACCAGGGAAAAGCTCAACGGCTAAAGCCGGGCAGAGAAGTACGGAAACTCCGGCAAAGCCATCTGTGAAATCCAGAGATCTCCCTGACCCCGGGCTTGTGTATAAATTTTCCCTGGCGGATGAAAAAGTAACCGAGAAACTTATTACCATTGGCCAGACTGAAGGCAACATAAAGACCTATTCCACTGAAGTAATTAATGATCACCTCAGTGTAAATATCAGAATAATTGACAATCAGCGTGACAGGGACATCTACAATCTCCCTGATAAAATATATGAAGAGTATATCCTGGATATGCGGCGCGACGGCAGGGTACTTGTTTATTATCCCGGACTTGAAGGCTACAGGCAGATGGGTGCCCGTGAAAGGATTTATATAAAGCAGGAGCCCGATGCGGCAGGAGATCCTACTTTTGCGGCAATTGAAGCGAAGCAGCCGATAAGGCTCCGCATCGGTGACAGGCTCAACCAGGATGAAAAGTTTACGAACGGATATTTCGAGTTCCACCTGTATACACAGGAGTACGAGGTGAAGACTTCAGCAGGTATTCCTAAAATTGAAAAAAATTTCATGTTGAGGCTCTACAGGATATATCCCGGCTATGACATGTCATCACCGAGTCCTGACGGGCTTTACCCGATGACAGATCCCTTCAGGGCAGGTTGATAGATGAGCAGAGACGAACTGCATAAATCGATACAGAGTGTAATTAACGATGATAAGCCCACCGTCCGGAAGTCCATAGTTATCGGTGTGGGGGGCTCCGGTATGAAGGGGGTCCTCTCTGCTAAAACATGGATTGAAGAGAATATCCCGGTCGAGGCCCACAGGTATATGAGGTGGGTAGGTATTGATACAACTGACATTGAGACAAGTATCGAAGGTAAAGGGGGTAGATACCGGTTCCCTTCAGACCAGTTTTTTCAGGAGGAGAAGAGGATGCTCTACCTCTCCTCTCCAACACCTGAGGAGCTATCCCTTGAATTCCTGCGTGAAAAGCACAAGAACGATCCGGTTTATAAATGGCTCCCCAATCCCGATGTTTACGATATTTCAACACGGGCAGGTCAGGGGGCGAACCAGACAAGGCCATTAGGACGGCTTGCTTATTTCTACAATGAAAAGAAGATCCGTGACGCTTTTATAAAAGAGAGGGACAGGCTGGGGCAGCTGCCGGATGACCCGAAATATTTTCAGCTCATGGATGTAAAGGAAGGGGAGGATAAGAGGAGTGAAACGATCTCCTTTAAATTTGAACGTGGTGTGAACCGCCACTACTTCAGTGAAAAAATCCCTGCTGACCATATAATCGCATACATTGAACCGGATCAGGCTGCTCGTGCCCTGCTCTGTCCGCATGTTGAAGGGAAAATCGATATATCTATATTCCCGCGAGATGAAAAAGGTTACTACTTTGAATTAAGCGGCAGTTCAATGGAGGGAAGGGAGCTGACTTTTGATGTCACTCATTTTAAACGGGGTGCGCAGATTTCAATTTTTATTACAGCTTCAATTGTGGGTGGTACGGGTAACGGAATGCTCCTTGACCTTGCTGCAATGGTGAAGGATGTATTTAAAGACTACTGGCCGAAACCGCGTGTATACGGAATTATAGTTCTTCCGTCCGCATTTAAAAGAGTTGTATATAACAGGAACGCAAGGGCAAACGCTTATGCTGCGCTTAAGGAGATAGACTTCTTTATGAGCGGCAATACATTCAGGGCTGAATACCCCTCCGGCCGTAAAGTGGAGATCCCTGACAGGATATTCGATGACGGGATGCTTTATCTTCTTGATATAGAGAATATGGCGGGGAACTCACTGCAGGGACGCGACCAGGTTCAGGAGCTCACAGGGCAGTTTATCTCCACATTCGTATCATCAATTGTGGGGGGGGCTATTGAAGAGCGGACTGTGAATGATTCCACCAGGGCATCTGTCTATCTGCCGGGAGAGGAGAAGTCTCAGAGGAGAGCAAGCTATAATTCATTCGGAATATCAAGGGTGATCTATCCTGTGCCGCAGCTTAAGGATATTGGTTATCGAATAATTGCCCTCAAAATGATAGAAGCATTTCTCAAACAGATAAATAATAAACTGCTGCTTGAAACAATCGGTGACATTAACAGGGGGTTAGTGCGGGCTTTACGTCTCGATTGCCGTCTAATATTTGAAAGGATGTATCCCGATTACAAGGCCGACATGGAAGTTGAGATGCGCTCCTACCAGAAAAAGCTTGAAGCTGCTGCGGCAAAAGGTGAAAAGCGTGCTCTGGTTTCCCTGATGGAGAGTATCATAAGGGATTACGGCAAGGAGGAGATGGAGAAGATTAAATCCGGGCTCCTTGTGCGCATGGAGAAGAGGTACAGGGTTGAGCTGGATAAGATGAAAACAGTGCTCACAACTGAGATCCATAAATACATGAAGGATCCTAACATGGGTTTCGTCTTTTCCGGCAGAGTGATTGACCTTGTGCTGGCAAAGCTTGAGATGTACCAGAAGAAGTATTATCAGGAGCGGGTTGCTCTCGCCCGGTATTCCACAGAGGAGATGGAGAAACTTGTTGAAGCTGCGGAGGGTTCCGGCAGCAGGGAGCTTGCTGAAGCAGTTATTCAGATGGCTTCATTCAACTTCAGCCAGCTTGTCTATGAGGCCATGCTTACATCTGCGGAGAATTTTGTCCGTGAATTCAAGTCTCTTCTTTTTAGTATAAGGAACATGGAAATCAATACTTTGATGGATAAAGTTTCCGCACTTCGCGACAAATTGAGGCAGGAACTTGAAGAGAAAAAATTTGAACTCCTTGAAAAGAAAAATCCTCTCTTCTTTTATCTTATTAACGGCAAAGAGATCCAGGCTTTCCTTGAAAAGCATTTCTATTCCAGGCTCTCCATCGAGGATCTGTGCAGCGAGGTGGACTTCGTAAAACTTGATCGCGAGGATGACACAAGACAGTTTATTGAGACATATCTTATTTCAACAGAGGGTCTCAAGATACTTGATCTTGGTGATGATGAAATTAAAACTATAATCAATGACAGGTTTGGTGCACTGGTTGACAAACCCCTTGATGAAGTAAAGAAGATTCTTTTTGAGGAGAACCGGGGTGAAGCCGGACTGCAGTTCAGCGAAACCAGCATGCTTCGTGTTGATATTGAAATTATAAGAAAAAAACTTTTTAAAATAATATATTCCAGATTTGAAGGTTTCAGCTTTGATAATATATCAATCAGGGATATTCTTTCCGAAAAGAAGATCCCTGTATCTAAACTCCTTGAAAAACTGGATACATATTCCCGGCCCTATATTTACCTGGATGCCACAGGCCTGAAATCAATGGAGTATTACAGGGCCGTGACAAATTTTGAACTTAATAATTATGAGGAGGGGGACGATCCTGGAAATGCACAGAATGATCTCCCTTTGCGGCTTAATCATTACAGGAAGAGAGAGACAGCTGTTCCGAATATCAGTGTTGAAACTTTTGAAGTGCCGAACCTCTGTAAGCCATACGAAATGATTTCAATAGGTATGCTTCTCGGTTTCCCGATTTTTAAAGTGAACTCTCTTGAGGATTCCGCTAAGGATTATCATGATCTAATCGCAGAGAGAACTCACCCGCTGCATCTTTTTAACAGTCCTGACTTTGACGCAAAGTATTTTCCTGATCCTTTCAGGCACACGAATTATCTTAATCCCGCAAAGTTGTGGTCAGGACTTCTCCTGCTGAAAATCCTTGAAGAGAAGGATGGGGCGTATCATTTTGAAGACAAGCTTTCGGATATGCTGAAGGATATTGAGGCAAGGGAGAACTACAGGCGTGTTGTTCTTGATATTGAAGAGAAGATCTCTTCATCCGGAGGGTTTGAAAAAATTACACCGGAGATTCTTGCTGAAACTGTAAACGGTCTTGGTATGCTGGCTAAAAATCCCGCTGACGGCAAACTTCAGTTCCGGAGGGAGTATTCCATTGTAATTATGGATATTCTTGATGGTGACGGCACCGGAGACAGAGCTGCCGGCCAGAATATGAGCAAGGATGAGTATATAGAGAAATTCCTTAAACCTCCGAAGTTCACTGATGCGGGTGAACTGGTTTTCTTCCTGGAAAACGAACGGGAGGTCAGGGAGTTTATAACCAATTCAGTAAAATCCGTACTTGAAAGAACCAAGGGGAATATCACAGCAGGTGCTGATATTTCTCTTCCCAGGTGGAAAATTGAACAGTCTGAACTTCCGGTTTTTAAGGATAAGTTTGAGTTCTATGATTATTTTGAAAAGCGTGGTTCACTTGAATGGCAGAACCTTCTGCGTGAAAGACTTACGGACAAACTGAATGAATATGTGTCATCTTCACGTTTCAGGCTGGAGAGCGACCCTACTCTTATAGACAGAGCCAGGGTGGGGGAGTTTATAAAGTCTCTTGACCAGAGAATGCCGGACATAGTACTCTGGGAAGTGAAGGTTAAAAACAGGATAATAAAATAAAAAAAGGCTCCGCAAGGAGCCTTTTTTTATTTAAAAGTGAAGTTGTAATTACTTCTTAATAGCTTTGAAAGAAACCCTTCTCTGCTTCGCGTCTTTTCCATCATAACCTTCGAGAGGTTCAGAAATTCCAACACCTTTGTAGGTCATCTTCGCTGCAGGAACACCGGCTTTTTTAAGCTCGTTGTAAACTTTTGCTGCTCTTCCTTTTGAAACACTTGCCTGAAGTGATTTTGTAGGATAATCAGCTGCGTGGCCTGTTATCTGCATAACATAACCATCAGGGATCTGGTCAATTATCGGCTTAACAAGTTCAACAATTCTTTTCATGTTTTCGAGATCTTCATTTGCCTTGAGTGAAGATTTACCACCAGGAAAACCATCAATTGAGAATCCGCTAACCTGTCTGTTAATAGCGCTAACAGCCATATCTCCGCCCGCATCTGCTTTAACAGTTACATCCTGATTAACATCTGTCTTCGGCTGCTGTGATTCACAGGAAACCAGAAGAAATGTTGCAAGGATAGATACAAAAAGAAGATAAATTGCTTTTTTCATTCTTTACATCCTTTAAATTATTAATTTGTATAATGAATATATAATTATTGCTGAGAGAGTCAATAAAAAAAGTTTACTTTTTTTAAAAATAAATAATCTAAGTTTTTTTTCTGATTAATTATTGTGATTATTCATTACTCCGTATAATATTACTTTTTTCTGTTTGGACAACCCGTACGGGTTTTTATGATTTTATAAAGAATTTTGATGAAGAGATATCAGGTGATTTAAATGAAAATAGATGAGATGGTGAAACTTCTTACTGAAGCAAGGGATGCATATTATAATACTGATAAGCCCCTGATGAGTGACAGGGATTTTGATGAACTTGAAGAAAAGCTGCGTGAGATAGATCCTGAAAATTCTTATTTTTCATCTGTAGGTATCGAGCAGCCCCAGGGTGAAAAAATAAAGCATTCTGCTCCTATGCTGTCGATGGCAAAAGCGAAAAGTATGGATGATGTGCGGACATGGCTTAAGCGGCTTGCCGGTGTGGAGATAACAGGGTTTGTTCTTGAGCCTAAAATTGACGGTCTCTCTGCCACATGCAGATATACAGATGGAAAGCTTGTTTATGTTGCAACACGGGGAGATGGAGAAACAGGTCAGGACGTTACGCACATCGCGGAGTATGTCAGTGACATTAAACAGACGATTGCTTTGACCAATAATGATATTGAGATTCGCGGTGAACTCTATCTCCCGAGAAATACCGAGTACAATACCAGCGGTAAGCCTCTGCGTAATTCATGCGTCGGACTTATAAACAGAAAGGAGAACCGTGGAGATCTTAGGTATGTAAGGTTCGCAGTATACCAGGTGATGGGCATTGAAGAAATTAATCTTGAAAGTGAGAGGATTAAACTCCTTGCTGATAACGGAATGAATGCGGTTAATTATTTCACTGCTTCTGATATTTCTGAAATAGAGGAATACTATAACAGCTACATGAATGAATATCGCGATCAGTGGGAGTATGAAACTGACGGCCTTATCCTTTCCGTTGATGACAGAAGACTTTTTGATGAGATCGACAGTATGTGGGTTGTTGATCATCATCATCATTATTCGATAGCGCTTAAACCCCCGTCGCAGTCCCGTGAAACCAGGCTCCGGGAGATCATATGGCAGGTGAGCAGACAGGGGAACCTTGTGCCGGTTGCGCTTTTTGAACCGGTGGTTATCGGCGGTGCAAAGCTTGAGAGGGCCACGCTGAATAATTACGAGAATGTGCTGCGGCTGAAGGTGCAGAGGGGGGATACCCTTGTTGTTCAGAGAGCTAATGATGTTATACCTTTTGTTCAGGAGAACAGGAGCTCCCACGGAAGAACAGACTTCAATGATGAACTTGTTGCAGATGAATGCCCATCCTGCAAAAGCAAACCTGTCCGTTCCGGGGTTCATCTCCGCTGCGTGAATCCCGCGTGCGAGGAACAGAGTATACAAAGGATTATATACTGGGTGAAAAGCTGCGATATAGAAAATGTCGCGGAGGCTACTGTGCGTACACTCTTCTCTCTGGGTAGAGTAAAAAATATCAGGGACCTTTATAATATCACGGAGAAAGATTTTGAGGGAGTAGAGGGTTTTGCAGAGAAGAAGATAGCAAATTTTATAAATGAGATGAGAGCTTCCCGTAAAATGACTCCCCGTGAGCTTATCAGCAGGCTCGGTATACCCCTTGTTCAGAAAAAGTCTCTTGTCAAACTTGGAATATATACGGTGGAGGATTTCCTCTCTTACAAAGATGATACTTATGTTATAGGCCGGAATATAATTGAATGGAAGAGTGACAGTTCTAATATGGCTCTGTTCAATGAGCTTTGTGAACTCCTTGAGCTGACTGAAGATACAGGGGGCTCAGCGAAAGGCAAGGTCTGCATGACAGGGAAAGGTCCCGGGAAAAGGAATGACCTGATAAAAATTATCGAAGAGGCGGGTTATGAGTTTTCCAATACTGTAACCAGGGATCTGGAGATTTTAATCTGCGAGGATGTAAACGGCAAAAGCAGTAAGCTGGATAATGCGCGTAAAAACGGGATAAAGCTTATGAGCTATGATGAATTTTTCGGTGATAAAATCGTTGACATGCAATAGTGCGGGTTTCCCATAAAAAAAGTTACAAATAACAGGCGGTGGTGTATTATGAAAGAAAAAACAGTAAAGCATATTCTGACTCTAAGCGGCGACGGACGTGAAGTGACTATAGAAGGATGGATCAGGACGAAGAGAGACTCTAAAGACGTGTCTTTTATCGCGGTGAACGATGGATCGTGTATGAGCAGCATACAGATTGTTATTGAAAAGAGTTTCCCGGGATTTGATGAGATAAACAGCAGACTTGTAAATGGAGCCAGCGTTTCAATTAAAGGAAAACTGATACCTTCACAGGGTAAAGAGCAGAATGTTGAGGTTACTCCCCTTGAGATATCCATACTCGGAGATGCCCCGGCAGAGGAGTATCCGCTGCAAAAGAAACGGCACTCCTTCGAGTTCCTTCGCGAGATTGCGCACCTCCGCCCCAGGACAAACACCTTCGGCTCAGTTATGCGTGTAAGAAATGCAATGAGTTTTGCCATACATAAATATTTCAATGATAACGGATTCACATATGTTCACACCCCGGTTATAACAGGGAGCGACTGTGAAGGCGCGGGGGAGATGTTCCGCGTCACGACATTTGATCTTAACAACATTCCGAGGAGTGAAGGTAAGATAGATTTTGCGCAGGACTTTTTCGGGAAGGAGGCATCTCTCACTGTAAGCGGACAGCTTGAGGCGGAGATATACGCTCTTGCTCTCAAGAATGTCTATACCTTTGGTCCCACCTTCAGGGCGGAAAATTCCAACACTTCACGCCACCTGGCGGAGTTCTGGATGATTGAACCTGAAATGGCATTCTGTGATATAACAGGGAACATGGATGTTGCAGAGGACTTCATAAAATATATACTTAAGTATGTCCTTGATAACTGCTCAGAGGATATGAACTTTTTCAATTCAATGATAGAAAAGGGAATTGTTGATAATCTTCAGCACATAGTTGAAAGCAGCTTCGAGCGCATAACATATACTGATGCGATCAACGAACTTAAAAAGTCCGGTAATAAATTCGAGTACCCTGTTGAGTGGGGCATTGATATGCAGAGCGAGCATGAGAAGTTTCTCACAGGTGAAGTGTTTAAAAAACCTGTAATAGTTACAGATTATCCGAAGGATATAAAAGCATTCTACATGAAACTCAATGATGACGGAAAAACTGTCCGCGCAATGGATGTACTTGTACCCAGACTCGGTGAAATCATAGGCGGCAGTGAAAGGGAGAATGACTACAATAAACTCCTTGCAAGGATAAATGAGCTTGGCCTTCATGAGCAGGATTACTGGTGGTACCTTGAACTCCGCAAATACGGTTCAGTTCCGCATTCAGGTTTTGGACTGGGATTCGAAAGGCTCATACAGTTTGTCACAGGTATGCAGAATATCAGGGATGTTATACCTTTCCCCAGGTGTGTTGATACGCTGGATTTTTAATATATCCCCGGTACATAATCCCCCCTGTGTATGGGGGGATTTTTATTATCATCTTAACTAAAAATACTTGTTTTATACAATGTATCATTTATCTGATATTCAGAGTTAAAATTCATTTCAGGATTTATTTTTAAAGTATCTGCAAAATTAAATTCTGAATTTCGATTTCAGTTTAGATTAAAACAGGCAGAATTAATGGCAAGAATAGTGAAAAATCCGGATGATCGAAGACTTGAGATTATCAGGGCTGCAAGGGAACTCTTCCAGACAAAGGATTATTCCAGAACCACAATGCAGGACATTATGGTTAAGCTGAATATTGCCAAGGGAACAATCTATCATTATTTCTCTTCGAAAGAGGAGCTGCTTGAAGCAGTTGTTGAGGATCTGGTGGATCAGGAATTGAAAAGAAAAGAGGAACTGCTGAATAGTGAAAGGGTAATAAATCTGACTGCACTGGAAAAACTGAAGGTAATAATATCAGATGATTCCCTTGCAGATGAAAATGAAGGGATTCTTGACTCTCTCCACCACCCTGAGAATACCGAAATGCACACAAAGCAGCTCGGGAGATATATCATTAAGCTTGCGCCTCTATGGGCATCGATCTTCAGGCAGGGGTGTGAAGAGGGAGTTTTTAAAATAGAACACCCTCTTGAATGCGCTGAGTTTATTCTTGCCGGTGTTCAGTTTCTTACAGATAAAGGGTTCTATCCATGGACTGATTCCCAGCTTGGAAGACGGATTAACGCTTTTACCTCACTTTTAGAGGCGCAGTTGGGCGCTTCGCCAGGTTCATTGTCATTTATAAATGAACGATTGACAGAAACAGTTTAATTTGCCGTCCAAAAATTTTAAAAAAATCAAAAATTTCGGGATTTTTAAAAAAAAGTTATTGACTGACGGTCGGTCAATAACTAAATATGACATTATCAACGCCGGGAATTATTGTATTAAACAGTTTTACCGGCCGGGGGGTTTCGTGAATCAGAATATTATTAATATGAAGTCCAATAAAGAAATTCATTATCTTTTGAAGGTTAATGAATCGATCCGTAAAGTGTTAACCGTTTCACAGGAATGGTTAATGGGCCTGATTATATATTTTTTTATCAGATTATTGACCGACGGTCGGTCGTAAAAGTTTAAGTCAGTCTTTGAAGAGGGATATTATGAAAGATAAAGAATTAACTGCAGACAAAAGAAGGCGTGAGATAATCAAGGGGGCCCGAGAGCTCTTCAGATCAAGGGATTATGACAGCATCACAATGCAGGAGCTCACAGGGAGGCTGAATATTGCCAGAGGGACAGTTTATTACTATTTCTCTTCCAAAGATGAACTCCTTGAAGCTGTTATTGAAGATATTGTGAGCGATGAACTCGCAAGAAAAAAGATGCTGCTCAGTCAAGCCGGTAATAAAAATCTGAAAGCCCTGGAAAAACTTAAGCTTCTTATAACAGAGGATGAAGTCCTGCATTCTAAAGAGAAGATTCTTTACTCTCTGCATAATCCGGAAAATGCACTGATATATTCTAAACATCTCGGTAGATACATCAATGAACTCGCGCCTGTATACGCTTCTATTTTCATTCAGGGGTGTGAAGAGGGTATTTTTAAAACAGATTATCCTCTGGAGTGTGCTGAATTTATAATAGCCGCAGTACGGTTTCTGACTGAGTCAGGTTTTTATCCATGGGATGAGGCCCAGACCGGAAGGCGTATTAAGGCAATCCCGTTTCTTATAGAGGCGCAGCTGAGCGCTCTTGCCGGTTCTCTCTTTTTTTTAAATGAAAATAAAACTAACTATAAGGAGTTAATATAATGAATATCAACAAGTATCGTCATCCGGTAATTTTCTACTCAATGGCAACAATAATACCCTGGGCCTTCTGGTTTGCAGCGGCATATCTGAGCCATATCACACCGGTAAAGGGGATTTACAGTTTAGCCTCCGGAATTCTCGGTGTCGCGGGAGTTATAGCTCCTATGCTTATAGCATTGGCAATGATGCTCCCGGATCCTGATTTGCGTCTGGATCTCCACCGGAGAATATTTTCCGTAAAAAGCGTGAAACCTGTTTATCTTTTATTAACGCTGTTTCTTATGCTCATAAGTATTCTTGCGGCTCAGGCTGTATCTCTGCTTTTCGGATACAGCGCGGAGCAGTTTAAATTTGCTGAGAGCTTTTCATTCTCTTATTCACTTTTCCCGGCCTGGGTAATGCTGTTTCTTGCGCCATTGCTTGAGGAGCTGGCATGGCATTCATACGGCACTGACTGTCTCAGGGCACGTTTCAGTCTCTTTACTACATCCATGATATTCGCGGTGTACTGGGCACTGTGGCACATTCCTCTTTCATTCATAAAGGATTACTATCACAGCAACCTTGTTGAAACTGGAGCGCTCTACTCACTCAATTTCATGGTAAGTATTATACCTTTTGTTCTGATTATGAACTGGCTTTACTATAAAACCGGGAGGAATATCCTTGTGCCCATTGTTTTCCATGTTACGGCAGGATTCTTTAACGAGATATTCGCCACTCATCCCATGAGCAAGGTGATACAGACAGCTCTTCTTCTTACTCTCTGTATTTATCTGCTCATTAAAGATCGTGAGTTCTTCTTCGGAAGAGTATACAGTGAGTCTGCTGACTGATTGAACATAAGAAAAAAGAGGAACTGAAATGAAAAAAAATATATCAATGCTGGTTATTCTTTTCATGATTTCAACAGCAGCAATTGCGGAAGAACAGAATAACACAACTAAAGATGAAGTGAAAATTATACCAGTGGTACAATATGATTATCTCTCTCTCGATTCACAGAGTATTCAGTCCCCCGGGGCCGGACTTATTCTGCAGAGTGAAGATGTTATGTTTGTCGGTGTCTATACAAGGCATACGTTCGGTGAAGAGCTCTCTTATGATTATCCGGATGTATATCATACAATTGACACTCTCCTTGACGGGAAAGCTGATCGTCACCAGTACCTGGGGATATTCAAGAGTGAATCGGATTTGCCTGTGGCCGGAGGTCTTCATACATTTCAGGCGGCAGCGGTTTACGGTTATGAAGTTATAGCAGGAGGGCAACTCTCCCTGGTGCTGGGCGGGGGCCTCGCTGTCAGTGATTTCGGTATAGAAAGATCAAACGGTGAACCCTGGCCTGTTATCCCGGTTCCCCTGGTGAGGATGAATTACAGTGCAGAGTGGATTAAAGCTAAATTTGAATGCATCACGTCACCTAACTTCAGTTTCACCCTTGCCCCTGAAAGCAGGCTCCGCCTAACCGGGGATTTAAGGATGGACCAGACCCGTGATATGCGTGACCTTATATTTGATGTTGCCCTTGCGTACCGGTTTTTTAAGCCGGGTCATGAGATGGGTGATTTTGCCGGGGTTTCAGCAGGATTTAAAAATGATAATTACGGCGCTTTCTGTCTTAAGGGCAAGGATGGGGAGGAATCTATTGAGGTGCATTACTATTCAGTTTATGGGACCCTGGATCTTTCGCTTCTTAAAATAACCGGCGGTTATGCCTTTAAGGGGAGAGAGCTGTACCGCGAGGAATACAAGGTTGATGCAGGCAGCGGATATTATCTCTCTGTCCAGGGGCTGTATCAGTTTTAAATTTTGAGGTCTGAATTAATGGATATCTGAAACCGGATTTATGAATTGAATCTGATTTTAACTAAAAAAAGAAAAGCTCCACATGCGGGGCTTTTCTTTTTTTATTATTTACATTACTTTTTAGCAGTATTATTATATATCTATAAATTCCGGAGGCTCCATGCAGCATATAGAAAAAATTGAAAATGAGCTTAAGAAGATCCGCAGGTGGCACCTTGTCCCCGGTAAAAATAATATACTTAAATCACTTGAACATATAATTAATAAGCATGAAGAGATACAGAGCGTAATAGACGGGTTCTTTACTCCGGCGGATGATAACTGCGCATCAGATATTCAGAGTTCAGGTGTGCTGATTATAACATCAGAAAGAGGACTCTTTATCCGTTCTGATAATCCTTCAGAATATCTCTCAGTTGATGTGGAGGATATGAAGGGAATATATTTCACCCGCGGATTCGCCGGGCTTAAACTCGGAATTGAAGCTGATGGCGGGAAATACTGTTTTGTCACTCATGCTTCAGAAGCTGAGATAAAAAATATTATAGGCGCGGAGGTTGTTCCCGGTGCCCTGCCTGATAAGCCGCAGCCTGCCTACCCGGGGCAGCAGGAGGCCGCAAAGGCTGCACCTCCGGTGATTCCGGTTCCTCCGGAAACTGTACCTGCGATTGCGGAGTCGGAAAAAAATGAAGCTGAAACTGATACCGCGGAAGCTGAAGATGAGAAGGAAACAATCGAAGAGGTGATGGAGGCGATAAATAAACTCATCGGGATGAAAAAGGTGAAGGATGAGATCAACTCCTACATAAACTTTATAAAAATAAGGAAGGAGAGAGAGAACCGGGGGCTTCCCGTTACTCCTCTTTCTCTGCATGCCGTATTTTACGGGCCTCCAGGAACCGGAAAAACAACAATTGCCCGCCTTGTGGGGCGTGTGTATAAAGCCCTGGGGCTCCTTACCAGGGGACACCTGGTTGAGACCGACAGGGCGGGTCTTGTTGCGGGTTATGTGGGGCAGACAGCGGTGAAGACCGATGAGCTTGTAACAAGTGCCGTAGATGGAGTTCTTTTTATTGACGAGGCTTATTCACTTATTCCTGAACATGGGGGGAACGACTTCGGGCGCGAGGCTGTTGATACGATTCTCAAGCGGATGGAGGATCTCCGCAACAGGTTTGCAGTCATTGTTGGCGGATACCCCGATGAGATGGAACGTTTCATAAATGCCAATCCGGGCCTAAAATCCCGCTTCAGCAGATACTTTTATTTTGATCACTATAATCCTGAAGAGCTTATGGCAATCTTTAATATATTCGTAAGTGATGTGAAGTTTGTTCTTGAGGATGATGCTGTTAAGAAAGCGCAGGATCTCTTCGGCTATTTTTACGCAAGGCGTGACAGGAGTTTCGGCAACGGCAGGTTTGCACGCAATGTGTTTGAAAAGATTGTGCAGAACCAGGCGGACAGGCTTTCATCACTCAGCGAACTGAATGATGAACTTCTCTGCGGGGTTAAGCCTGAGGATATTCCTGAAGTTTCAGATTTCAGCGATGAGCAATTTTCCTGAACTCATCCATGGTGAGTATTTTGAAATATCTGTCCAGGTTCGAGATGTCAAAGAGTGTTGAAACACGCTGATTAAGGCCGCAAAGATAGAATGTCAGATCGTTTTTTTCAGCCTGCTTTGAGAGGCTTATAAGCATCCCGAGTCCGGAGGAATCGATACTGTCGAGGTTTTCGCAGTTCACTGCAATTGTCGTTGTTGTTCCGCTCTCTGCGATAATGTCGCGAAACCGGACCTCCAGAAGATCTATGCTGTGAATATTCAGATTTCCGTTTATTATGATCTCTGTGAGGCCGTTCTCTTTGAGGATGGTGATTTTTTCCAAGGTAATACCTGCTCTTTTCAGGATAATTTACCTGTTTGAGCTATCCTTCGATTTTTTCAACCATATTTTGAAGTAGTAGTTCAGGTCTTCAGTAACTGCTTTACCGATTACCTGTGTTTCGTTTGTACTGTTCATTAATTCTTTACCTTTTTTAATTGCAATTTCTTTACATGCAATTGTATTTAATCTTATCATATTTTACTGTCTTTATAAAATACCCTTTATTTTCTGTCTATCAAAACTTTTAAGAATATATTATACGATTTTAGTTACAGAATAAAGATAATATCAGTTTTTCATTTAGTTATAAAAAAACTGATTTTTTTGTATAAAAATGGGGGTCCGGGGTGTCGGGTAATGAGTAAAGCGGAAACAGGTATTTCTGAATTTGATGTGAGGCTTTATGACTGCGGGCCTGATGGAAAAGCAGGGATAAGGACTCTCTTTAATTTTATGCAGAGCACGGCTGACAACCATTCAAAATCCCTGGGTACATCAGTTAATCTCATGTCTGAGAGGAATCTCACATGGGTTTATGCCCGTTTTTATGCGGAAATTATATCCTATCCGGCCATGTATGATACTGTTAAATGCGAAACATGGCGTTCAGGTGTTACTGAGGGGATGGTAAACAGGGAGTTTATTATGCATGATTCTAAAGGAAAGGAGATTTTAAGGGCCACGTCATCTCTGGCGCTTATTGACAGAGGGACGAGAAAACCCGTTGCAATACCTGATTATATACAGAATCAGTTTGCTGAGGAGAAGGGTAGAGCTGTAAATTATGTCGCTTTTCCTGTTGATAAACCTGACAAAAATGATTATATTTACAATTTAAGGGTCAGGTATGAGGATATAGATATCAATGGCCATATGAATAATGCCTCGTACGCGCAGATGTTTTTTGAAAGCGGCTACAGTGCAATTCATCATGGAGCAGCTTTAAGCAGCATTGATATTCTGTTTAAAGGGGAAGTTTTGTATGATGAAACAATAAAATGCAGTTCTGTTCATATTAATAGCGCGGGTAAAAAGTTTTATCACAGCGCTTTTAATGAGAAGAGGGGGAGATTATCAGCAGTGGCAGTTACAAACTGGAGGTAAAAAAAAGATTCGGCGCTATAAAAAGTAATTGTTCTTTTAATGAATACATAATATATTTATTTGCCTGATGAAAAATGTTTAAAGAAGATCATTTATGAACAGTGAAAATATAAACCGGAAAAAAGTAGAAATTGACCTTGATTATATTATGCCGGATACCTCTTTTATCTATCCGCTCTATTCATCTGAAGGTGAAAAACTCTTAAACGAAAGAGAAGTCCTCACCCAGGGTAAGATTAAAACTATAAGGGAAAAGTACGGGAATAAAGTTTACTATGCTCCAACTGAAAAGGATACAGGGATAATCCCCTCCTATGTATATGACAAAGCGTTAAACCAGACAAAAAATGTACTGAACGATATCATAATCACAAATAAATTCACCAGGGATTCATATAAAAAGAGCGAGCAGGTGATAGATGAAATCCTCAGCGAACTGAACTCCAGGGAACTCACTGCAATAAATCTTCTTAAAAATATGAAATCTTATGATGAGTATCTTTATTATCATTCGATAAATGTGGGTCTTCTCTCAGCTCTAATGGTTAAAAAGAGAAGAACTTACAAAGGAAATGAAATTAAGAGTGTTGTGCTTGGAGCTTATCTCAGTGATCTGGGAAAGATTAAGCTGGATAAAACTATCCTGTATAAACCGGACAGGCTCAATGAAGATGAACAGATTGAGATGAAGCTGCATCCCCAGGAGGGATATAATATTATTAAATCACTTGAAGGTATTGATCCAATTGTACTTCAGACTATTCTTTTCCATCATGAGCGCTTTGATGATGAGGGCTACTACAGTCTTCCGTATGAAACTCTCCCCACATCTCCGAAGATTGTTGCAATATGTGATATGTACGATGCGCTCACTACGCCCAAGCCTTACAGGCAGGCATACTCACCTTCAGAGGCGCTGAAACTTATTGTTAATTCTGTTGATAAACAGTTCGACAGAGAGCTTGTAGGTGATTTTGTTAATCTCATGGGGTCATTGCTCAATAACTCCCAGGCTTTCTACAGAAAAGGTGATTTCTGCATACTAAATACAGGGGAGATCTGCCTTGTAAGTGAAGTGAACGCAAGGGATATGCTGAAGCCAAGGATGATGGTTTTCGCAAAATTTGAGGAGTCGGGCAATAAAACCTCTCTCAGATTTTATCAGCATCCCATTGAGGTTGACCTTACAAAAGATATGAACAGGAAACTCAGCACAATCATTATGCATCAGAAACTGATTGATGCCATAAGAAACAAGCTGAAAGAGAAACGGATGCTTGTCGATTATCTTTATATGACCATACCGGACTGGCATTAAGCTCTGTCCCGGCTTTGCCGGATGAAATGCAGGGGAATTATTTGTATGACGAAAAAAACCGGCAGAGACAATCAGCTTTCATTCGATTTCGAAATCCCGGATCAGAAGATAAAATTTGTCACAGTAAAAGGTACCTGCCGCTGCGGTTATAATTACGAGTTTAAAAAGGCTGACGTCGTGCTTGAGATGACGGCACCCTGCCCGAAATGCGGCTCAATAATCTTTATAAAATAATGGTTATTCAAGCTCTCTTCTTTTAATGCTGTTGCCGCATCTTCTGCATTTATAGTTTTCCTGCGGTGCCCCGAAATCTATAAACACGCTTACAGTATATCCGCATGTGCAGGTATAAATAAACTTTCTGTTTCTGTATTCCATACTGTGCTCCTGAATCTAACAGTCATGATATTAATAGTATCGGAATAAGTACCGCTGAAAATAAATTCAAAATACCATTATATTGTTTTAATAAATTCATGCAGACCGTCAAGCATCATCTGAATACCGATTGTTGCAACAATAAGGCCGGTTATCCTTATGAGCGCTCCCATTATGTTCTGTTTAATAAGGTGCGTTGTTATAAAAGGGGCGAGCATCATAATGAGGAGGTTTATGCAAACCGCAATAATAATTGAAACAGATGTAACCGGTATACCATAATGCGCAGGAAATGATACAGCAGCAGTTATTGTTGCCGGGCCGGCTATCATCGGTGATGCAAGGGGTACAATGGACATATCCTCAAGTTTCTGCTTGTGGGTTAATTCAAAGAAGAGCCCCTTGTTGAGAGCGTCTAACCCCCGCATGAAAAGTACAATCCCCCCTGCCATCTTAAAAGCATAAATCTGTATGTGAAAAAATCGTGCAAGAAGGAAGTTCCCCATAAAGATAAAAGCCAGCAGAATTATAATGGCAACAAATGAAGATTTAACAATAATCCGTCTAACTGCGCCGCCTGAAGCGTTTTCCCGCAATGATGAAATAAGAAAAATCTTGCTTATAGGATTGATGAGTGCTATGAGTGCAAGTGTGCAGTCGGAGACTGATTTTATAAGGATATCCATAAGTTCTTTTTGACCTCCCTGATAATTATAGCAGGATTATTGCTGATGGTCAAGCTGAATATGAAAAAGCCGATGCAGGTATTTATCTTGAAAAGTTAAAGTGCGCGGGAATAAATGAATTCTTAAAGTCTTTTTGCAATAACAGGGGATATAATTTTATGACAATTATGAACAGAAAATATCTATTATTGTTTTTAATAATCATTCTTTTTCCCGCAATGCTGCTGCATGCTGAAGAACCGGCTGGATATGATTATAATATGCCTGACACAATTCTAAGGTTTCCGTTGTTCGATGCTCCATATAACACCGGGGATAACTATACATTTCCGTCCATGAATCAGTCTTTGATGATTGCGAAGGATACAGCGCAGGTTACTCATAGCGCGGTATGGGATATTACCGGTTCACAGGACAGGTTTGTGCGGATATTGGCGCTTATTTTATGGGATTACATTTTTTTTCAGCTTCCCGGGGGTACAGCCTGGGTGCATGAGGAGTGGCACAGGGCTGTCATGGGGCAGTACAATATTTCGAGCAGAAACGATGTTTATAATTTTGATTTCGGAGCTGAAGCCATTGCAGTAAGCCATGTTAATGACAGTGACCTGGCCTGGCTTAAGGAGAACCATAACCCTGACATGGTGAGGCTCATGGCTGCCGGGAATGAAGCCGAGGTGCAGATGTCACGCGTCTTTCGAAGGGAGAGTTTTTTTAACGGAAGGCCGGTTATCTACGAGCTTCCGGGGATGTGGATGAGCCTTGTAAATGCTTCCTGGTATGTAATCTACTGCAGTACAAAAGATGCAGACCGTGATACGGATGAGTTCAATGAAAAGGATGGCGATGATGTAAAAAGGAGAGATTTTACTGGCCTGGATTTTACAGCATGGATATATGATCTTAACAGGCCTGATGAGCTCTACTCTGACCGGGGAACGCATCCCTCCGGTACAGGGATAGACAGGTATATAAGATACTCCGACCTCACCGGTTCAGAGAAAAAGTACCTCCGCAAAACAGGGTATCTGACACTTCTGAATTTTATCTCTCCGCAGCTTTTAGGATATGAAGGATTCATAGGTACTGATCCCCTTACCGGAAGAGGGATGTACTGGAACTTCATGGTTCTGCATAATCTCACTTCATTCGGGAATGATGTATCGCTGAATTTATTAATGCAGGAGGGTGAACTTAATCTTGAGTTTGCTCTTCACACTTATTTCAATAAAGAGCATTATTCCCCGGGTATCGAAACCGGGATTCACAGGTATCCTTTTTCTATAGCCGGTAAAAAGATCTTCTGTAACACAGGATTCATCCTTTTTATGCAGCCGCGGGACCAGGATTTTAAAACAGGGGAGAGGGAGCCCGGCGTGTGGTTTTCTGCCGGTATAGATATACCGGTTATTGATGATAAACTTGAACTTTATATTGACGGTGATGTTAAAACTGAAGGCTGGGTTGCAGGTAATGTTTATCTCGGGAGAGAGAGCCAGGGGAGATTCGGCGTTAATTATCTTTACTGAAAACGGTTTTTAAATTGCATTCACCCGTTTGATTTAAAAAAATCCGCCGCAACCTTTGCGAACTCTCCGCCGCTTGTAATCATTGCAGGGTGCCCCCCTGTATAAAAGTAATGTGAGCGGCATCCCCTTATTGTTCCCTTCAGGTCAGCATAAAGATCAACTATGATATCTTTCAGGAATTCATCCTCAAGACTTCCGGTAAGCAGAAGAGGTTTTTTTATCTCTGATAAATCCCTGTGAAAGAATTTTTTTATCTCCATATGGTGAGCGTATATTGCCTGGCTGTCATTATCCACAACTCTTCTCCACCCCAGGCCGTGGTTCCTGAACCAGTAGAATCTCATGAAAAGCTTCTTTTTGTCTTCTGCCCTCAGCATATGCACGTTGTCTGCGAATGATGCAACAGATTCTGTACCTTCGAAGCTGTCTGCAATGAGGGCTTTGACAGACTCCGGGTGTTCGAGAAGCAGATTAAGTGCGATGAGTGCCCCTCCGCTTGTCCCTATAACATTTACCGGGGGGAGCCCGAGGTGTTTCAGAAGTTCATGGACAGCAACAGCATTTTCATACCAGAAATCCTTCGGGAAAGAATAAAGCCTTGCAGATTTTCCATGCCCGGGGAGATCGATAAGTATAACCCTGAAGTTGGAAGAGTAGTGTTCAAGAACAGGGGTGAACATTTTTGATGATACAGAATTTCCATGTATGAGGAGAAGCGGCTCTCCTGAACCCTCTATCCTGTAATAAACTTTCTTTTCGTTATATTTAAAATACGGCAAATTTCACCTCCTGTGATATTAACCAGATCATTCCGCGAACGGCATAACTTTTTATTCTGTTATAAACTGCTCCGGGTTGCTCCTGATATAAGTTATCCTTAATCTGCTTAAATCCTCTCCTGATTTGTAAAAGAGCTCATCAAGCCTGCCGAGCTCGCTCTCCCCGTATGAACTAATGAAGGATTTCATAGAACCGTCTTTTTTCACCTTTTCATGCAGGGCTCTCTCTTTATTATAAACAGTAATAGCTTCAGAGGCAATCTTTTCTGTTTTAAATGCTTTTATATTATGCAGGGCTTCAACCAGTTCCCCTGCAAACATTCCGGATGAGTTATAAAAATACTGGATAAATCCCCCGTTATTCACTTCGCCCTCAAGGGCCCATGTAATGTAGGTATACTTCATCCCTTTACTGAGTGATTTTATAATCCGGTATTCCTCTTTATAATTTCCTTTCAGTCTTATGTCAGTTATATAGTCTATTACAGCCATTTCGAGTCTGTCGTCCGGGATGCTTTTCAGTATATCATCTGTGAATGAGCTGTATTTTTTTCTGTTCTCAAAAGCTTGCAGTGATGCTTCAATCTCATCTCCGAACTGATCATCTGACTGCTGCTTATCCTTTTCCCCGCATGAGAAAAACAGCGCGCAGAAGATAAACACGATAATCAGGCTGCGGTTGAATTTCATAAGGCTCTCCCTGCTCTTAAAGATTAAATTGTTTTATTCATTTAGCCGGATAGATCAGTTAAATATTTACAGGGCTTTGTTCAATAAGATTTTTAAAAAAGTATAATTAAACTCCTGTAATTAATGCTTGTAATAATAATGTGCATCAGACATTTTTCAATGAAATACGGCTTTGCAAAGAATGTTAACAGAAATATTTAACGCAATAATACTTTTCGGAGGGGGACTTGCTCTTCTCCTTGCTGTGGTACAGCTTTTTCATTCAAGGAGCAGGATAAAAAATATACTGCTGTTTGTGATTTTCATCAGCCTGGGAATTATTCATATCTATGAGTATGCTGTATCTGTCACCCCGGAGTACAGCAGCACCGCGGCCCTGAATGTTTTTCTCCTGGCGAAATTTATGCTGGGGCCTTCTATGTATATTCTTTACCTTGCTGTTTTCAACAGAAATTATTCCTTTATGTTATCAGGGATTCCGCATTTTATCCCTGCTGCAGGGGTCTTTGTTTTGATAATATTTATGACAGCTTCTTCCGAAGCAGGAGAAGGTGTCATTTTATCGGCAAGGGAGTTTATTACAGCAGGTGCATTTTTTGAATACCTGCATTCTCTTGGTTTTGCCCTGATTTTTGGATATACGGGGGCCATACTGATGAAGATTGATGCTTTTTCCGTGCTGAAAAACGGGAGGAGCGACAGGCTTACAATTGTGGGTGCCACAGTTACAGTTCTCCTCTTTATTGTGATTCTACTGATTATTGCTGGGCTGATTACAGGAATCACCTATTTTTCAAGGGTTTCTCTGACTCTTACAACTTTCTTTTTTATCTACTGGTTTGTCATAGTTCAGATTCATCCGGAGCTTTTTTCTTCATCTATTAAAAAGAGAAAGAGCCAGGTGAGAAGCGATGATCCCTTAGCGGGGATGGATTCCGGCCTGCTGGAAACAAGGCTTAAAGAACTCATGGAGGAGGAAAGGATCTTCTGTGACGAGGACCTCTCCATTAAGAGGCTGTCGGAGATGCTCTCTGTTCAGCCCCAGCAGTTTTCCCTGTATCTTAACCACAGGCTTGGAATTAATTTTAATACATACATAAACAGGTACAGGGTGGATGAGGCAATAAACATGATGCGGGATGACAGAAAAAGGTCTCTCCTTTCAATTGCCTTTGCCGTGGGTTTTAATTCAAAGTCAGTGTTTTATGATGCTTTCACAAAGCAGACAGGGTTCTCCCCCGCAAAATATAGAAAGCAGTTTTTCCCGTCTAAAAAGTCCTGATTTTTTTTCCGGTCGATTTTCCTCTTTTATAGTAGTATAATACAACATTCCCCGCACCCCCGGAGGGGGCAAGGATATGCATCATCCTGTCCGGGGCTCCGGGCGCAGCGTCAAAGTATACAAACAGAGGTTCCGGGGAAAATTAAAAAAATAATTAACAGGAGAGTTTATGAACAGGAGAGGTAATGTCCTCGGTATAGATATCGGTTCTATTTCGATTTCAGTAGTTGAGTTAACACCGGAATATAAGGTTTTAAAAAGCGGGTATATCTTTCATGAAGGGCATGTGAGGGAGAAGCTGGAGTCTGTTCTGGAGGATTTCAGCATAGGAGATATTAGCGGTATTGCATTTACATCATCATCACCCGATATATTCAGTACAGGGAGACGATACGATTCAAGGGTATCAGTGATCTCGGCAGCAAAACATTTTTATCCGCGGCCCGGGGGAGTGCTTATTATAGGGGGGGAGAAGTTCGGTCTTGCGGTTTTTGATGAAGAGGGTAATTACAGGAACTACAGGTCAAATACCTCCTGCGCGGCAGGTACAGGGAGTTTCCTTGACCAGCAGGCTAAGAGGCTTAACCTTCCGGATATAGAAACATTCAGCAGTATAGCTGGAGGGAACACAGGTGGGACCCCGAAGATCGCTTCGCGCTGCGCGGTGTTCGCGAAGACAGATCTCATTCATGCTCAGCAGGAGGGGTATAGTCTCAGTGAAATCTGCGACGGGTTATGCGAGGGGCTTGCGCGTAATGTTGCTGATACGCTCTTAGGAGATGAAAAGCCTGCGGGGAGCATTATCATGGCAGGTGGTGTATCTCTCAACGGGGCGGTTGTAAAGCACCTCTCCGCTCTTACAGGAACCGGGATAACAGTTCATGAATACTCTCATCTGTTCGGTGCAATGGGGGCATCCCTTTTATGGTTTGAGGATTATCATGCCGGGAAGATAAAACCGGTTTTAATATCAGGCGTGAATGAACTATTCAGAAATGAGAAAAAAGATAGAAGATACCACTACGATCCCCTTGATCTGAAAATTTCTGCATACCCGGACTTCACAGCGCTGAGCTCCTTCCTGTTTAAGCCTACGGTTAACAGCTTTGCTACTGATGTTGAAGTGGATATATACAGCGATCTTTCTGTATCGGATGAGTTTAAAGTATACTTCGGTATTGATATAGGTTCAACAAGCACAAAAGCTGTACTTACAGCAGAAAACGGGGAGCCTCTTGCGGGTTTATATACAAGGACTTCAGGGCGGCCGCTCGAGGCTGTGCAGTCTATTCTTGAAGCCATTGATAATATATCATCATCAAACAGCTGCCGTTTTAAATTTCTTGGCGCGGGGACAACTGGATCAGGGAGAAAGTTCGTGGGGAGCATAATCAATGCTGACCTTGCCCTTGACGAGATTACAGCCCATGCGCGCGCAGCATATAAGCTTGATCCTGAAGTGGATACAATTATTGAGATCGGCGGTCAGGATGCGAAATTCACAACTTTGAAAAACGGTATGGTGACATTTTCAATAATGAATAATGTCTGCGCAGCAGGTACAGGGAGTTTTGTAGAGGAGCAGGCAAAAAAGTTAGGGTGCCCCCTTTCCGAGTATTCAGGACTTGCCGAGGGTGTTGAGGCACCGCTCGCCAGCGACAGGTGTACTGTTTTTATGGAGCGTGACCTTAACCACTATCTCAGCGAAGGGTTCTCCCGCAGAGAGGTACTGGCAAGCGTGCTTCATTCGGTAAGGGAGAATTATCTCACAAAGGTTGCCATTGAAAAAAATATTGGCGATAGAATATTTTTCCAGGGGGCCACTGCAAAGAACAGGGCACTTGTTGCGGCATTTGAACAGAGGCTTGGTAAACCGATAATGGTGTCGAAGTACTGTCACCTCACAGGAGCCCTGGGTGTGGCGCTTTCACTTATGGACAGCGGGATGACTGAAAGTTCATTTCGCGGGATACATCTTTATAAAGAGGCGATCCCCGTGAGGAGCGAAGTCTGCGGTCTATGCGCGAACAGCTGCAAAATAAAGGTGGCGGAGGTTGATGGCGAGACAGCAGCTTTCGGCTTTCTGTGCGGCAGGGATTATGAAACAAAGAAATTTATTAATCAGAACAGTTCCGGTTTTGACCTTATAAAAGAAAGAGCAAAGATACTGAATGCGAATAAGAAAGGTGATCCTAAGTTTGATTTTACCATAGGGATACCTGCTGCGCTTCATATCTTTGACGAGACGCAGCTCTGGAGAGAGTTTTTCTCCACACTCGGAATAAAAACTGTAGTGAGTGATAATTTCAGGGAGGGGATTAAAAGGGGGAAGGGTATATCCGGCGCCGAGTTCTGCGCGCCTATGTCTGAACTGCATGGCCATGTTGCATATCTTGCTGAACAGGCGGACTATGTTTTTCTGCCGTCATACATTGAAAGAAAAAAAGGAGAGAATAACGAAAGAAGGACATACTGCTACTACACACAGTTTTCACCTGCGGTAATATCTTCATATGAGTCTGTGGCGGGGAGCGGGAAACTCCTCACCCCCCTTCTGAGGACGCTGGCCGGAACTTTCAGTATGAAGATTCAGCTTTACAGGATGCTGAAAGAGATAACCGGGGGGAGTATATCCTTTATGCGGGTATCCTCCGCATTTGATTCAGCGCAGAAGGGTTTTAAAAACTCGAAGAAAAAGCTTAATGAATTATATTCAAACAGCAGGAGAAGTGATGATGTTGATGTTATGCTCCTCGGCAGGCCGTACACTGTACTCTCACCTGTGATGAACAAGGGAATACCTGGAATATTCGGGAAACTCGGGTGCAGGGTATTTTACCAGGATATGATTGATATTAAAAAAGATGACAGTAAAGATATATCGGATCTCCTGAAATCCTTCCACTGGCGCTACGCTTCAGAGATACTTGAAGCAGCAGAAGCTGCGGCAAAAACAGAGGGGCTTTACCCTGTACTGGTTACTTCATTCAAATGCACGCCGGACGCTTACGCAATTGAATATTTCAAAAAGATCATGGATGCACATGGAAAGCCGTATCTTATACTGCAGCTTGATGAGCATGATTCCAATGTGGGATACGAAACACGGATTGAAGCAGGGCTCCGCTCATTCAGGAATCACTTCAAAGGAGGCGCTGAGGGGATCACGGCGGATTATTCATCGGTTAATCCTGTTGTGGCACGTGAAAGCGGAATACTTAAAGGGAAAACAGTACTTATACCCAGGTGGGATTCCATATTAGGTGAATTCATGGCTGCTGTGCTGCAGAATGACGGCATAGACGCAAGGCTTGTTGAAGAGAGCAATGATTCAATACAGAGGAGCCTCAAACATAACACGGGGCAGTGCATCCCTCTGAATATCATTGTGCAGAATGCAGTTGATTATATCAGAAAGTATAAAATAGATCCGGAAGATGCGGTGTTATGGAATATTGATTCAAGGATATCCTGTAACCTGGGGATGTTTCCTTACTACAGCAAAAGTCTCCTGGAGGCCATTGGCGGCGGCGCGGAGAAGATGCATGTGTATACCGGGAATATAACCTTTACCGATGTGTCATACAGGGTTGCCATGAATATGTACCTTGCATATATGTTCGGCGGGATGCTGCGCCTGATGGGGTGCAGGGTCCGTCCTTATGAAAAGATAAGCGGCAGCACTGACTCTGTTGTAAAAGAATCAACAGAACTCCTTGCTGAAGCATTCAGGAGCGGCGGTTCACTTGAAGAGACACTTGAAACTGTTATCTCCCGGTTTGAAAGAATTGAAATCACACCGGGGAGAAGGCCCCGTGTTGCTATCTTCGGCGATCTCTATGCCCGGGACAATGACATACTCAATCAGAATATCATAAAAGTTATTGAAGAGAATGGAGGGGAGGTAATCACAACTCCCTACAGTGAAATGATAAAGATCATTGCTGACCCCTATATTAAGCGCTGGTTTAAAGAGGGTGATGTGCTTGGCGCAATATCATCAAAGATTATGAAACAGGCCCTGGGGCTTTTTGAACGGAAGTATTATCCGTATTTTAACAGAATACTTAATGAAGCTAAGCATGTATCGCTTCCATCGTACGATGAGGTTCTTTCCAGGTTCGGCCTTGAGGTTGAACATACAGGGGAGTCCATGGAGAATATCCTGAAAATATTTTCTCTTGTGATGAACTATCCGGATATTTCACTTTTTGTGCAGACAAACCCGGCCTTCTGCTGTCCATCCCTTGTAACAGAGGCAATGGCAGGTGAAATTGAACGGGTGACAGGGATCCCGGTTGTAACTATTGAATATGACGGCACAGGGGGCTCAAAGAATGATGATGTTATACCTTATCTTAAGTTCAGGTGCGGCAGAATATCAGAAAAGAGAGAAACAAGCTGCGCGTAAAAAGTAAAACGCATTCAAAAAGTATCAATTCCCGACGTTAATTCTGCTGCCGTTTATCACGGCAGCTTTTTTTATAAATTCCAGATATAAGAGATGCCGGTGTACTCCTTCCCGCCGAAATTAAGCATTTTTTCTTTACCTGCAACACCTCCTGCACGGCAGTAGAAAGAGTTGTTTTTTACACCCTTCAATGTCCAGAGAATTGTGTTCCGGCAGTTACAGCTTCTGAAATGTTCCATCATATGCAGAAGGAGCTTTTTCCCGATACCGCAGCCCTGGTATGACGGATCAACATAAAGGCCTATTATTTCAGAATTGTATTCACTATCATTGTAAATAACACCGCTTATGAATCCTTTTATTGCGCCTCCTTCTGAAAGATAAACTTTTATAATTTCCCTGCTGTTACTGATATTTTCTTTGAAAATTCCGGTGAATTTATCTTCAGAGAGAGTCGCGGGAAAGGAGGGATCGATAACTCCGTCATATGCACTCTGCCAGGCGGAAACAATTATCCCGGCGATTTTTTCAGCGTCTTCTATTTTTGCTTTCCGTATCAATGATCAGGCCCCGGATAACAGATCTTACTGGTAAATTATAAGTCCCGGTTCCGGCCTGAGGCTTAATACCTGCTCCGGTGTCATAAGGGGCTTGTCGTAGTGGACACCCTTTTTGCTTGAATAGTAGTACCAGAGCTTGAATCCCTTGTCAGGTATATTAATTGTGAGAGCGTTGCGGTCGTGTGTGCTCATTTTATTCGCGGGGGGGCCCCAGCCCGATGTTGCGTGGACCAGAATAACCGGATCAAACTTCGCGGATACCAGATCTCTGTCCCTGAGCATTTTCGGGTTGAACTGGTGGAATACAAGCTGACGTTTACCAGGTATTCCGTTTTTCAGCATATAATCCTTCATAAGTTTCTGTACTGAATTAACTTCCGCTGCTGTTACATGCCCTATCTCCCGCATCGGCCTTGTGGTGTGCCATTCAGGGTCAAATGCAAGGTGAACATGGGGATATTTAAGGTACGGGAGGAGTTCCCCTATGGCCTCTTCAATCCTGTATTTCCCTATCTGGTGGTCGAGGTAAAGGAGCATACCGTTAGTCAGGGTATATTCAATATATTTATCCAGAAGCTTTTTACTGATGCGGTTTATCTCCCCTCCTGGCTGGCATGTGCCGTATATAAGATAAATAGCAGGCATAACACCTTTATCTCCATTGACCCTGTCGTATGAAGAAGCGGCATCTTTCAGGAGAGAGCCCAGTTCATCCACAGGATGACGTCCCACTATTCCCATGATCTTTGACTGCGGATGCCCGTAGTAGGCAACTATATGGTTATCAGTAAAAAGTCCCGGGGAGAGAAATTTTGCTCCTAACAATTTATTGTATATAAGATTCGCTATATCTGTGTTAAATGTAACCAGCTTTTTCTCCGGGCCCACAGGATATACAGGCTCCCAGTCTGTAACAGGGGTTTTTATATTCCCCGGTATAATTATAGTAACAGCTAAAAGTATAATGCTTAGAAATTTTATCTTCATTCAACAGGCCTCGGAGATTATTAATGCAGATTTTAAATGCCTTATAATATAATTTTCGGTCAAACATTATATAATGCGAAAAACATTTTTTTAAATTGATCCCGCGGTTCTATGATAGAGTGATATTGTAAAGGTTGTGTAATGGCGGGATAATTATGAAATGACTTATCTTATTTTTTCTGAAAGCTGAATCATTGTGTAGGGCTTTCCGATAAAACCGCAGGCGCCGGCATTCATAGCTTTTTCGATAATCTCCTTAGAATGGAAACCTGAGGTCATAAGAACCTTAACCTCGTGATTTATTTGTATAAGCTCATCCAGTATCTCGATACCCGGTTTTTCCGGCATTACCATATCGAGGATAACAGCATTAATCCGTGAAATCTCCTGACGGTATAAATTTACTCCGTCAGAACCGCTTGCGGCTGTCAATACAGAGTAACCGCATTCCTTAAGAATCTGCTCAGTGTAATCTCTTATGGTATCCTCATCGTCAATAATAAGAATTGTCCCCTCACCCGTGCATATCTCCCTTTCCGGGGATGCATTCGCCGCAGGCGTATCATCAGTTATAGCAGGAATGTAGACCGTGAATTTTGATCCGAGACCCGGTTCTGAATAAACATTAACAAAGCCGCCATGATCTTTTATTATCGAGTAGACAATGGACAGGCCGAGTCCGGTACCCTGCTGAGAACCGCCGGTCTTTGTTGTGAAAAAGGGATCAAATATTTTCGAAATGGTAACTTTATCCATGCCGACACCGGAATCTTTAACGAAAATCTGCCAGTACACCCCCGGGTTTGCACCATAGTGCGAGTTTACAAAAAGAGTATCGGAGTTTATTTTCATAATCCCTATATCAAGGTGTCCACCCTGATGCTCGCCCTGCTTTTTCATTGTTGTCATTGCGTGAGCTGCGTTTATGCAGAGGTTGAGTATTGACTGCTGTATCTGCGCGGAATTGATCATTGCCGGGGCTTCCCCTTCGTACGGGTAGAGCCTGATATCTATCGATTTATCAAAGGACTTACGGCATATTTTTACGATCTGGCTTACTACGTCATTAAGATCTGCCCTGAGAAGTTCCAGGTCTGATTCCTTTTTTGAAAGGTTAAGAAGCTGGGCCGCAATGGCTGCCCCTGTCTGGCAGCTCTTTTCAACAAGATCAAGCTCTGCTGATGTCTCCTCCAGCCTGACAATCCTCCCCTTTTTTATCCTGTAGTTAAGCAGGGATACTGTAGCCAGTATTCCTCCCAGTATATTGTTAAAGTCATGGGCAATTCCGCTTACAAGCAGGCCGATACTCTCCATCTTCTGTATGTGGCGGATCTGCTCATCCTTCTTCTCAAACTCGGTAATGTCATCAATCCTTAAGACAAGGCTCCGGGAATGTTCCGTTTTAAGGAGAAAGATAAAAAGATTAAAGTAATGTTCTTCAAAACCTGTTATCTTAATGCGGTAGAATGAAACAGGTTTTTCAGATTCAATGATCTCATCAAAATTTTTAAGATACGATGAAATTTCAGGTTTAACTTCAGAGAGGATCCTCCCTTTCGCTTCATCAAGTGATATACCGGCAAACTCCCCGGCCTGCCTGTTCCATTCTATAATTCTGCCGCCGGTATCAAGCTGGATTATTATTGACGGCATGGTTTCAATTATACTTTTAACTGAATCTATGCTTTCCCTCAGCCTGCGCATCATTTTATTAAAATCCTCAGCAAGCCTCCCTAATTCGTCGTTACGGTTCATGTATATCGGTGTGTCAAGATTACCCCCGGCAATGCTGTGGCCGAAATCTGTCAGTTCCCTTACCGGGTTTATAATTCTTTTCATTATATAGAGATAGAGTATCATGCAGAAAATCAATATCATTATTGCTGTGATGAATATCCCATTGCGGACCTGTGAACCGGATGCTTCTACTTCAGACATTTCTATTACTGCAATGAGTATCCAGTTTGTATGTGGAGAATTATAAAAACTCGCCATTTTTCTCTTACCTTCAAAGGTGTAATAAGTTACACCATTCCTGCAGCTGAGGAACTGTTCAATTGCGGGAATCCCGGTATCAGCTGCTTTTTTTGATATTAATTCAGGCTTTACAGGATGGGCGAGTATTGTGCCGTCATTCTGGGCCAGGATAAGATAACCGGTTTTTCCGATACGGATACCCTGTATAATATCAGAGAGGTGTTTCAGTGATATATCTATACCGGCCACAGCTTTTATCTTCCCTTTACTGTCATTAACGGCCTTGACAACAGCTGTAACATATTCCCCGGTAACAGAAAGATATGAGTCTGCTACTTTTGCTTTTACCGGTTCTGCAATTCCGTTTTTATACCAGGGCCTGACTCTCGGATCATATCCCGCCCTGAGTATGTAGTCCCCTGATGTTACAAATCCTCCGTTCTCTGTGCCGATGTAAATTTCAACATAATCGGGATGGGTATCGATCATTTTTTTCATCAGGTTATAAATCGCAAGTTCATCTCCGTAGTGCTTTACTTTTGTCATGTCTGTGGGTTTTATAGCGGCATAGTATTTTTTTAACAGTAAAGGACCTGTTTTCTGAACCGCGTCATCGGAACAGAGCATGTCGATATCCATCATGGCATTCCCTGTAATTCCTGATATCACATTATCAATATGCCGGAGTTCGGCATCCATCCTTTCAAGAAATATCTTTTCAGCGCGTGAAAAGAGAATATTCCCTGTTGCTATGCTCATTATGAAAAGAGGTATGATGACTATAAACAAAGACGCGGTAATGATTTTATTGCGGATAGTACTCGAACTGAGATGATACAGCTGAAATGCTATTTTTTCCAGCAGAGTTTTATCAGCAGTTCGGTCTTTATTTTTTACATGCATAATAATTAAAAATAATACAGAAACTCAGCAAGTCAATAATGCGCAGAAAAACAGTAAAGTTAATCCGGCTGATTATGAACATGTTTTGCTCAGAGCAGATGTGATATTAGAGCAGGAGGTTCTGGAAATAAAATACAAAAAATTTGTTAATAGTGTAAACTGTTATTATATTAAATCCGGATCTATCTTCATTTTTATTTTTTATAACAGCGGCTTTCGGCTTGTGACAAAATTTCTTTTTTAGAGGGGAGAATTATATGTCCGGAGTTAATCTTAAACTAAACAGTATTAAAAAAAAGCTTTTTATTGCTTCAATGCTCCTTGTTGCAGTTCCGGTAATCTGTATTATAATAATGACATCAATATGGGTTACCAATAACAGCCGGAAGGATTTTATCGGCCGTACTATAGGGGAGATGAACCAGGTAAATAATGTTATAGAGATACTTCTTGATAACGCGATAAAGAATATGGAGATGATGTTTAATCATCCGGCGATGAAAAGAATCGATCCGTCAATTAACAATTACTCCGGACGGGCGGAAGTTACAGATCTTAAAACAATAAAGAGGAGCCCCGTTGAGCAGGAACTCTTCGATTTTTTCAGGCTCATACAGTCAACTCATCCCGATTATGTTGAGATTTTTGCAGGAACAAGGTGGGGCGGATTTGTCACAAGTGATTTATCTACCGTTAAAGGCGGGTATAATCCTACAAAACGTCCATGGTATGCTGACGCTGTTAATGCCGGTGGTGAATCCCTTATATCAAAGGCATATCTTTCAACCAGTGGTGAAAATGTAATTTCAGCAGTCAGGGCGTATAAAGACAGTTCCGGCAGGGTACTGGGTGCTGCGGGGATAGATATAAATCTTTCGCGTTTAACAGAGATAATAAACAACCTGAAAATCGGGAAAACAGGGTTTCTGATTCTTACCGAAAGTGACGGAATAATTTTAGCGTATCCCGGGAAAAAGGAGATACTCTCAAAGAATATCAGTGAACTCGGTATCGCGGAGCTTACTGAAGGGATAAAACAGAATACATCAACCTTTTATTTTAAACTCGAAGGTAAGGAGCGCATGGCGCATGTTATGACTTCAGGCAGATCAGGGTGGAAGATTATCGGGGTACTGGAGGAGAGCGAGATCACAGCAGGCGCCAGAATGCTACGATATATTATATATATAGCTGGAATAATATTTACAATGGCAGGTGTAACCGCAGGGTATTTCCTTGCGAAGAGAATCTCCGAACCTATAACCGAAGCGGCTGAAACTCTTAATAAAACCGCAGAAGGTGATTTCAGAAACAAGATAAATACTGTATACGAATTGAGAAGTGACGAGATTGGAACATTGGCGGCAAGCTTCAATAAGTTCATTACAAATCAGTCCGCATCAATGAAGCAGGTGCTGAACGCAGCCAATACTGTAAAGAGCGCTTCAAACGAGATAAACTCAGGCAACCAGAACCTTTCGCAGCGCACACAGGAGCAGGCCTCGACCCTTGAACAGGTGACAGGTAACCTCGAGGAGATCACGGCTTCACTTCAGATGAATACAAGAAACTTTGATCAGGCTGACTCCAATTCAAAAACTACTCTCGGTGTTGTGCGGGAGGGTGAGACAGCCATAGAAGAGACCATTGATGCAATGCAGCAGATAACAAACAGCAGTAAGGAGATCGGGGAGATAATACAGGTGGTTAATGATATAGCTTTCCAGACAAATCTTCTCGCTCTGAATGCTGCGGTTGAAGCTGCCAGAGCGGGTGACGCCGGGCGCGGATTCGCGGTAGTTGCTTCCGAGGTACGTAACCTCGCAGTGCGAACAGCTGACTCATCGAAGAAAATTGAAGTGCTTATTAAAGAGAGCCTTGAGCGTGTACAGAAAGGTGATATGCTTGTTCAGAAATCAGGTGAGATCCTTAAGGGTATTGTATCTAACACTAAAGAGACATCTGAGATAATAGTTGAGATAGCTCTTGCCATGAGGGAGCAGAGTGCAGCCATTGAACAGATCCAGGTGGCTGTAAACCAGCTGAATGACGTAACCCAGCAGAATGCCGCCCTTGGAGAGGAGCTTACCGCAAACAGCGATTCCATGAACAGCGAAGCTGAGGAACTTGCTGATATGGTTTCGAGGTTTAAGATTTAAGAATAATTTTTAAATAGACAGCCCTGCTTAAAAATGCTCTAATGGATACACTAATCGATTATTGCGCGTGTCCTATAAGCCCGTTCGGGCTTATAGTTGCGATTTATTGCTAATATTTACATCAGAGAATTATTTATGCAGATTGATAAGAAAAGCTGGCTCCGCAGGGCTGAAATTTTCGCGGCGCTTGATGACCGGGAGCTGAGTCTTATTGAAGGCTACTCCGGATTGGTTTCCTACAATGAGGGAGATCTTATAATATCAGAGGGTGACTGCGGAGGGGTGCTGTTCATAATAGTATCCGGAAGCGTGCAGGCTGTAAAGACCGACAAGTGGGAGGGTGATACCCTTATAGCTGAACTTGTGGAAGGGGATATTCTCGGCGAACTTGAGTTTTTTACAGGCGCTCAATTTAATAACTCTGTCAAAGCTGTTACTGATGTTACACTGATATCACTCCCTGATGCCGGTGAGGACTTCAGGGATATACTTGAAAGGCATCCTGATATATCAGCTGTTATGCTGTACAGGTTTCTTAAAGTCTTTTCAAACCGTCTCCGTAAAGCCAACGTCCTTGTTAAAGACAATTCAGCCCTTGTGCAGGAACTTAAACGCCAGGTTTATGGTGATAAACTTACCGGCCTCTATAATAAAACATATCTTGAAGAGACTCTCCCCGGCATACTTAAAAAACGTAACGGCCCTGTGGGACTGCTGCTTATGAAGCCTGACAATTTTAAAATGATAAATGATACATTCGGCCATGAAGCGGGGGATGATACCCTGAAAATAATGGCAGCAGCCCTTAATCATTTCATGGAGGGGCGGGGTACTGTTCTCCGTTATATGGGGAATGAACTGGGTGTGATCCTTGAAGACCACGGGCGCCAGGAGGTTTATGGCGCTGCCCGGGAGATTCTCCGTATGTTCAACGAACTGGATATATCAGAGGCCACGGGCTCGAAGGAGGTTTTTCTCTCCATGAGTATAGGGGCCGCGGTGTACCCCGACCACGCAAACATTCCCGATGAGCTTATACTTAAGGCGCACGACCTTCCCCTTGTGGGGCGTGAAAGAGGGGGGAA
>ERZ795048.357-NODE-357-length-50071-cov-55.177423_pt1 | contig 50071 bp, 38 predicted proteins | sample MGYA00375132_ERZ795048 | MGnify/ENA primary metagenome ERZ795048 (study PRJEB30177, sample SAMN05720225) | activated sludge metagenome | isolation source: Anaerobic digester | place: Hong Kong | collected 2014-12-17 ...
TACTCCATTCAAAGTCGCAATCTGCGGGGTTTGCGCCTGTAACATTAGCTGTAGCAGAGAATGGTCCTGTGCATTCGTCTCCTGCAGTTGTAATGTCAACATCAATATCACCTTCGTCTGCAATTGTGAAATCAATTACTGTATCTTGGCAGTTAGGTCCGTCAGAAACGGTAACGGAGTAATCGCCTGGAGGAATATCCTCAACTGTTTGTGTGTTGCCAAGTCCATTACTCCAGTTATATGATGGGTTTCCGGTACAAGATTGAGCCACAGAAATAGCTGCAGTACCACCTTCACCGCAAATTGCGTTTGTTGTATTTAAGCTTACTACAAGTTGTTCATCAATAAAAGGTGCACCAAAACCATAAGTACATAAGGAGTTTCCTTGAAGCATACTAAAACCGTCCATTGCAAGAATATAATCTCCGGGAGGTAGATTTTCGCTAAAAGTAACTGTTCCTGTTCCACTAGCACAACCCATATAACTTGAACCTGCACCACCTATGCCATTGCAGTTAGTTCCATTCCACTGATATACAGCAAATTGTATTTCGGGCTCTTCGCCCATTCCTCCTTCGTTTGACCAACATTCACCGTTTTCAGCAGTAATAGTATAGGGTTGAGGGTCATCAGCTGTAACTGTAAAATGATAAAAAATTGAGTTATCAGTTGTATTCCACCCGCAGTCTTCTGGAGCAGTAATATCTCCTCCTGTAGATAAAATATTACACCCACCTTGCGATAAAGGTATTGGCGAGTTGCAGTCGTCTTCAGGTAGTTCAGTAATAACTGAAGCAGCAAAGAAAAGACTTTGGTCTAAGTTTCCTTCGTCCCAAATTCTAATATATAATATTTCGCCAGGAGTTAAGCCATTAATATTTTCCCAACGTATTTCTCCATTAGACATAAATCCACCTGATGATTCAAAACACTCAATCAAGGTTAAGTTACTACAATTTGTTCCCCTATAAACTGCCATACCAGGAGTTGAGGCGGCAGGGAAAGGTAATGTTTGACTAGAGTTAAAAGCATGGAAAGAGAGAGTATTTATTCCTGATGGTACAACTAAAGTGTACCATAAATCATTTGTTGAGCCACTAAAATTTGCACATCCGGGATTCGGACCTGTTGAAGATGGAGAAGCTGTTCCCAAATCTACATTTTCAAGCACCATATCACCACAAGTAGAATAATTCTCGAATGATAAAGGTACTGCTGTTGCACAATCATTCTGGGCATATATACCAAATGAAAGTAACATTAGTAGCAGAACAGCTAAATATTTTAATTTTATCATGATATTAATGTATTTTCAAGCCTATACAATTTAGCAAAATTAATAATTTATCTTTAATAAAAAGACAGAATCAAACAATTGTCTTTAATTCTTTATTATAATTTTCTAATTAGAAGACTAATGTATTGTATAATGGTTGTCTAAAACGAAATGTTTTATATTAATTTTCTGCTTTATCACTAAGCTCTAACCATCGTAATTCTTTTGTGTCGATTAGTTTTAGTAAATCTGCAAATTTTTGAGATATTTCTTGTATTTCGTTATTATTTAGATTGCCGGAATTTAGCATTAATTCTAATTCTGATTTTTCATTATTTAATCTAATAAGTTCTTTATCTAATTGTTCCATTTCGTATTTGTCGCGAAAAGATAACTTTTTTGTTATATTTTCTGATGTACCTTTTTTGATTACTTTTTCTTTGGGTTGTGATTTGTTTATGTCAGGAGTCTCGTATTGTGTTCTGTAAACGGTATAGTTCCCAGGAAAGTCTTTAATTTTTCCATTACCTTCGAAAACAAAAATATGGTCAACAATTTTATCCATAAAATATCTATCGTGAGAAACAATTATTACTGATCCACTAAAATCATACAGGTATTGTTCTAAAACCTGTAATGTTAATATGTCTAAATCGTTTGTTGGTTCGTCAAGGATTAATACATTTGGTCTCTGAACCAGTATTGAGCAAAGATAGAGTCTTCGTTTTTCACCACCGCTAAGTTTTTTAATATAAGCATGTTGCAATGCAGGGGGGAATAGAAATAATTGCAAAAAACCACTTGCTGAAACATTTTTACCATTACTAAGGCTAATATTTTCACTTAATGCTTTAATTATATCAATAGGTTTATCGTCATCATTAAAACTGATACCATCTTGTTTGTAATAAGCATATTTTACGGTTTCTCCCCATATAATTTCCCCTTTATCGGGTGTAATGTTTTCTGTAATTAGATTTAGAAATGTAGTTTTACCGCTTCCGTTTTTTCCTATTATTCCAATTTTTTCGCCGGGATTAATTTTTAAACTATAATCTTTAATTAAACTTAAATTGCCATACGACATAGATAAGTTTTCTATCTCCAAGACTTTTTTACCAAGACGCTCCGATTTTACAGGTATTCTTAATTCAGGATCAACAGTAATGTTTTGTGCAGCTTTTTTTAAATCGTAAAATGCATCAATTCTATATTTAGGTTTATGGGTTCGTGCTTTTGGCATACGTCTTATCCATTCTAGTTCTGTCCGCATTAAGTTTTTTGCCTTATCGGCACTTTGCATAAGATTTTCTTTTCGTATTGAACGCTTTTCGAGATATGCCGAAAAATTACCTTCGTAAGTAAAAAGTTTTTGCTCGTCAATCTCTATAATATTGTTACAAATTCGCTCTAAAAAATATCTATCGTGAGTTACCATTAAAACTGCCGATTTTGTTTGGAATAAGTAATCTTCGAGCCACTCGATCATGTCAAGGTCAAGATGGTTAGTTGGTTCATCTAAAATTAATAGATCGGCTTCGTCAATTAAAACTGCTGCAAGAGCAACGCGTTTTTTCTGTCCTCCGCTAAGAGTTTTAATTTTAGAATTGAAATTTGTAATGCTTAATTTAGTGAGAATTTGTTTTGCAATATATTCATAGTCCCATAACTGCAAGCAATCCATTGCTTCGTTAGTTTTCTGAATCAATTCTAAATTCTGTGATTCAATAGCATTGCGATATTCTTTTATAAGCTTTACTCTTTCGGTATCGGAGTTAAATACTGCTTCTAAAACAGTATTGTTCTCGTTTAATTCGGGATATTGTGGTAAATATGCGATTTGAATATCATTTGCTGTGCTTATTTTGCCTTCACTAAAGTTTTCGTATCCTGCCAAAATTTTTAGCAAAGTAGTCTTACCCGTTCCGTTTAATCCTACTATTGCAGCTTTTTCTCCTTCGTTTATATTCACAAAGATATTGTCGAATAATAATTTTTCTCCAAATCTTTTAGAAATATTTTCTGCCTGTATTATACTCTGCATAAAAAAGTTTTGTGCGAAAATAGTTAAAAACTATGATTTTGAATTTTACCTTTTGTTATAAATTATAGCACTTACCTTTTTAATTAGTTTATTTTTAATTTTTACCTAAATTTTGATATTAATATTAAATATTAACTTTACCTCGAAAATATATTATGATTAATGTTTATTGAATTTATAATATAAAATAAAATTTTAATGCTATGGATAGTTTGAATTATATCATCGAAAGAGTAAGTTTAAGGCAAAAAGAATTGGGTGGTAAGTTTAATATTAACCAAATGCGTTCTATTATTAGAGAAAAAGCTACACCAATAGATGAGTTTAATATTGAAAATATCGAAATTGAGCCAGGACCTTATACCAAAAAGATATTGTTTTCGAAACCAAAGCTTGAAATTGCTATTATTATTTGGAAACCCGGAGCTGCAAGTAATGTAAGAGATAATGGTGGGTCGTATAGCATAGTTCGAGTTTTAAAAGGAGAAATGAATTTTGAACTATTCGATGATGATTTCAAAAAAACAGGTGAAGGTTCGGTACCTGCAGTTGATACTTTTGATATTCCAAAAGAAATGGTACACAGGATGTTTAATTCTTGTCTAGAAGAGGAGGCAGTTACATTGCACTTTTATTGTCCACGTGTTAGAAAGAATATTATTTATTCACAAGATAGTATAAAACTATAAAGTATCACTAAATTAGATACTTACTCGGTTTGCTTGTAAATACTCAATGATAACTCTTTCAACTGTTCTGCAGAAACAGTAGCAGGGGCATCTATCATTACATCCCGTCCTGTATTGTTTTTTGGAAATGCAATATAATCTCGTATTGATTCGGTTCCGCCAAATAAGGCACAAAGTCTGTCGAAACCAAAAGCAATTCCACCGTGTGGAGGAGCTCCATACGTAAATGCATCCATCAGAAAACCAAATTGAGCTTTTGCTTCATCTTCGGTAAATCCTAATAGATTAAACATTCTTTGTTGCAAATCGGTATCGAAAATACGAATAGAACCGCCGCCTACTTCTACACCGTTAATTACCATATCGTAAGCATTGGCTCTTACATTAGCCGGATTAGATTCCATTAATGTAATATCTTCGGGTTTAGGGCTGGTAAATGGATGATGCATAGCATAAAAACGTTGAGTTTCGTCGTCCCATTCCAGTAATGGGAAGTCGGTTACCCAAAGTGGCTTAAATTCATTAGGCTTACGTAAATCTAAACGGTTCCCCATTTCTATTCGCAATTCCGATAATTGAGTTAAGGTTTTGTTCTTATCGCCTGCAAGAATAAGCATCAAATCGCCGGGTTTAGCTTCAATTATCTCAGCCCATTGATTAAAAGTATCTTTATCAAAAAATTTATCTACCGACGATTTAAAACTACCATCACTGTTGTATTTTACATAAACCAAACCTTTAGCTCCTATTTGTGGACGTTTTACAAATTCGGTAAGTTCGTCAATTTGCTTACGGGTATATTCTGCACAATTATTAGCACAAATACCTCCTATATATTCTACACTGTCGAAAACTTGAAACCCTTTTCCTTGAGCTGCTTGGCTTATATTTTTAATTTCCATCCCAAAACGTAAGTCGGGTTTATCGTTACCGTATCTTTCCATAGCTTCGGTATAAGGCATACGAACAAACGGTGTGTTAACATTAATTCCTTTAACTTCTTTAAAAAGATACTGAACCAATCCTTCGAATTGAGTTAAAACCTCGTCTTGAGTTACAAACGACATTTCGCAATCTATTTGGGTAAATTCCGGTTGACGATCGGCACGTAGGTCTTCGTCTCTGAAACATTTCACTATCTGAAAATACTTATCGATACCGCCTACCATAAGTAATTGCTTAAATGTTTGAGGCGACTGTGGAAGTGCATAAAATGTACCTGTATGCATTCGAGAAGGAACTATAAAATCGCGCGCTCCTTCTGGAGTTGATTTTATCAAATAAGGAGTTTCAACTTCAATAAAATCTTGAGTGTCAAGAAATCTTCTTACAGCTTGAGCCATTTTGTGCCTTAATACTAATTTGTCGCGTACAGGCTTGCGACGAATATCAAGATATCGGTATTTCATTCTTAAATCTTCGCCACCGTCTGTATTATCTTCGATAGTGAAAGGAGGAGTTGCAGATTTCGATAAAATATGTAATTCTTTAACCCTAATTTCGATATCGCCAGTGGGTAAATCAGGGTTTTTTGAGAAACGTTCGATTACTATGCCTACTATTTTGAGAACAAATTCACGCCCAATATTATCCAATTTTTTTATTATAGCATCATCGTCTTTACCTTCTTCAAAAACTAATTGAGTAAGTCCATAACGGTCGCGTAAATCTATCCATATCATGCCCCCCTTGTCTCTCTTTCGTTGTACCCAACCACTTAAAACAACTTCTTGGTTTACATCTTCGATGCGTAATTCACCACAATTTTTTGTACGATACATATCATTATTTTTTTAATGATGCAAACTTACTATTTTGTTTTGGAATTTGTAAGTCTTATAAATGCGATAAAGAAATTATAAAAGTATGTTAATCCTTAAATTCAATTATTAAATGTAAAATAGACGACTGTTAATCTTTATTGTTAATTTTGCAAAAAAGCAAAAAAATGATTGTAGTAACAGGAGCAGCAGGTTTTATTGGCAGTTGCATGTTAAAGAAACTGTACAACGAAAGATTTACCGACTTAGTAGCAGTTGATGATTTTAGTAAAACTCAAAAGTTAGCTAATTATCAGTCAATTCCAAATTTAAAACTTGTAAATCGTGATGAGTTTAATGATTGGTTGCAGCAAAATCATAGATTAACACAATTTATTTTTCATTTAGGTGCAAGAACAGATACAGGTGAATTTAATCCCGAAATTTTTAATGCTTTAAACTTGAATTATAGTAAAGAAGTTTTTAATAATTGTGTAAAATTCGGTTTGCCACTTGTTTATGCTTCGTCTGCTGCTACTTATGGGATGGGCGAATACGGGTTTATTGATAATCACGATATTGTTGAAGACTTAAAGCCTCTGAACCCTTACGGAGTATCTAAAAACGAGTTCGACAAATGGGTTTTAAAGCAGGAGCGTAAACCATATTTCTGGGTAGGAATTAAATTTTTTAATGTTTTTGGACCAAATGAATACCATAAAGGCAGAATGGCGTCAGTAATATTTCATGCAGTAAATCAAATAAAGGAAACCGGAAAGTTGAAACTGTTTAGGTCACACAATCAGGACTTTAAAGATGGTGAACAAAAACGGGATTTTATTTACGTAAAAGATGCTGTTGATGTTTTGTATTGGTGGATGCACCATCGTAAAGATTCAGGGATTTATAATCTTGGCACAGGAAAAGCTCGCACATTCAACGATTTAGCAAAAGCTGTGTTTTCTGCATTAAATATTCCTGAAATGATTGAATATATCGATACCCCGGCCGATATCAGAGACAAATACCAATATTTTACCGAAGCCGATATGCAAAAGTTACGAAAAATTGGATATAACCAATCATTTATGAGCCTCGAAGATGCAGTAAACGATTATGTAAAACAGCACCTGGATTCCGGATTGAGATGGTATTAGTGTTATATGCCGGTTTGTTGTTTATATGACTTGTATATTTTAGATAAACAATAGATACAAAAAAGCGTAGAAAAAGACCGTGCTACCATTAATCACAGTTACAGAAAAATGACTAATTTTGTCTTAAATAGAAAGAAGATTAAATGAATTTTGAAGAAACATATTTAGATAAAATAATTTGCGGAGACTGCTTGGACGTAATGAGAAAAATGCCAGACAAATGTTTGGACTTAGTCGTTACTTCACCACCATACAATTTGAAGAATTCAACCGGAAACGGAATGAAAGAAAATACAAAAAGTGGGAAATGGGCTGGAAACGCATTGCAAAATGGGTATAGTCATTACAATGACAATATTCCAAATGACGAATATGCAGAATGGCAATTCAAATGTTTGACAGAAATGTATCGACTTTTGAAAGATGACGGTGCAATTTTTTACAACCACAAGTGGCGGGTACAAAACGGACTTATTCAAGATAGGAAAGATATTATTAGAGATTTGCCTGTTCGACAAATAATTATTTGGCGTAGAAAAGGTGGGATTAATTTTAACCCAGGTTACTTTTTGCCAACTTACGAAGTAATTTACCTTATGCCCAAACCAAAATTTAAATTGGCACCAAAGGCTAACGCCTATGGTGATGTTTGGGAATTTACACAAGAAATGAAAAATGAACACCCTGCACCTTTTCCAGTTGCTTTGATTGATAGGATTATTTCTTCAACAAAAGCAAAAATTGTTTTAGACCCTTTTATGGGAAGCGGTACAACGGCAATTGTCGCAATGGGCTTAAAAAGACATTTTATTGGTATTGAGTTATCTCCTGACTATTGTGAAATGTCAGAAAAAAGAATTGAAAGAAATAAAAAACAAAGCGAACTATTACGAATTAGACCATTAACTTTATTTCAAGACGCAGAATGAAAATATATACAAAGCCTCAGTTAATTGCTGAATTAAAGAAAATTGCAGCCAAAGGCTGGATTGAAAACAGAAGACATGGAAATCAAGGTGGAATTGGAAATACACTAGAAGATTTACTTGGAATTGCAGAAAACAATTTACCAATACCAAATGCGGCAGAATGGGAATTAAAATCACAAAGAATTAATACTACTTCTTTAACAACATTATTCCATATAGAGCCTTCTCCAAGGGCAATTGGATTTGTTCCTCAAATGCTTTTACCAATGTACGGTTGGAAACATAAAGAAGCTGGAAAAAAATATCCAACAACAGAAATGTCTTTTAGACAAACAATTCATGGCAACTCCCCAAGTGATAGGGGTTTTATGGTTAAAATTGACCGTAAGGAAAAGAAAGTACTGATTTCATTTAATGCAGAAAAGGTTTCTAATAAACATGCAAGTTGGTTGAAAAAAGTTCAAAAAAACATTGGGTTAAAAGAACTAAATCCTCAACCATACTGGGGTTTTGATGACTTGTCAAATAAAGCTGGTACGAAGTTATTAAATTGTTTTTACGTCCAAGCAGAAACTAAAAAGGAAAACGGAAAAGAATTTTATCATTACACAAAAGTTCTAATGCTTCAGAAATTCAACTTTGAAGGTTTTTTAAAAGCAATTGAAAAAGGAAATATCCTTGTTGACTTTGATGCAAGGACAGGTCATAATCACGGAACAAAATTCAGAATGAGACAAAATTGTTTACCAGAATTATATGAAAAGGTAACTGTGATTGTTTAGACATGAAAGAACGCCAGTTTGTAACATGCGGTATATTTTATTGCCGAGACAGTGCTGAAATCAACGGCTGTAGCTCGCTTCAAACTTTATCGTGGCTTGACAGTGAGGAGCTCCAAAATCGGGAACAAAAACATACCGCCAAAACGATAGTGAAAGTTTGGGCTTAACTTATGCAGAAAAGTATTAGTATAAGATTATTGCAAAAGCGATAACGATTAATAAAATGAATCTCATAAAAATCATAGCCCTAAACAATAGTAATTTCAGCCCAAAACAAAGATTTGCAGTGAATAGTTTTAAATTTGTGTGCGTGTTCTGTTTTCCCAGCAATTTCAAAGATACGTCCCAATTAGATGAACAGTTTTTCTAAATTATCAATAAGTAAAAAACCAAGTTTATTAGATTATAAATATTGCTAACTTTGTAAACGAGTCGAAATTATAAATTACGATGAGCAGTAAAAAGAAATTTAAAGGCGAGGTTGACGAGAGTAAACTCTCCGGAAGTGCTTTACATGTTAATGATGGAGTGGAGCAGCCTCCCAATATAAATCCGGGATATAAAAAGCCGGTAAGCGTAAGCAGTTTATTGAGCAAGCAGGAGTATTTCGATGGAATAATTAATGGTAATCGTGCTATTTTGGGTAAAGCAATTACTCTTGTAGAAAGTCGATTGCCGGTTCATCAGCAAATGGCTCAGGAACTAATTGCAATGTGTTTGCCTCTTAGTGATAAATCTGTACGTATTGGTATTACGGGAGTTCCCGGAGTTGGTAAGAGTAGTTTTATTGAGTCGCTAGGGATGCAGATTATAGGCGAAGGACGCAAGCTTGCCGTGTTAGCTGTTGACCCAAGTAGCGAAAGAAGCAAAGGCAGTATTTTAGGGGATAAAACTCGTATGGAGCAATTGGCAGCAGCCGAACAAGCTTTTATCCGACCCTCGCCTTCGGCAGGTTCTTTAGGTGGAGTGGCTCGCAAAACCCGCGAAACAATAATCTTGTGCGAAGCAGCCGGTTTCGATACTATTTTTATTGAAACTGTTGGTGTAGGGCAGAGCGAAACGGTTGTTCATAGCATGGTTGACTTTTTCCTTTTACTAATGCTAAGTGGGGCAGGAGACGAACTTCAAGGTATTAAACGTGGAATTATGGAAATGGCTGATGCAATTGCAATAAACAAAGCTGATGGCGATAATATTAAAAAAGCTCAAATGGCACGCCAGCAGTACGAGAGTGCTTTGCATCTGTTTCCACCTACTAAATCGGGATGGATGCCGAAAGTACTTACTTGTTCGGCTTTAAATAATTCAGGGATAAAAGAAGTTTGGCAAACTATTGAAGAGTATATTAATAAAACAATTAATAGCGGGTATTTTATTGAAAACCGAAACGAACAGGCTCTTTTTTGGATGCACCAAAGTATAAAAGAAGCTCTTCAAAATAAGTTTTATCAAAATTCGGAAATTGAAAGCTTTTTATCCGACTTCGAAAATCAAATTCGTTTACGTAAAAAAAGTTCGTTTGTTGCTGCCCAAGAGCTACTTGATAAATATTTTGAAATAATCAAAAATCAGAAACAAAACTGATATGATTGGGCAAGCTAAAGTTTACGAAATATTAGATTCACTCAACATAAAATATAGATATTATGAGTCGCCAACGGATTTCAGCAGCGAAGACGATGGCTCATTTTGGGACAAGATAGGAGCTTTACGTTGTAAGAACCTTTTTTTACGGAACCATAAAGGCAACCGACATTTTATGATAATTGCTCCGTATTATGCCGATGTGTCTATTACAGCTTTAGAACAATATTTTAAAAAGGGTAAAATATCTTTTGCATCCGATAAGCGATTAAGCAAATGGCTGAATGTAAAACCAGGAGCTGTTTCGGTATTTAGCCTTATTAACGATACCGAAAATCATGTAGAAGTTTTTGTTGATGAGCGATTGAAACAAAGCCATGAATTAACTTTTCTGCCTAATATGCATAATGCACTTTTGGCAATTACTTACCACGATTTTATAAGTTTATTGAACAATTCAGGTAATAAATGGCAATTTTTCGACTTTAGTATTTGATTATTTATGTGGTTTTCTGTCGAAAAACGGATTTTTATTACTTGCACTTAGAGGAATTCCGTAAACTATTTTTATGTCTTCACCCATAATTCCCAATTCTTTTACAGCCATTCCTATAGTGTACATAATTCGATTATCGATTCTGTTGTCGGCAGCAATAGAAACAGCTGAACCAACAGCAATTCCCATATCGCCTGTGTTAAAAGCACAAGGAGCTTCGGGATGTTTCCGTTTGTTTTCACAATTCCCGAAACCACATAATCCGCAATAATTTAAGCCTATTGGTTCGTAGCGTGTACCTATTAACAACATTGCCGAAGCTTGAAGAATATTTTCAGCATCTCTATGAAAAAAGCCAACATTGTGTGAGTCAGCCTGTTGATGCATTACTTCTGCAATTTTTTCTATGCTTTCGTCTGTTACAATTTGTATTACAAGATTATCAATGCCACGAGCTTTTGGAGCAGTTTTAGCAGCTATTGCCATTTTTTTTGCAATTTCTATTACTGTTTCTTTTTCAATCTCATTGTAATTTTTAATGCTCATAATATTCAAGGTTTAATTTGTGCAATAATTTTATCGGCAAGTATATCGGCAAGTTTAAACTTAGACTCTACTGTCCATCCTGCAATATGAGGACTCATAATTACATTTTCCATGGCAGATAATTCTTTAAATTCAGGAATATCTGTTAGTTTTTTGGTATATTCGAAAGAAGTATCTTCGTATTCTAACACATCTAAGCACGCAGCTTTTATTTTACCTTTTTCTAATCCATTCAATAAATCAGTAGTTTTAACTACCTGCCCTCGCGAGGAATTAATTAAAACAATATCCTTTTTAAAATTATTAATATAATGAGTATCTACTAAAAACGATGTTTCTTCGGTAAGTGGTACATGAAGGCTTAAGATATCACATTCATTAAAAATTTTATCCATATTACATTCAGCAACATAATCGTTCCCAAAATTTGTCTTGTATTTATCGTAAGCTAAGATTTCACACCCAAAACCCCTTAGTCTTTCTGCAAAAGCACTTCCCATATTTCCATAACCAATAATGGCAATAGTTTTGTCTTTAATTTCAAATCCACGGTTTTCTTCTCTAAGCCATTGCCCCTGTTTTACTTGCCGGTTTGCTCTGATTATGTTATTACTTAATGATAGCAACATCCCCAAGCAATGTTCGGCAACAGCATCGCGATTACCTTCAGGTGAATTTAAACAAATTATCCCTTTTGATTTTGCATATTCGGTATCAATACTTTCCATACCTGCACCTACACGCGCAATAAATTCAAGGTTTTGGGCTTTATCAATAATGTCTTTGTTAAAAGTAATTCTACTTCGCAATACAACTCCTTGATAGTCATTAATTATATTTATTATTTCCTGTTTGTCGGCTTTGGTTTTATCAATAATAACAAAACCGGCATTTTCCAGTTTTTTTGTCAAAACAGGATGTACTGTATCAATAAGTAAAATTTGTTTTGTCATTTCTCATTATGTTACTAATGATGTAAAGTTAATGAGAATTTAGAGAATAAACTCGAAGCTGCTTTCATATTCGGTAGAATAAACTTGATTTTCAGGATCAAGAGCATTTATTGTAAACTTTATATTTACTATTGTGTCATTAATAATTGGAGCAAGGTCTTTGTGTAAACTATCTTTAATTTGTAAGTGTTTGGAGTCGAGCTGTTGTTTAATTATTTCTATATCATTTGCGATTGTCCCTTTTGCAGCATCAACAGAATATGGTATATATTGCAAAACTGCATTTTGTGTGGCGTGATAGTTTTCTATCCCACTAATACTTAAATTATAATTGTAAGTAGTGATGCACGATATATTAAATAGTATCAGTAAACCAAATGCAAGTTTTAATTTAAATGTCATAAGCCAATTGCTATTTTTCTTTGCAAAAGTATTTCTTTTTCATTTCTAATTGATAAAACATAGATTGAACTTTGATTTTGGATATTAATAAATTTTGACTTTTGAGGATTTAGCTTATCACTAATTATTATTCTGCCGGTAATGTCAAATAAATCTATATTAATTTCAGAATCTGTAGGGTTTTTTATATTAACACCGTTATATTTATATTGAAGAAAACTATCTGATGTGTATTCATCAATATTAGTATTTAAACAAGAGTTAACATAAAACGCAAAATTTTCGTATTCGTTATTATTGATAAATGCTCGGGTTTTATTGGGGCAAATTATAAATAGTTGAGGTGTATAATTTATATCATATAGTTGCGGAACATTTGTAGCATGACCGATAGAGAAAAGTGGAAATTCAACATTATTTGTGTTTCCCCACTCTGCAATTGTTTGGCTATTATATGTTTCATAAAATTCAATTCCCCAAAGCCAAACTTCGTTTCCGTTGCTTCCATAATATTGCCATAAACTGTTTAATTCTGGAATATGTGTTACACAGTTGTAGCAATTAATATCGAAAAAATATAGGAACACTACTTTATTTGAATCTAATTCTTCGTAAAGATTGTATGTATTTCCTTCTGTGTCGGTTAATGAGAAGTCTGGTGCTTCAAGGATTTTTTGGGAGAACAAACCTAAGCTGCTTATTATGAGTGTTAAGGTAATTACTATATTTTTAAAATTCATCTGTTTAGGATTTTTTCAAACAATAAAAATAACAAAAAAATGCGTCCGAAGTTCAGACGCATTTTCATTATTAAATATTTTAAATACTATAGCAAGTGATAAGTAACCGCAATACCAACTGTAACAACTGAGGCCATTGTCATAAGTTTAATCAGTATATTTAAACTTGGTCCTGATGTATCTTTAAAAGGGTCTCCAACGGTATCTCCAATAACGGTAGCTTTATGAGCTTCGGAGCCTTTCCCCCCGTGATTACCTTCTTCGATATATTTTTTAGCATTATCCCATGCTCCACCGGCATTAGCCATAAATATAGCAAGGGCAAAACCTGATGAGATTGTTCCGATAAGTAGTCCTGTAACACCGGCAACACCAAATATTAAACCTACTACCACAGGAATAAGTAATGCGACTAATGAAGGAGTAAGCATTTCTTTTTGAGCACCTTTTGTTGATATTTCTACACAACGAGCATAATCCGGTTCTGTTTTACCTTCCATAATTCCGGCAATTTCACGGAATTGGCGGCGAACTTCGTCAACCATTTTTTGGGCTGCACGTCCAACTGCATTCATTGTCATACCACTAAAAAGAAATACTGCTAAAACGCCAATAAAGATACCAACTATTACCATTGGATTCATTAAGTGAATATTGTAATGATGAACGAAATCAATAAATTCAGCTTCAATTGCAGGCACACCATTTATTAGTTCATTTGGTTTATCAAGAAAATTAACAAACATCATTCTAACCTCTTCGAAATATGAAGCTAAAAGTGCTAATGCAGTAAGAGCTGCACTACCAATAGCAAATCCTTTACCTGTTGCAGCAGTAGTATTTCCGAGGGAGTCTAGAGCATCGGTACGTTTGCGAACCTCCGGGTCTAGATGACTCATTTCGGCATTACCACCGGCATTGTCGGCAATTGGTCCGTATGCGTCAGTTGCGAGTGTAATGCCTAAGGTAGAAAGCATTCCAACAGCTGCTATACCAATTCCATAAAGTCCGATATTAAGATTAGAGAAGTTAAAGTCAAAACCTGTTGCAAAAGAATAAGCTAAGGTAATTGCTACAACAATAATTCCTAAAGGAATTGCTGCTGAAATCAGTCCGGTTCCAACACCGCTAATAATTACAGTTGCTGGACCTGTTTCACTCGATTTTGCAATTCTTTGGGTTGGTTTATATGCCGAAGCAGTAAAATACTCGGTTGATTGTCCGATACCTATACCTGCAAGTAAACCGATAATAATTGAACCCCAAATGCCAACATAATTGGGAATATTGAGGAAATATAGAATAAAGTATGATGCAATTACGATAAGAACAGCACTTACATAAACTCCAATATTAAGAGATTTTAATAATTGTTTTTGAGTTGCACCTTCTTTGGTTCTTACTAAGAATATTCCAAAAATAGATAGTATTGTTCCAATTGCAGCAATAAGCATAGGAGCTAAAACAGCATTTGTTTGAATAGTTTCGCCACTACCAATAAAAGCAGCAGCACCAAGCAGAGCCGATGCAAGAATAGATGCAGCAAATGATTCAAATAAGTCGGCTCCCATACCTGCAACGTCTCCAACATTATCTCCAACATTATCGGCAATAGTTGCAGGGTTACGTGGGTCATCTTCGGGAATATTAGCCTCTACTTTTCCAACTAAGTCGGCACCAACATCAGCAGCTTTAGTATAAATACCTCCACCAACACGAGCAAACAATGCCTGAGTTGAAGCACCCATACCAAATGTAAGCATTACTGCTGTGATAGTCATTAATTTATATCCTGCTTCCATTTCGGGAATGAAATAATTAAGCACGATAAACCATAAGGAAATATCCAGAAGAACCAAACCAACTACAACCAGCCCCATAACAGCACCACTACGAAAAGCAAGACGAAGTCCACCGTTTAAGGATGTTCTACAAGCATTAGCAACTCTAGCAGAAGCAAATGTGGCTGCTCTCATGCCAAAATATCCGGCTAATCCCGAAAAAGTACCTCCTGTAATAAATGCAAACGGTACCCACGGATTTTGAATACCCAAGCCGTATGCTAAGATGCTAAAAATTACAGTGATTACTAAGAAAACAATTATAACAATTTTGTATTGTTGACGCAAATAAGCATTTGCACCCTTACGTACATGTAGTGCAATTCTTTTCATGTCGTCAGTACCTTCGTCTGCTTTCATCATTTGTTTGAAGAAAAAATAGGCAAAAACTAATGCCAATAATGATGCAACAGGAACTACCCAAAAAATTAATGGAATGTTCATTTTTTTCTGTTTTTAGTTTTACATTATATATTTAATTACATATTCAATAAAAATTGAGCCTGCAAATTTCGTAAAATTTTGCAAACTTGAAAAAAAACTTATTTCTTTTGAGTTTGTTTAATGAAAAATTGTATTTATATCACTTAATTTTTACTTGAAATAAATAAATTAACTAGCACTTTTAAATCTACCCTTAGTGTTTTTATCAAGTTTTTGTTCTGCAAATTCTTTAGTAATATTAAATTTATTGCCTTTTTTAGGAATGTCGAACATTGCATCAAGCATTATTGTTTCGCAAATTGATCTTAATCCTCTGGCGCCTAATTTAAATTCAACAGCTTTGTCAACAATATAATCTATTGCTTCATCTTCAAAAATAAGTTTTACATCATCCATTTCGAAAAGCAATACATATTGCTTTATTAATGAATTTTTGGGTTCGGTTAAAATTCGTTTTAGAGTATCTCTGCTTAATGGGTCAAGATGAGCTAAAATTGGTAGTCTTCCAACAATTTCGGGTATTAGTCCGAATGCTCTCAGGTCTTGAGGCACAATATATTGCAATAAGTTTTCTTTGTCTATGTTCTCTCTTTTTTTATGAGCACCATAGCCTACAATTTGAGTGTTTAGCCTATTGCTAATTTTTCTTTCTATACCTTCGAAAGCTCCTCCGCAAATAAATAAAATATTTTTGGTATCAACCGGAATCATTCTTTGCTCAGGATGTTTACGTCCTCCTTGTGGGGGGACATTTACAATAGAGCCTTCAAGTAATTTCAACAAGCCTTGTTGAACGCCTTCGCCGGAGACATCACGTGTAATACTGGGATTGTCTCCTTTTCTTGCAATTTTATCAAGTTCGTCAATAAAAACAATACCTCTTTCTGCAGCATCTACATTGTAGTCTGCGGCTTGTAATAAGCGAGTCAATAAACTCTCTATATCTTCTCCTACATATCCGGCTTCGGTAAGTACTGTTGCATCAACTATTGTGAAAGGTACTTGTAACATTTTTGCAATTGTTCTTGCAATTAAAGTTTTGCCGGTACCAGTTTCGCCAACTAAAATAATATTTGACTTTTCTAATTCAACTTCTTCCTTATCTTTTTGTTGTCTCAACCTTTTGTAGTGGTTATAAACAGCTACGGAGATGACTTTTTTAGCATAGTCTTGTCCTATTACATATTGGTCAAGAAATGCTTTAATTTCTTTAGGTTTTAGAAGTTTTAGTTCGCCAATATTAAAATCATTAGTCCCGAATTCTTCTTGAATAAGCTCATATGCTTTAATAATGCAATCATCACAAACGTGTCCGTCAACACCTGAAAGCAGTATATTTACTTCACTTTTCTTTCGTCCACATAAACTGCATTTATCCATAATATGATATGTCTTTTTTGTTATTTGTCTCGATAAAGAACTTCGTCTATCATTCCATATTTTTTAGCTTCTTCGGAAGTCATCCAAAAATCTCTATCTGAATCTTTTTCAACTTTTGCAAGAGTTTTATTACTATGTTTAGCAATTATTTCGTAAAGTTCTTTTTTCAGTGTAAGAATTTGTCTTGTCGTAATTTCAATATCCGAAGCTTGACCTTGAGCTCCTCCCATTGGTTGATGTATCATTATACGGCTGTGTTTTAAGGCTGATCTTTTCCCTGCTGTACCGGCACATAGTAAAACAGCCCCCATTGAAGCAGCCATGCCTGTGCATATTGTAGCAATGTCGGAACTAATATATTGCATAGTGTCATATATTCCTAAACCGGCATAAACAGAGCCTCCTGGGGTATTGAAATAAATTTGGATATCTTTATTGGGGTCATTCGATTCTAAATATAATAGTTGTGCCTGAATTATGTTTGCAACGTAATCGTCTATTGGTAGTCCTAAAAAGATTATTCTGTCCATCATAAGACGGCTAAAAACGTCCATTGATGCAATATTTAGTTGTCGTTCTTCAATAATTGTAGGCGAAATGTAATTATTATATACTGATGTATATTCATCGAAAGTTAAACTATTTATGCCTAAGTGTTTTGTGGCATATTTGCGAAAATCGTTGTTAGAGCCCATAATATTAATTTTTATTCAAATAATTTTTTAAATTCTTCTTGGCTGACTTTTATCTCATTCAATTTAACGGTTTCAAAGATGTAGTCAATAATTTTATTGTCAAGAACTTTATCGTAAATCTGCTTGCGTTCTTCTTCTTTGCTTAAAATCTCGTCGGCATATTTCTCAAGATATTCATTAGGGATATAGCTCATGCCGTATTGTTTAAACTGATTTTCTACTGATTTTTTAGCTTCTTCTTTAATCTCTTCGGGAGCTACAATAATTTCATTGTCTTTTGCTAATTTGCTTTTTATTAGCATCCATTGTAAATCTTCGAGAAATCTTGGGAATTCGTTTTCAAGTTGATCGTCTGTAAGATTTTTGTTAGTAGCAATTACCCAACGCTTAAGAAAATCTTCGGGCATTGGCAATTTTAGTTTATTAATCAATTTGCTGCGAGCGTCAAGCATAAATTTATATTTGCTGTCTGTTTCTAGGTAGCTTTGAATTTCAGCTTTGATTTTATCTCTAAATTCTTTTTCGGTTTTTACTTCTTCATCGCCAATACTTTGTTGAAAAAACTCTTCGTTTAATTCTGCCGGAACAAAGTTTTTTATTTCTGATATTGTAATTTGAAAATTTCCTTCAAGATTTTCTATTTTGCTCTTATCAATATCAAGTAGGGCAGCAAGTTCGGACTCATTAGGCAGGGCTTTTTTAAGATCAAACTGTATAATTTGACCAATTTCGGATTTTATTAATTCCTTTTTTATTTTTTCATCTTTAACTACTTTTAGGCTTATAGAAGCGTCCTCTTTTTTTATCCCATTTTCTAAGATATTGTTTTCAGAATCTATTTGAATCAGTTCTCCTTTCATTAAACTATTTTCATCGGCTTTTTCTGCTTCTACAAAGTTACCATATCTATTTTGCAGATTTTCGATATACTCATCTACCATTTTTTTGTTTACATCTATTACGTAATAGTCAATTTTATCTCTTTTGGTAAGATTAAGCTCGAATTCTGGTGAAATAGCAATATCGAATTTAAAATCGTAAATATCTTGATTTTCAATGTCGATATTATCTTGATCTTCGCTAGGTAGCGGGTCGCCTAAAAGATTTAATTTTTCTTCTACAAAATAATTTTGTAAGGATTCCGATACTTTTTTATTTAATTCATCAACTAAAACTGCATTACCATACATTTTTTTTATCATTCCCATTGGCACCATTCCGGGTCTAAATCCTGGTATTTGAGCCTTTTTACGATAATCTTTTAAAATTTTATCAACCTCAGGAGTTATTTCTTCTTTTGTAAGATTTACTGTTAAAATTGCGTTTTGCTCGTCGATGTTTTCTCTTGAAATGTTCATTATTTAAAGCTTTAATTAATACGTTTAAAAAACCGCACAAACAGCCGAAATACCGGTGTATGGCGGTTTTTGCCAAATAAGTGTGCGGATGAAGGGACTCGAACCCCCACGCCTTGCGGCACTAGATCCTAAGTCTAGCGCGTCTACCAATTCCGCCACATCCGCAATAAAATTTTGCGTTGCAAAGATAGTTTTTTTTTGAAAAACAAAAGATTAGAAAAGATTAAAAGTGTAATTTTCTTGAAATTTATAAATATTTATTTGCGAAGTTCAAAATTTTGCCCTAAGTAAACCCTCCTAACTTGCTCGTCAGCAGCAAGTTCTTCGGCTGTCCCTGATTTTAAAATACTACCCTCGAAAAGTAGATAGGCACGATCGGTTATCGACAAAGTTTCTTGTACATTATGGTCGGTAATTAAAACACCGATATTTCTTTCTTTAAGATGCTTTACAATGCTCTGGATGTCTTCAACAGCAATAGGATCAACCCCGGCAAAGGGTTCGTCAAGCAAAATAAATTTTGGGTCTATAGCCAATGCTCTTGCGATTTCAGTTCTTCTACGTTCTCCGCCGCTCAGTTGAAAACCTTTACTTTTTCTTATTTTCATTAACCCAAATTCTTTGAGAAGCTTAACTACCTTTACTCTTTGATCGCGTCTGCTCATTTTTGTCATCTGAAGGACTGCACGTAGATTATCCTCTACACTCATTTTTCTAAAAACAGATGCTTCTTGTGCCAAATATCCAAGTCCTTTTCTAGCTCTCTTGTAAACGGGTTCTTTTGTTATATCAACATCATCAAGAAAAATATTCCCCTCGTATGGTTTTATTAGACCAACTATCATGTAAAACGTAGTAGTTTTGCCTGCTCCATTAGGACCTAATAATCCTACAATTTCTCCTTGCTTGACTTCAACCGCAGCACCTTTAACAACCATACGTTTGCCGTATTTTTTATATAGTTCGTTTGTATGTAATTTCATTTGTTCCATAACAATATTGTTTGCAAAAGTAACAAACATAAACGATTTGTAATTTTCTATTCTATTTTAAATTTCTTTAGATGTAAGTCATTTCCATCGAAAACTGCGTAAGAAAAATTAATCAACCAATCACCTAAGTTTGTAATTTTACTTTTTGAGTTGAGCTGAAATTGAAAAGGAATATGTCTATGTCCGAAAATGAAAAAGTCGAAATGCTCGGTTTGTAATGTCTCTTGTGCAAATTTAACGAGCCATTCGTTTTCGTAATCCGGTTGTTTGGGTAATTTATGCTTTTGCCTGCTAGATGTTGACCACTTATGTGCTAAGCATATTGCAAAGTTTGGATGCAAGCGTTTAAAGAACCAGATACATGGTTTACAGAGAAATACTTTTTTAAGCAGTTTATAGTTTTTATCAAAATTCCCCAATCCGTCTCCATGTGCAATGAAGAATTTTTTATCCTTAATTAAAATTTTAATAGGGTTTCTGTGAACTATTACACCGGTTTCTTTTGGTAAATAATCGTCGATCCATAAATCATGATTACCGGTAAAAAAATGAATTGGTATTCCTTTATCGCTTAGTAAAGCAACGGTTCCTAAAAACCGTGTAAATCCGCGAGGAACTACACGTTTGTACTCGAACCAAAAGTCGAAGATATCGCCTAAAAAATAAATCTCAGCAGCATCGTTTGCAATTTCATAAAGCCATTTTACAAGTAACTTTTCTCGTTCTATGCTTGGTAAATTGCTTGGTGCACCAAGGTGCGCATCCGATAAAAAATATATGTTCTTTTTATTTTTCAATATAGTAAATACGTTTTATTACGATAATCAAAAATATTTAAACGGTTCAAATATAATGTAAATCGGATTTTCTGCCAGTAATTATCAAAATAAAGTTCGTTAGTGTCATTAATATTTTGAGAAACTAAAACAGGAAAATATATGCTGCTAATATCTTTAATTATCTGAATTTCAATACCTACCTCCCATGCCTGTTGTATTTCTTTATGGCTGGTTTGCTCTGTTACATTAAAAATATTCACACTCCATAGACCATAATTAGCAAATAATTTAACAATGGGTATGGGCAAATCGCTAGATATGTTTAGGGAAAATATCCAATCGTTAGTTTGTCCGTATGGAGTATAGCTGGCAAATCCACCTTCATTTTTTATAAACTGATGTGCCCCAAATGTTTCAGGATTTGTCCTAATATCTGCTCCCCGATTAATAAAACTGGATGTGTATTGATAATCTTGTAAGCCTAAATTTCCACTTAGCCTGAAATTGTAATTGCCAATAGCATCATCGGGAATAAAAATGAATTTACCGCCAAACATCCTAATATGAAGTCCTTTTTTTGAGCTTGTATAATTTATGGTTAAGTGGTTCTCAAAATATGCTTTAATGCCGCCGGGAGTATATTCAATATTAATATTTCCTTTCATTGGATTTAAAACACTATGGCGATGATAATTTCCACTTAATTTCCAAAAACTATTTAATTGGCTTAAATCATTATAAGTAATTATATGGGAGGCATTAATAACAAATCGTGTTAATTTATGAGATGAGTTTTCGGGGATGAATGCATTTATTCCTGTTTCTTGACTATACCATGCATATGAATCAGAGGTTTCTGAAATAAATTTTGATAAGGCATATTTTCGAGTATTTGAATATAAGCTTATCATTTTTAGACTTTTGCTATTTAATAAAATGTTGTAGTTTATATTTGCTGTACCCGACCAAGCTGTATTGTTATTATTAAAACTAAACGGAGCAATAAACGGAACAATTTGATATTCAAATCTCTTTTGTGGAAGTAAACTGCTGTAAAAAATGGCTCCAAACATTAATTTCTGTGAATAATTGTAAGCTAGTGCCGGAAATATTCCTATTTCTGTTTGGTAGGGTAAATCAATTGCGTTAAGCATCGAAATCTTTATTGGATCAAGTTTCGGCAAAAACTTTTGAGATTGATAAAAATTATTGTCGCGGTTTAGGTCGGTAGTATTAAAATTCTTATCAATTATTATATCATTTTCGGGAGATGGAATCTTTATCCATTTCTTTCTTTCAAAACCATCAATAGTAATTGTTTCATTATCATTTGACAATAATAACGGAGCATTAATTTGGGCTTTATTTTTTACCAATACCGAATCTCCACGCATTTTTATAATTTTATAATCTAAGGTATTATCAGACCCGATTAAATCATCAAAAAACCAATCTGTGTTTTTATTTGTGCTTTTATTGAAATGTTGCTTTATATCTTCGGGGTAGATGTGGTGGAATTTATATTTATTATACAGGCTTTTCATTATGCTATCAAATATTTCTGTTGTTAAATATTGTTCGAGGTGTTGAATTGCAACTACCGGTTTTTGATAACACATTATCATATAGTTTTCGGGCAAAAAGTTTTCGGAATGTAAATTTGGAGCTTGCGAAAGTCCAGCATTTTTAACAATTGAATAAGTTAGAAATCTATCATAATAAGAAGGTAAATTTTCTAAGCCCAAAAAGCGATTTTCTCCAATAAGCGTTTGTGCAAGATTTTGTTCAGGATAATTTTCAAGAAAGTATCTTTCTTCATAATACGAGTTAAAACCTTCATCTATCCATGGATTTGCTCTTTCGTTGCTTGCAAGTATCCCGTAAAACCAATTATGACCAACTTCATGTAAAATTACTCTGTGCATATACGATTGCGAGCTTTCCGAAGATACTACGGTAATAGTTGGGTATTCCATGCCTCCTCCAATTTCGAAAACGCCATCTACAGCTGTGCATACATCATAAGGATAAGGTCCTAAAAGTTCTGAATAATGAAGCAAAGCTGTTGTAATATATTTTGTGGCATTTTGCCAAGAGTTCTTGTTTTCATCTCTGTAAAAAATATAACAACTAACATTGCCTTTATCTTTAATAAAAACATTTTCTTTTTTTATTTTATATTCTTTATCTGCAAACCATGCAAAATCATGTACATCGTCTTGAATATAAGTTAATGTTTTAGTTTTTGTGCTGTCGGCATTTGGTAACAAACAATTGTTATTATTCATACTGTGGTAACGCAATAATTCGTCTTGATTTTGTAAAACTCCAGTTGCTGCTACTACATATTCATCTGGAACAGTAATATTAACTTCAAAACGTCCAAATTCGCCGTAAAATTCACCCATATCTAGATAAGGCATAGGGTGCCAGCCGTTTTTGTCGTAAACAGCTGGTTTAGGATACCACTGTGTAATATGATATGAATTATTGTAATGACTTAATCGGCTAAAAACTGCTGGAATTTTTACAAAAAATGGCGTGTAAATTTGAATAGTATCATTAGGTTGCAATGGAGTATTCAGCTCTAAAATAACCACATCCTCATTATTTGTATTCTGAACTTTTGTATGCGTATTGTTGATTAAGAATTCCAAGGAATCAATATAGCCTTTTTCTTTGTTGGAGCTAAAATAGAATTTTGTATCATTCAATAATAGCTTCTGATAACTAAATGCTGATTTTTTATTGGAATAAGCATTTGCATATAAATGTATATATATATAATATAAGGTATCGGGCGAATTATTTATATATTCTATATTAATTGTTCCTTTTAATGAATTGATAGTGTCATTAAGACTTACATTAATATTATAATTTACTTCTTGTTGAAAATTATTCTGAGAATATAATTGTGAAACAGCACACACAAATATTGCAAAGAAAAAAAGCTTCATATTATTGTTTATAACAAAAGGTATAATGCAAAATTAGTATAATGCTGCAATTATCGTATATATCGCAAGTATTATCTTTGCGAATTAATAAATCCGTGTAATTATTTTGAACTGTTTTTATATCTTTGTCGCCACATGAAAATTAGTGTTTATAGAGATATTGAAAGTTTAAAGAAAGTTAAATCGCCCGTTGTAAGCATAGGTTTCTTCGATGGAGTGCATTTAGGACATAAGTATCTTTTAAAGCAGTTAACAGAAGTTTCAGATGAACGAGGTGTTGACCATTTATTAATAAGTATGTGGCCTCACCCTAGGGCGATTGTGCAAAATATCCAGACAGATAATTTTTTATTAAATACTCTTAATGAAAAGATTGAATTATTTCGCAATAATAATATTAAGAATTTACTGATTTTAGATTTTAATAAAGAACTGGCAGGTATAAGTAGCGAAGATTTTATCAAAAAAATTTTGTTAGATAGATTAAATGCTTCGGCAATACTTTTAGGTTTTAATAATTCCTTTGGCAAGCAATCAAGTACAACAACACAACTCGGTAATATTGCATCAAAATATCCTATTGAGTTAATTAAATCTGAGCCTTGTTGTAAGCAATTTACTGATGTAGAAATTAGTTCTTCGGCAATTAGAGACTTGCTTTTGAAAGGAAAAGTTGAAGAAGCAAATCAATTACTCGGGTATTCTTATACATGGAGTGGCAATGTAAAGAATGGATATAAAGTTGGTAGAAGTTTAGGTTTTCCTACAGCGAATTTAGAAGCTTTAGATATAAATAAAATTATACCTGATACGGGTGTTTATTTGGTATATGCACATATCGGAAATAAAAAAATGAAAGGATTGCTTAATATAGGTTATCGTCCTACTTTTAATAGAGAAACTAAAAGTGTAGAATTACATATTATTGATTTTAATCAAGACATTTACGATATTGATATTAAACTTGAATTTGTAAAATATTTACGAAATGAAAAGCTGTTTGACAATGTAGAAGCATTAAAAAAACAGCTAAATAAGGACTTAATAGAAGCAGTAGATTTTTTTTCTAAAAAAAGAGGATTGTAATTTTTTTAGATGGAATAATTTATTGTGGTATATTTGCAACTTGAAAAAATAATTATGAGAAATATAGAATTAAAAGAAAAGAAGATGAATAAAATTGTTTCGGACTTACCTTACAGAGTAGCAGACATAAATTTGGCAGAATTTGGACGTAAAGAAATCGAAATTGCAGAAAAAGAAATGCCGGGGTTAATGAGTATTAGAAATAAATATTCGGCAGAAAAACCTTTAAAAGGAGCACGTATTACCGGTTCTTTGCATATGACCATTCAAACAGCAGTTCTTATAGAAACTTTAGTAGAATTAGGTGCTGATGTTCGCTGGGCGAGTTGTAATATCTTCTCGACCCAAGATCATGCTGCTGCAGCTATTGCAGCTACCGGTGTTCCTGTATTTGCGTGGAAGGGAGAAACTTTAGAAGAATATTGGTGGTGTACTTTACAAGCATTGTCATTTCCTAATGGTAAAGGGCCAAATTTAATAGTTGACGATGGTGGTGATGCAACATTAATGGTTCATCAAGGTTATGCTGCCGAAAATAATCCTGAAATATTAAATAAAGAATTTGAATCTCTTGAAGAAGAGATGATAATAAAAACCTTGAAACAAGTACTTTTAGAAGAGCCAAATAAATGGCATAATGCTGTTAAAGAACTAAAAGGTGTTAGCGAAGAAACAACAACCGGAGTTCATAGGTTATATCATATGAACGAAACAGGTAAATTATTATTTCCAGCAATAAACGTAAATGATTCAGTAACAAAATCAAAATTTGATAATCTTTATGGTTGTCGTGAGTCTTTGGCTGATGGAATTAAAAGAGCTACAGATGTGATGGTTGCCGGTAAAGTTGTTGTTGTTTTAGGTTATGGCGATGTTGGTAAAGGTTGTGCTCAGTCAATGAGAGGATATGGTGCAAGAGTTATTATTACCGAAATTGATCCGATTTGTGCACTTCAAGCAGCAATGGAAGGCTTTGAGGTTACAACCTTAGAAGAAGCCCTTCCCGAAGGTAATATTTTTGTAACAGCTACTGGAAATAGAGACGTGATTAAAGCAGAAGATATGCTTAAAATGAAAGACCAATCCATTGTTTGCAATATCGGACATTTCGATAACGAAATTCAAGTTAGTAAACTTGAAAAATCACCCGGCGTTGTAAAATCTACAATAAAACCACAAGTTGATAAATATAAATTTGATAATGGAAATTGTATTTATCTGCTTGCCGAAGGTCGTTTAGTAAATCTTGGTTGTGCTACAGGACACCCCTCTTTTGTGATGAGTAATTCATTTTCGAATCAAACCTTGGCACAATTAGATTTATGGACTAATAATTATAAAATAGGAGTTTATATGCTGTCTAAAAAACTTGACGAGGAAGTAGCAAGATTACATTTAGAGCAATTGGGGATAAAACTTACTAAATTAACACCTGAGCAAGCAGACTATATTGGAGTTAAACCTGAAGGTCCTTATAAACCCGCACATTATCGTTACTAATATTGATTGCTTATATAAAGGATATTGTTTTCTAAATAAGTATTGTATTGAAGTAAATTCTGTCCGGCAACTCCCTCTACAATAGAGCCATCCATCAGAAAAAATTTTGATTTACAATGCTTACAAACTGCAAATAATCCTGTACTATCAATATAAATACGAGCACTGTCGTTAGATGGTTCGTGAGGGCAGTTTCGTTCCCATGCTACATAATCATCTGCATAGTTACAATGAATAATAATACCTCTAACTCCACCACTAATTGTAACTGAATTACCGGGTGTTTTAAGCTCCTGAAATTCCGGCTGGTTTAACGAAAGTTGAATGTTTACGGGAACATACGGAATCCTATCATCTTTTTTACATGATGAAAATCCGATAAATAGAATTAATACTGTTAATATAATATAAGTAAATCTTTTCATTTTGACATTTTTTTGTAAAATTAAACCTAATTAATTAATTAGCCTTATTTTTATTTAGTGTTTTTTTGTATATTGTGAAAAATTTATCGAATTCTATGAAATATATAACGTTAATAGTTTTAGTATTATTTTCTTTACAAGGTTTTTCGCAAGGTAAATATTCATTAGATAGTGAGAAATCGCAAGAACGTAAGGCGTATAAAGAGAGAAAAAGAGATAAACCTAAAGAGATAAGAATAGAAGATAGAATAATTAAAAAAACGATAAAGAAAGAGAAGAGAAAGAAGCGTAAAGAGGAGCGTTTACATAAACGTGCTGTTAAAAAGCATAACAGAAAAATTAATGGTGGTGGTAAGGATTTAGTTTCAGGAAGAAAAGTAAATAAACGAATGCGTCAATCAAAACGAGAAGCACGCAGAATAAATAAAGGTAAGAATCCTGTACCATGGCACAAAAGAATTTTCAAATAAGACATTTGTAGCTTTAACTTGTAAAAGAAAACTATCGATTTTAAGTTTTTGGTATGAAAATTTATGTTTTATAAAAAAAAGTTTGGTTGGTTTGCTTTTGAATTTTATCTTTACAGTTTCTTAAAATTGGGTTAAGTATTTGTTAATGTAAATACCGAATTATGCTACGAAAATTACTACTTGCCACAGTTGCAATGATTTCAACATTAGTTATATTTGCACAAAGTGGAACCTTAAGCGGTACAGTTAAAGATGCCTCTACAGGAGAACCAATTCCTTTTGCTAACGTATCTATAGAAGAGAATGGTAACATTGTTACCGGAGGAATGACAGACTTCGATGGGAAGTATTCTATCAAACCAATCCCTGCAGGAAGATATACAGTTAAGGCTTCTTATGTGGGTTATGCAACATTGCAATATAATAATGTGCAGGTTACTGCCGGAAAGATATCTTTCCAAGATTTTGCACTAAATGCATCTGCAGAAATATTACAAGAAGTGGAGATTAGGGAATATAAAGTTCCTCTAATTGCCAAAGACCAAACAGAGTCGGGAGGTACCGTTACTTCCGAAGATATTGCTAAAATGCCTGGACGTTCAGCGTCATCGGTTGCTACTACTGTTGGTGGTGTTTATTCTGAAGACGGTGAAGTAGGGAGTATTAGAGGTGCCAGAAGCGAAGGTACTGTATATTATGTAGATGGTGTTAAGGTAAGAGGTTCGTCTTCTGTGCCAAAATCAGCTATCGAACAAGTTACAGTTATTACTGGAGGTCTTTCGGCAAAATATGGAGATGCTACCGGTGGTATCATTTCTGTTACAACCAAAGGACCAACAAGTCGATATTTTGGCGGTGCTGAATTAGTTACCAGCCAATTCCTTGACGGATATGGTTATAATCTCGGAGGACTTATGCTTTCAGGACCTATTTGGACTATAGAGGAAAAAGGCTCAAATAGATCAAGAACTGTTGCAGGATTTTTGCTTAGTGGTGAAATACGTTCTGTTATGGACGGAAGCCCTTCTGCACTCGGTATATATCGTGCATACGACGATGTTTATGATAGAATTGTTTCTAATCCATTAAGACTTATACAAACCCAAACCGCTTCTGTTATATACCAAAATGCAGACTATCTCGGAGAAGACGCATTCTATAACCAAAAAAGAAGAGAAAATGCAGAAAATCTGTCAGTTAACTTAGCAGGGAAAATAGATTTTCAACCAATTAGAGACCTTAATCTTACTTTTGGTGGAACTTTAGATTGGCAAAAAGGAAGACTTTATAGCAGAGGTAATGATTTGTTTAATAGCCATAATAACGGCTCTTATGATTACAACTCTTGGAGAGTTTATGGGCGTCTTACTCAAAAATTTGGTAGTGGTGATGAAGACAATGAAGATGCATTAATCAAAAATGCTTATTATTCTATACAGGTTGATTATTCACAAGTATTGAATAATCAATATGCTGAGCAATTTAAAGATAATTTCTTCCAATACGGACATATTGGAACTTTTAATACTCAAGTTGAGAATTTTTACACTTATGGTATTGATACTGCTACAAATTTAGCAGGATGGATACACGATGTTTATGTTTATGGAATTGACGATTTCGATCCTAGTGTTTATAATCCAGACTTAGCAGTTTATACTACACAGTTTTTTGATTATTACCAAAGCCCACTAATTCGTAAAGAAGATGTTTCTATGAATGGTGGTCTTTTAAATGGAGATTTAGCACCAAATATTTATGGAATGTGGGCAAGTCCAGGTAATCCTTATTCTAGTTACATTAAGTCAGAAGCTAACCAATTTAGAGTTTCTGCTGCTGGTACAGCAGACGTTGGCTCTCATGAAATTAGTATAGGGTTTGAATTTGAGCAACGCCAAGATAATTATTTTGGGTTAGCACCAGTGGGATTATGGTCATTAGGACGAAGTCTTATGAATTACCATATTAATGAAAAAGACTTAAGTAATCCTATACCTGTATATGATGCGAACGGAGTATTTCAGGATACCATAAATTATCCGAGACTTTATAATGCTTCCACACAAGCTATGTTTGATATAAGCTTTAGAGAGCACTTAGGTTTACCAATTGATGGATTAGAATGGATCGATATTGATTCTTATGACCCATCAGAATTTGATATTTCATATTTTAGCCCTGACGAATTGTTTAACCAAGGGAATAACCTAGTTACTTATTACGGATACGATTATACAGGAAAAAAATTGTCTGGTAATTATTCTTTACAAGATTTTTTCACTGCTACCGACGATCAGGGTAATTTGACTCGTCCAATTGCTCCTTTTGAACCAAACTATGTTGCCGGTTATATTCAGGATAAATTTGCATTTAAAGACCTGATCTTTAATGTCGGTGTACGTGTTGATAGATACGATGCTAATCAACTTGTGTTAAAAGATCCATATTTATTACACGATGCATATACTGTTGGCGACAATGACCCTGCCGGGTTACTAGCAGGTACAGATCATCCTGCCAATATTCCTAATAATGCAATTGTTTATGTTAATGATTTAAGTAGCCCATCTGCAATTAATGGTTATAGAGTTGGAGACGTATGGTATAATGCAGAAGGTACTGAGGTTTCTAATCCAAATATTATTGCAAGTGCTAACGGTATTGCACCATATCTTTTAGATGCCGATGCAGAGTTAAATACTAATGCTTTCGAGGATTATACTCCGCAAATTGTTGTTATGCCACGTATTTCTTTCTCATTCCCAATATCGGATGAAGCATTATTCTTTGCTCATTACGATATCTTGTCGAAAAGACCATCTTATAATAATAGGTTAGATCCAATAGAGTATTTATTTATCCGTCAAAAGAATAATGATATTTTAAATAATCCGAATCTAAAAACTGAAAAGACAATCGATTATGAATTAGGTTTCCAGCAAAAACTTGGAAATACATCATCTTTAAAATTATCGGCATTTTATCGTGAGATGCGTGATATGCAGCAAGCTATTGCTGTTTACGGAGCGTATCCTGTTAATTATTATACTTACGGGAATCTTGACTTTGGTACAGTAAAAGGTTTTTCTGCAACTTATGATTTAAGACGTACCGGAAATATCTCAATGAGAGCTTCATATACTCTACAATTTGCTAATGGTACAGGTTCTAATTTTGAATCTGCTGCTGCAATTATTAAATCAGATCAACCTAACTTAAGAACAACTCTTCCGTTGGATTTTGACCAGAGACATGCTTTTGTTGTTACACTAGATTACCGTTTTGGAGGAAAAGTAAGTGGATTACCTTATAATGGACCAAAATGGTTTGGAAAAAATATTCTAGCGAATACCGGTGTTGGTTTTGTAGTAAATAGTGGCTCCGGTTCTCCATATACTAAATATGACAGACCTCTTAATGGTAGAATAGTAGGATCATTAAATGGAAGTAGAAAACCATGGAGAACTACTATAAATATGCGTCTTGACAGAGATGTTAAAATTAAGCTCGCAAAAGCAAATGATGAAAATGGTAGTAAAGAACGCTATGGATATCTTAATATTTATCTTGAAATTTCAAATCTGTTAAATACAGCAAATGTGCTTAATGTTTATGGATATACAGGTAACCCTGACGATGATGGTTATTTAAACTATGCAGCTTATCAGGATCAGATAAATACACAAAATGATGTTGAAGCATATAAAAATTATTATGCTATGAGTGTAAATAGTCCATATAATTATACACTACCTCGTACCATTAGATTAGGAGTGCAGTTTAGTTTTTAGTTTTATTTAGAAAATTATAGAAAATGATTAAAAGTCAGCATACAATGAAAAGCATAAAAAGAATTGTTTTCATCACAGTTATTAGCCTTATTTCGACACAAATGTGGGCAGATAAAGTGCCAGGAATCGAAAATGCAACTAATAAATCTACAAGAGCTTCAGGAGGTTGCGAACCTTCTAAAACTTCAACAGAGTTAGCTATTAATAATGTTAGAGCATTAATACATACAGGTGGAGATATGTGGTGGGACTTGCAAGGCGATCCACGTTATGAAGTTCCCGATGGAGGTGGAAGAAATGCACTCTTTGCAGGCTCTATTTGGGTTGGTGGTAAAGATGCAAACGGACAGCTTAAACTTGCTGCACAAAGATTTCGCCAAGTAGGAATAGATTTTTGGCCTGGTCCACTAATTATTAGCGGCTCTGAACAAGGAACTACTAATATGGATATATGCCGCCAATATGATAGGCATTATACAATTACTAAAGAAATGGTTCAAGAATTTCGTGAGTATTTTGCTTGCTCACAAGATCCGGAATGTGATATTTCTGAAGATTTTGAAACTTATGTAATTCCAGATATTATCATGAATTGGCCAGCACATGGTCCCGAAGGTGGTTACGATTATTATCTTGCTCCATTTTGGGATGTTGATGGCGATGGTACATATAATCCATTGCAAGGCGATTTCCCATATTATGAGTTTACAAACGAAGGTATTACCGACGACCCAGATTGTTTGAGACCCAGAGACCGTATGCCAAAGCTATTTGGAGACTATACTTTGTGGTGGGTATATAACGATAGAGGTAATATACATACAGAAACTGGTGGAGACGCTATTGGAATGGAATTTAGAGCACAAGCATTTGCGTTTACTACTAATGATGAGCTTAATGATATGACTTTCTATAATTATAATATAATTAATAGATCAACTTATACATTATACGATTCTTATTTTGGAGTTTGGACAGATGCCGACCTTGGTGGTGCTCTTGACGACTTTGTAGGTTGTGATGTACAACGCGGATTAGGTTATTGCTACAATGGCGACAATTTTGACGATGATGCTGACGCAAGTTTAGGATATGGAGAACAGCCACCCGCTATTGGTATTGACTTTTTTGAAGGACCTTATCAGGATCCAGACGGTTTAGATAATCCGACAAGTTATGATACTATTGATGGAATAAAAGTTATTAATTGCCAAAAAGGCGATATTCTTAATGGTAATATTAATGGATTAAATTTTGAGGATGGTACTGTTGATAATGAAAGATGGGGAATGAGAAGATTCTTATATTTTAACAATACTACCGGTGGTAATGAAAATACAACCGACCCTGAAACTGCTATCGAATATTACAACTATATTACAGGTTATTGGAAAGATAATCAAAGTCTTTGTTATGGTGGAACTGGGTACCCCGGAGGAGAAAATGGAGGAGATCCAAGTGTCCCAACCGATTTTATGTTTCCCGGAAATCCAACTACCGACCCATGTGGGTGGGGACAAGGAGGAATACCTATGCCTGATTGGTCGGAAGAAACCGAAGGAAACCCTGCTGACGATAGAAGATTTGTACAATCGGCTGGACCATTTGTGCTACGACCAGGAGCTATTAATGATATTACTGTAGGTGCTGTTTATGCCAGAGCCCCATCAGGTGGCGCTTGGGCATCTGTTGAAGCTGTTAGAAAAGCTGATGATAAAGCACAAATCTTATTCGAAAACTGTTTTAGAGTATTAAATGGACCTGATGCTCCCGAGCTTAAGATTATTGAAATGGATAAAAAGTTTATATTCCATATTTATAATAATCCAAGATCAAACAACTATTTAGAGTCTTATATTGAAAAAGATCCGTCAATAGTATGTAATAGCGACTTAGACCCATGTGATGAATATTATAGGTTTCAAGGTTACCAGATTTATCAATTGAAAAATAAATCTGCTACTGCTTCTGACAGATATAATGACGATCTCGTTAGAATAGTGTTCCAATGTGATGTTGAAGATGGAATAAAAAAAGTCGTAAATTACAACTGGTCAGACGAGTTAGCGGCAAATGTTCCCGTACTTGAAGTGCAGGGAAAAGATAATGGAATTGTTCATACATTCGTAGTGGAAGAAGATGAATTTGCAAGTGGAGATAATAGATTGATTAATCATAGAGAATATTATTATACTGCTCTTGCTTACGGATACAATAACACCATGTTGTATAATCAGCAGGTTCAAGAAACTTTTAATGGACAAAAGAAACCGTATCTTGCTGGTAGAAATAATATTAAAAGATACGAAGCTATACCACATATTAATGATCCTGAAGACGGTGGAACTGTTATTCAAGGAGATTATGGATATGGGCCTGAAATTAAACAAATCGAAGGCTTTGGTAACTCTAATAATGTATTAGATTTAAAGAAAGAAAGCATTGATGAAATAATGAGTGGATACCCATGGAAAGCTCAAGAACCTGTCTATGAAAATGGTAGAGGACCTATTAATGTAAAAATAATTGATCCTTTAAACGTCCCTGAGGACGATTATGTTTTACAGTTTACAAATATAGAAACCATGTCTGTGCAGCAAGCACCTGGATGGGTAAAACAGGGAGATTGGTTTATTTATAATACAAATGGAGATACAATTTGGAATGAAAGTGTTATAAGTTTAGCTCCTTATGAACAAATTCTTCCTGATTGGGGATTATCAGTTACAATTTATCAAACAAAATATGCTGGGAATAAAAATGATAATTCCTACCAAAATGGATTCTTAACTGCTAGTTTAACTTATGAGGATGAGAGTAGTCCTTGGTTATATTTCTTACCTGATGCTGACGGAAACGATTTCTTTAACTGGATAAGAGTAGGAACTTTTCAGGATAAATCTGGTGAACTAGATGGCGGTGCAGACGTTAGTTATGATGATCATATTGGATATGACCCTGATGAGTATTTTGAAAAAGTATTAGGCGGAACATGGGCACCTTACTTGCTTACATCTAAATTTATGTATGGAACTGCCGAACCAACCGGTTCTGACTTTGGCCGCTCTAGTATAAATAAAAATTTTCCTGTAAGTAGTGTCGATTTAGTTATTACCAGCGATAAGAGTAAATGGACAAGAGCTTGCGTAATTGAAATGTGTGAAAATGAATGGACAGTTGATGATAATGGTTATCCAACTCCGGTAAACCCTAAAGTAAATCATCGTTCAGAAGGAAATGCTTTGCGTTTTAACTTGAGAAAATCTCCAAGTGTTGACAAAGAAGGAAATGTTGTGCCAGGTGATAGTACTCACGGTTTAGGTTGGTTCCCTGGATATGCTATTGATGTTAGAAGTGGGGAAAGATTAAATATTATGTTTGGAGAAGATAGTTGGTTAGTTGGTGAAAATGGTCGAGATATGCTTTGGAATCCATCTTCAGGAATATCAGAGAATAGTGGACCAACTCTTGGAGGTAAGCATTATATTTGGATTATGGGGCATACTCAAAACTTCCAAAATACAATGATGCAAGCTCCTGCTTACGACAGTTGCAGCTGGTTATATAGTAAATTGTTACTAGCAGAAAATGGAAATTCTATGGCTGTAAGACAAGTGTGGGCTTCTCCAATGTGGACAGCAATACCTCTTAAAAATCCTGATTTTGAACACCTGTCGTCTGATATTACAATCAAATTAAGAGTAGCAACTCCTTTGCAAAAGAAATTAGGTGAATATGCATTAGAAGAACCAATTAACGATAATTTGCCAATGTACTCTTTTAGCACTTATGATGTAAAGACTATAAAAGATGATCTTGACCAAGCCGAAAGTGCCCTAGATTTGATTAATGTTGTGCCAAACCCATATTATGGACATAGCTGGTACGAAACAAACCAATTAGATAACTATGTAAGAATTACAAATCTACCAAGGAAATGTACAATATCTATCTATAATGTGGGTGGAACATTAGTTAGACGTTTTGAAAAAGATAGTGAACAAACTTTCATTGATTGGGATTTGAAAAACTCTTATAACATTACAGTAGCAAGTGGACTTTATATAATGCACTTTGATGTACCGGGAGTTGGCGAAAAAGTTGTTAAATGGTTTGGTGCATTAAGACCAATTGACTTACAAAATTTCTAAAAATAAACGAAAGGATAAATAATTTAATATCGTTATATTATGAGAAAGATTTTTATAAATACCCTAAGCTTGATAATAGCGGTGCTACTTGTAAGCCCTGTAATGGCAGGTAATGAGCAGCGTGCCGGATCAAATGGAGCTTCCGAACTACTCATAAATCCTTGGGCAAGAAGTTCAGGTTGGGGTGATTCAAATGTAGCTTGCGTTGTGGGGCTCGAAGGATTGTATCAGAATATCGCAGGACTTGCTTTTACTAATAAAACAGAGCTTATTTTTACTAATACTCAATGGCTTGTAGGCTCCGGAATTTCTATAAATAGTTTTGGAATTGCTCAAACCGTAGGAGAAGCAGGTGTACTTTCCTTAGGTGTAATGGCTATGAATTTCGGTGAAATACCAATTACAACACCAGATTTGCCCGAAGGAGGAATTGGTAACTTTAGCCCGTCATATACTAATATTACACTGGCATATGCTCGTGAATTCTCAAATAGTATTTACGGTGGAATTGGAGTAAAAATAATTAATGAAGGTATTGCTAATGCTACTGCATCCGGATTTGCAATTGATGCCGGTATCCAATACGTAACCGGTTTAGGTGTTGATAAAGCCGGTAACCGTAAGCGTGATAACCTCAGATTTGGTATCGCAATGAAAAATGTTGGAACCACTATGAAATTTAAAGGTGATGGTATGAGTTTTACCGGTATATTGCCTAACGAATCTAGTATGACTGTTGAACATAGATCTCAAGATTTTGAACTTCCTTCTTTAATTAAAATTGGATTCAGTTATCACATGAATCTTGATGCTAAAGTCGATTCCGTTAGCGATGAGGTTGTCAGTAATCATAAATTGTCAATTGCATTTAATTTTACCGCAAATTCATTTACTAAAGACCAGTTTCACTTAGGACTTGAGTACTCATTTATGAATTTATTTTCATTACGTGGAGGTTATATTTATGAGAAAGGTATTACAAGTCCTTCCGAAACTACGAGTGTGTTTAAAGGACCTGCTGCCGGAGTAAGTGTGCATATACCTATGAATAAAGAAAGTAAATCGGTTATTGCAATTGATTACTCGTATCGTGCAACTTATCAATTCGATGGAGTTCATACTATTGGTGCTAGAGTTACATTGTAATATTTATACGATATTAAATTACTGAAATCAGGAGTTTTGCTCCTGATTTTTTATTGTATAAATTTTTGTTGCTAAATTGCTTTTACTAATTGAATGCTAAAATTATATTTTACACACATATATTGTTGTATTATAAAATTTAGTATCTTTGTACCGGAAACTCCTTTAAAAATGGGGGTTTCTTTTATTATATATATACTTTAAACTTAAGTGTTATGACTGACATTAAAACGCATTATGTTACTAAGGAGGGTTTAGATAAGTTAAAGAAAGAGCTTGAACAACTTACTACTGTAGAGAGACCTTCGATTAGTATGCAAATAGCAGAAGCTCGCGATAAGGGTGATTTGTCTGAAAATGCTGAATATGATGCAGCAAAAGATGCACAGGGAATGTTAGAAATGAAAATTGCTAAATTGCAAGATATCATTCGTAATGCCAGAATAATTGACCCATCAGAAATTGATACTTCACAAGTACAAATTCTAAATACAGTAAAGCTCCTAAATAAAAAAATCAATAAAATTGTAAAATATACTATTGTAGCAGAATCAGAAGCCGATATTAAACAAAGCAAGATTTCGGTAGAAACTCCAATCGCAAAAGGATTATTGGGGAAGAAAGTCGGCGATATTGTTGATATTCAGGTGCCATCAGGAGTTCTTACATTTGAAATTCTTGAAATTACTATATAATATGGCTAGTTTATTTACAAATATTATTAATGGCAAAATCCCTTGTTATAAAATCGCAGAAGACGATAATTATTTCGCTTTTTTAGATATAAATCCTCTTGCTAAAGGACATACTTTGGTTGTCCCAAAACAAGAAAAGGATTATATATTTAAGCATGATGACGAAATATTAGCAGGATTAATGGTGTTTTCAAAAAAAGTTGCAATAGCACTAGAATCTGTAGTTGATTGTAAACGTATTGGTATTGCTGTGCTGGGGCTTGAAGTTCCACATACACATATTCATTTAGTACCTCTAAATTCTGAAGCCGATATTTGTTTTGCAAATAAAAGAATTAGTCTCTCAAACGAAGAATTTGCTAGAATTGCTAAAGAAGTTTCGTCATTATTGTAGCTAAGAACTTGGTCGCATATCAATAGGAGTTTTTATGTAAACATCCTGTTGAGGGAATGGTATAGTTACATTATTATCTCTAAATTTTTGATCTATTGCAAATCGCAAATCACTTTTTATTGGTTCTATCAGAAAAGTATGTTCGCTCCAAAACTTTAAATCAAAATCTAAGGAAGAATCTCCAAAATTGCTAAATAGGGCAAAAGGTTTAGGCTCTTTACTTACTTCTGGATGTTCCATTGCAGCTTCAACTAATAGCTTTTCAACTAAGCGAACATCACTACCATATGCAACGCCAACCGATACAGTAAAACGTGTAAGTTTAGCATTATGTGTCCAGTTGATAACTCTTTCGGTAGTAAAATGACTGTTGGGGATTATCATTATTATGTTTTCTCTAGTAAGAATTTCAGATGTACGTAAATTTATTTTCAAAACTCTACCAATTAAACTATTATCAATTTCAACAGTATCGTTTATTTTTATAGAATGGTCGAAAAGCATAACCATACCCGAAATTACATCATTAAAAAAGTGCTGGATACCTAAGCCTATACCCACTAGCAGGGCAGATATACTGGCAATCAAAATAGTAATATTAACACCTAAAGAATTAATAAAAATGCTTATTGCAATTACATATATAAAATATTTTAAAATTTGAAAAATAGAATGGCTTTTGCCGGGTTCAATTTCTTTCTCTTTTATCTTAGCATCAAATAGATATTGAATAAATGATAAGAGTACTTTTGTGCCGGTAATAATTAAATAGAAAATAAAGATGTGCATCACAAGGAATTCAAATTCCTTTGTACTTATTATCGCAGTTTTAAGAAATTGTCTGAAATTAATATTAAATGATTCGAGTGTTGCAAACAAACCAAAAAACAATATAACTACATAAACAAACTGCCTGATGGTTTTTATACTGGCAATACCAAGTTGAACCTGAAATCTATCGGTTCTTAATATCTTTCGTGAAAACAACAGTAGAAAAATACATGATAAAACACTTAAGACACCCAGTAATAACATACCTAAAGTTATACTCTTATCTCCGAACGAAAATAAAGCGATATTAAAAAATTCATCCATTATTAATACTATTTTGCCTAAAAATACAAAAAATCTTATAATTATATAACATTAGGCTGTTGATAGAATAGAAATGATTTGTTTATTAAGACTTTGTAATATTATTATTTTTGTAATTACAGATAAATGATGAAACCTGAAATAATAATATATACAGATGGTGCTGCCAGCGGTAATCCCGGTCCGGGAGGCTATGGAGCGGTTCTAACTTATGGCGGTTACGAAAAAGAATTAAGTAAGGGATTTAGAAAAACTACAAATAACCGGATGGAGTTATTGGCTGTAATTGTTGCACTTGAAGCTTTAAAGAACGATGGATGCATTGTTACGGTGGTTAGTGATTCAAAATATGTAATAGATGCTGTTGAAAAAGGATGGCTTAAGGATTGGCAGAAGAAAGATTTTAAAAAGAAAAAAAATCCTGATTTGTGGAAACGTTTTTTAAAAGTATATAATAAGCATAATGTAATGTTTCAATGGGTTAAAGGGCACAGTAATCATCCTTTCAATGAAAGAGCAGATAAATTGGCAGTGCAAGCATACAAATCCGGTAATCTGGATATTGATGAGTATTACGAGCAAACCGAAACAATTCAAGAATGAAAAAAAACATAGAAAACATAAAGCTTATAAAATTTGATTATGTAGAATCAAAATTATTTGAAGATGCACTAAAAATAAGAACAGAAGTATTTGTTGAAGAACAAAATGTACCATCCGAATTAGAATACGATGGGAAAGACCCTTTAGCAACACATTTCTTGTTGTTAATCAAGGAAAAACCTATTGCTACTGCCAGAATTTTGCAAAAAGATGAAGGGATTAAATTGGAAAGATTTGCTGTAATCAAAGATTATAGAGGTGCGGGACTTGGACGATTACTGATGGAATTTATAACAAAACATTGTAATGCCGAAGATATATTTTTTCATTCGCAAGATGGTGCAGTTGAGTTTTATAAACAAATGGGATATTGTATTATAGGAGAAGCTTTTTACGAAGCAGGCATTAAACATTATTTAATGAAACACAAATCTAAAATTAACTAAAAGTGGCAAATCCGATTAAACAATTGGCAGGGCAAACAGCTATTTATGGGTTAAGCAGTATTATTGGGAGATTGTTGAATTATCTTTTAGTGCCTCTTTATACTCGTATTTTTATTCCCGAAATATATGGGGTTGTTACAGAGCTTTATGCTTATGCAACTTTTTTACTTATACTTCTTACTTATGGAACCGAAACCGGATTTTTTAGATATGCCCAAGATAAATCAAAGTTTAATACAGTTTTCTCTTCGCTGCAAACTTCGCTAACAATTACATCTTTACTGTTTTTTGGGCTGGTAACACTATTTGTTTCGCCTATTGCAAATGCACTTAAATATACTGCAAATCCCGAATATATTATTTATTTAGCCGGAATTGTTGCATTAGATGCTTTAATCTCAATCCCTTTTGCAAGGCTTAGATTCGAAAATAAATCATTAAGATTTGCAATATACCGTTTGCTTAATATTGGAATTAATATTGGACTTAATCTTTTCTTCCTGATATTATGTCCTAAAATTGCAACTAATAATCCCGATAGTATTATTCTAAATATATGGTCTCCAAATATTGGCGTTGGTTATGTTTTTATTTCTAATCTAGTAGCCAATATTTTTACATTTTTGATGTTTATTCCATACATTATTAATGTAAAATATAGGTTCGACCTTAATATACTTAAGCAAATTTTATGGTATTCGGCACCACTGCTAATTGGTGGTTTTGCCGGAATGATTAATGAAACAATTGATCGTATTCTTTTAAAATTCCTTTTGCCGGAGTCGGTAAATGCAATGGAACAAATCGGTATCTATGGTGCTAATTACAAACTTGCTATCTTAATGACTTTGTTTATACAAATGTTTAGATATGCTGCCGACCCATTCTTTTTTGCTCAAAAAGAAAAAAGAGATGCCCCCGAAACCTATGCAAAAGTTATGCAATGGTTCGTCATTTTCGGACTTACAATATTCTTAGGCGTAATGTTTTATATCGATATTGTAAAGTTTTTTATCGACTCGTCTTATCACTCCGGATTAAGGGTAGTGCCAATACTTTTGTTAGCAAATCTTTTTATGGGAATGTATTATAATCTAAGTATATGGTACAAACTTAACGATAAAACAAAATTTGGAGCTTATCTGGCTTTGTTTGGTGCAGGAGTAACAATTATTTTAAATATTATCTTAATTCCGATTATTGGATATATGGGTTCGGCTTGGGCAACTTTTGCTTGTTACTTTATTATGATGTTGAGTTCATATACAATCGGGAAAAAACACTATAAAATTCCTTATAATATTAAAAAAATATTAAAATACTTTGCTTTAGCTTTAATACTGTATGCTATCTCTTATATTTATGCTGATTTTGTCATTTGGTTAAGGTTGATATTAAATAGTATTTTGATGTTTGTGTATTTAAGTGTTGTAGCTATATCAGAGAAAATTATTCCATCAAAAAAATTAAAACTAAATAAAAATGAAAGTAAAAATTCTTAATAAATCTAAACACGATTTGCCTAAGTATTCCACAAGTTTATCGGCAGGGATGGATTTGAGAGCAAATTTAGATGAATCAGTAAAATTGACACCACTTGAGCGAAAGCTAATTCCAACAGGTTTATTTATCGAACTGCCTGAAGGATACGAAGCTCAAATACGCCCACGTAGCGGTTTAGCACTTAAAAAAGGAATAACAGTACTTAATACACCCGGCACAGTTGATGCTGATTATCGTGGCGAAATTGGTGTGATTTTAGTTAATTTGAGCAATGAAGAATTCGTAGTAGAAGACGGAGAAAGAATTTGCCAGATGATTATTAGCCGACACGAAATTATAAGCTGGGAAGAGGTTGAAATATTGAACACAACCGAAAGAGGTGCTGGCGGATTTGGACATACCGGAAAAAAATAGTTTCAATTATTAAACTTCAATTAAAAACTCAATAAATGAAAATAATAATTCCAATGGCTGGTATGGGTACAAGAATGAGACCACATACTTTAACAATACCAAAACCTTTGATCCCTTTAGCAGGAAAACCTATTGTGCAGAGGCTTGTAGAAGGAATTGCCGACATAGCAAATGAACAGATTGACGAAATTGCATTTGTAATAGGTCGTTTTGGAGAAGAAGTTGAAAATAAACTTAAGAATATTGCAACAAATCTTAATGCTAAATATAGTATTTATTACCAAGACATGGCTATGGGAACAGGGCATGCTGTGTGGTGTGCCTCAGAATCTTTAAAAGGAAATGTAGTTGTCGCTTTTGCTGATACATTGTTTTATGCCGACTTTAAGCTCGAAACTGAATTAGACGGAATTATTTGGGCTCAAAAAGTGAAAAATCCTGAAAGCTTTGGTGTAATAACTACAAACAATGCAGGCATAATTAATGGATTTGTTGAAAAACCAAAGAAATTTGTTTCAGACCTTGCAATTATTGGTATATATTATTTTAAAGAAGGGGAAAAACTCCAAAAACATTTACAAAGTTTAATAGATAAGAATATTAAAGGAAATAGCGAATATCAACTTACCGATGCCCTAGAAAATATGAGGCAAGAAGGAATAAGATTTGGTGTGGGGCAAGTAAATGAATGGTTAGATTGTGGAAATAAGGAAATCACTGTAGAAACTCATGCCAAAGTGTTACAGCATAATAAACAAGAAAAACTTATAAGCGAGAAAGCAAAAATTTGTAATTCAAAAATAATATTACCCTGTTATATTGGCGACGAAGCTGTTATTATTGATTCCGAAATTGGTCCAAATGTAAGTGTTGGCAACAATACAAAAATAGAAAAATCGTTTATTAACAATAGCATTGTTCAGAACAAGTCTAATATTATAAATTCAAAAATATACAATAGTATGATAGGCAATTTTGTTGATGTTTATGATATGACCGGCAATTTTAGTGTTGGAGACTATTGTAGTTTGAAAAAATAAAAAATGAAAAAATTAGTATTGATAAATATTATAATTGTTTTAATTGGAATTGGTTTTTCTTGCAAAAGCGTAAAAGACACAAGTACGATTGATACTAGAGAAAAAGATTTTGCTTTTAATTCGGAATTTTTAGAAGCAAATAAGCAGAAACAAATTGGAGAATACGAAAAAGCATTAGAACACTATACACGTGCATTAAGGATTGAACCTGATAATGCAACGGTAATGTACGAAATTGCAGGAATTGCTGCAATTTTAGGCGATATTCCCACAGGAATTAAATATGCTAAGATGTCGGTAGAAAAAGAGCCTGAAAATATTTTTTTCAATATTATGCTGGCTAGGCTTTATCAACGTAATGGAATGCTTAAAGAAGCTGCCGATGCTTATTCTCCCGTTATAAAAATCCAGGATACAAAAATTGAAATATATTTTGAGCAAGCATCCCTATATTTAGCAGTAGGAGAATATAAACAAGCTATAAAAACACTTGATAAAGCCGAAAAACAGCTTGGCGTTAACGAATATATTAGTTTAGAAAAAGAACGTATATATCGTTCTATAGAGAATTACGATAGGGCAAAGAAAGAATTAAAAAATCTAATTGAAGCTTTTCCCCAAAATAGCAGATACTCAGCAATGTTAGCAGAATCTTATTTAGCCGATGGTAATATCGAAGAAGCTGGGAAAGTGTATGAAAAGATGTTAGAAAAAGAAGTGAATGACGGATATGTACATATTTCGGTAGCCGACTATTATCGAATAATTGAAGATTATGACAAAACATTCAAGCATTTAGAAATTGCATTTGCGTCTTACGACGTTGAATTAGATATGAAAGTGCAAATGTTAGCTAATATCCTTATGGTAATAGGCGACGACGAATATTTAAACAATAATGTTTACAATTTACTTGATGTTTTGATGGATACATATCCTAACGAACCTAAAGTGCTTACATTATATTCAGATTATCTTGTGAAAGATGGTAAGTGGGAAGAAGCTCAAAAAGCTTTTAACAAAATTTTAAACATGGATAAGTCGAAATACCTGCTATGGGAACAAGCTTTATATATTGACGGGCAGTTAAATGATTTTGAAACAATGTTTAAACGTAGCAACGAAGCAAAAGAATTATTTCCATTTCAACCTATGCTATATTTGTTTAATTCTGTTGCCGCATTACAACAAGAAAATTATAATCAGGTAGTAGTATCTGCAACAAAAGGAATTGAGTTGTCTCGAGATAATAAAGAATTAAATGTAGAATTGCTAACATTTCTAGCAGATGCATATTATAAATTAAATATGTTTCAAGAATCAGACTCTGCTTTCGAAAAGGTATTAGAAATTGATGCCGAAAATACTTTTGTGATAAATAATTACAGCTATTACCTTGCATTACGAAACGAAAATATTGACAGAGCTTTAGAATTAGGCGAATTGCTTATAAAACTTGCTCCTAATACATCAAATTATTTAGATACCTATGCATGGATTTTGTATAAAGCCGATAAATACGAAGAAGCTCTTGAAATTATTGAAAAGTCCATAAATAAAGGAGGCAACAATAATCCTACAATAGTAGAGCATTACGGAGATATCTTATATAAAAATAATGATATGGAAAATGCCAAACTGCAATGGGAAAAAGCTTTAAATTTAGGTAGCGATTCCGAAGAACTTAAAGACAAAGTAAAAACCGGTAGTCTTAAAGAATAATTAATGAGTAGAAATAAATACATACTACTGATTATAACACTAAGCTTGATATTAGCATCATGCAAAACTTATAGATTCTCAGGAACAAAAATTGAAAAATTAAAACATAGCGAGTTGATAGATAGTATTAATGCAAATGATATTGAATTTGAACACTTTTCGTTTAAGTTTTCTGCTAAAATAGAATCTACAGAATCAAGCGAATCTTTTTCAGGGCTTTGTAGAATTGCACACGACAGTATAATTTGGATTTCTATTCAAAAAATGAATATTGAAGGTGCAAGAATACTTATTAGCAAAGACTCCACAATCATAATTAACAGGTCAGACAAAACTGTAAGTTTAGGGAGTAATAATCAATTTTTTAATAATTTCTTTGTTGATATGAGTTTAAGCATGTTACAATCCTTGTTAACCAATAGAGCATATTTTTATCAAGATTCATGGAGTAATGATAAAGAGATTAACTATAGAATGTGTAAATCGAAAGAGTATTATTGTTTAAATACAAGTTTTGAATTAGAGAATTGGGTTTATACTAGCCCTTCCGATAGTACTTCTGTAAAAGCTTATCATAAAAATACTTTTATCCCGAAACTTTTTAAACCTGAAAGTGTTAATCTATCTACCAAGCCAAAAATATTTAGTTTTAATTGTGTATATAGTAATTTTAAAAATTATGATGATTTGGTCTTTCCTTCTAATATTAATTTGAATATTGAAACGAATCTAACTTCTTTTAAAATAAATGTTGATATTCAGAAACCAAACATTGCCGATAAGCAGTCGTATCCTTTTAAAATACCGGAAAAATATGATATAATTGAATTTTAAAATTGTTTTAGTAATAACCTATTTAGGAGTAATATGCGAAACCACTTAATAAAAAATACATTTTTAATTATTCTTACAATTCTTAGTGCTATTAGTGTAGCTCAAAATCGTTCAGAGCTTGAAAAGAAAAAGAATAATGCAATTAAAGAAATTGAATATACCAACAAATTAATAAGAGAAACCGAACAAGGAAAAAAAGAATCGGTTAATAATTTGAATCTTATAAATACAAAAATATCTGCGAGGCAAGAGTTAATAAATGCAATTAATTCAGAGATTAGTTTAATTGAAACTACCATTAAAGACAATGAGTTGGTAATTAGTATGTTAGAAGAGGATCTTATAGCTTTGCGTAACGAATATGCCAAAATGATAGTATTAGCTTATAAAAATAGAAATTCGTATGATAGATTAATGTTTATTCTATCTTCGGATGATTTTAACCAAGCTTATAAGCGATTAAAATATTATCAACAATATTCTGATTATCGTAAGAAGCAAGCTATGGCAATAAAAGGTATTCAAGTGGTTTTAAATTCTGAAAATGAAAAGCTTGCTGCATCGAAACAAGAAAAAGAAACTTTATTAGCCGAAAAAAGCGATGAAACTAACCAATTGAAACAGGAAAAAAGGATGCAAAATAGTACTATTCAGAAATTGACAAAACAAGAAGAAGATTTGCGTAAAACACTTAGAAAGCACGAAGAGACAGCAGCCCAACTTCAGCGTGAAATAGAAAAGCTAATTGCAGAAGAGGCAAAGGCAAGTTCGTCTTCGGGTACTTATCAGCTTACACCTGCCGAAAAATTAATATCTACAAATTTTGGGAATAATAAAGGTGCATTGCCATGGCCAGTTGAAAGAGGAGTAATTGTTAGTTCTTACGGAAAACATCCACACCCTGTATTAGGTGGTGTTACTATCGAAAACGCCGGTGTTGATATTGCAACAGCACAAGGAACACAAGTTAGAGCAATTTTTGAAGGAGAAGTACGAAGAGTATTTACTTTGCCGGGTGCTCAAAATGCTGTAATTATTCGGCACGGAAATTACCTTAGTGTATATACTCATTTGTCAAAAGCATTCGTTAAGAAGGGAGATAAGGTTGAAACTAAGCAGGCAATTGGAGAGGTTTATACCGATAAAGAAGAAAATAAAACAATCGTGCATATCGAAATATGGAAAGAAAACCTCAAGATGAACCCTGCACAATGGTTGGCAAAATAGTTTATGGCATTTGAAAATAATATATTAATTAAAAAACTCGATGAGTTTATTCGAAAGTATTATCTTAACCAGATTATAAAAGGGATAATTCTTGCTGCTTCAATTGTTGGAGCGTATTTTCTTTTTATAGCTATACTTGAATACTTCGGACACTTTACTGTTACTGCAAGAACAATAATTTTCTTTATAAGTTTAGCTTTTACTGCATGGATTGTTAGTTATTATATTATTTTGCCTCTATTTAAATTATTAAAAGTTGGGAAAAGGATTGATTATAAGCAAGCTTCTTCAATACTTGGAAAATATTTTCCCGATGAGGTTGGCGATAAACTTCAAAATACTTTAGAACTATCAGAACTTATAGAAACTGAAAATACATCGCATGAGCTTATAATTGCAAGCATAGAGAAACGAACTCAAGTATTGAGTCCAATCCCTTTTCTAAATGCGGTTAGAATTAAAAACAATTTAAAATATGCCAGAATATTAATTGGTGTAATGTTAGTGTTCGCCTTAGTATTAGTGCTTTGGCCAAGTGTTATTTCTGAAGGTACAGAACGAATTTTTAAATATTCTCAGGAATTTATTCCACCTCCACCATTTATAATTGAACTGGAATCAGATTCGTTAAACGTGCGTAAGGGAGATGATTTTACAATTAAATTTAAGGCGATTGGAGAGTATGCTCCCGAAGAAATGAAAATATTCTTTGGTGGAAATAATTTTTATATGCAAAAAGAATCGAATAGAACATTTTCATATACTTTTAAAAATCTCAACAACTCTTTAAGCGTATATGCAGAAGCTTCTGGAATAACATCAAGAAAACATACTGTTGAAGTGCTGCCTGCTCCGGTTATTCTCGATTTTACGATTGAAGTTGTTGCTCCTGCTTACACAAGAATTGAAAAACGACAATATACAAATATTGGAGATATAAGTCTCCCATATGGTTCCAATGTAGAATGGCGATTTAATACCGATAATATTTCAAGAATTAATATGCTGATTTATGATACTGTGAAAATTAAAGCTAATAAAAACGACAGAAGTTTCGATATAAGCCAAAAAATATTTAAATCAACCAGTTATATTATTCAGGTAGCAAACGAATATTTTGAAGATAAAGATAAAATTAGTTATAGGCTAAATGTAATTCCCGACTTATATCCTGCTATAGATATTGAAAGTGTTCAAGATTCAACAGATTGGGCTGTGTACTATTTTAGCGGTATTATTGATGATGATTATGGATTTAATAGCCTTACGTTCAATTATAAACCTAATGCCAAAGGAGATTCCATTGTTAGAATTCCCATTAACTTTTCAAGAAATGTAATAGCTCAGGATTTTTATTACGCATTCGATTTTTCTGAAATTGAATCAACTCGTAGCATTTCATATTATTTTGAAGTTGGCGATAATGATGCAATAAATGGAAGTAAAATTACCCGAAGTAAAACTTTTGAGTATGTACACCCTACAACTGATGATATTCAGGAAAAGACAGATGAAACATTAGAAAATATCGATTCAAAAATTGATGAAGCTCAAAAACTTACTCGCGAAATCAGAGATGATGTTAATAAGATGCAGGAGAAACTTATTAATAATGAAATGTCGGATTGGGAGCGACAGCAGAGTATGCAGCAAATTTCTGAAAAGCAGCAGCGTCTCGAAGATATAATGCAAGATGTTACTCACGAACAAAAACAATTAAATGATTATAAATCTTCAACACCACAACAGCGCGAAGAAATTATTAAAAAGCAGGAACAGATACAGGAATTGCTCGATAATTTGATGGATGAAGAGATGAGGAGACTTATGGAAGAACTGCAAGAATTAATGAAAGAGTTTGATGAGGATAAGTTTAATGAGTTGGCAAGAGATATGGAAATGTCATACGAAGACTTAACTAAGCAGATGGATCAAAACCTTGAGTTATTAAAGCGAATGGAGGTAGAAGAAAGAGTACAGAATACAATAGATAAACTTGAGAAACTTTCTGACGAACAAGAAAAATTAGCTGAATCGGCAAAAGACAAGCAAAAAAGTATAGAAGAAATTGCCAAAGAACAAGATCAGTTAAATGAAGAACTGGAGAAAGCCAAAGAGGATTATAAGGAAACCTTAGAAAAAAATTCTGGTTTACAAGACCCTTTAAATTTGGATGATTTTGAGCAGGAATTTGATGAGTTGCAAGACCAGATGGAGCAGTCGAGCGATGATGTAAAAGAGGGTAAGATGAATAAAGCTGTAAAGCAGCAGCAACAAAATTCAGATAAAATGCAAGAGCTTAGCGAATCAATGCAGCAAATGATGGAAATGAATATGATGGAGCAGGTTCAGCAAAATATGGAAGACTTAAAGCAAGTAATCGAAAACCTTGTTGATTTTTCGTTCGAGCAAGAGCGTATATTTACAGAAATGGGTGAGCTAAGTTCAAGGAATCCACGCTATCAGGAGGTTTTGTCCGAACAAAAGAAAATTAATGATGATTTTAAAATTATCAACGACTCCCTAAATGCTATGGCTGCACGAATGACAGAGATAAGTGGACTGATTAAAGATGAGGTAAGGCTTATCAATAATAAGATGAGCGATATTATGGATGCTTTTGAAGGAACCGGAACTTACAAGATTAAAACTGATCAGCAATTTGTAATGACTTCGGCAAATAATCTTGCTCTTTTAATGTCTGAGATTATGGAAGCTATGCAAATGCAAATGGCAAATCAAATGAGTGGGAATCAAAATTGTCAGAATTGCAAAAATCCTTCACAGGGTCAGATGGGGCAAATGCGAGATATGCAGAAAGGACTGAAGCAACAAATGCAACAAATGATTAATCAAATGAAACAGGATGGAGGTAAAGACGGCAAAGGTAAAGGGCAAAACTCAAAGAATATAGCTAAAATGATTGCTAAGCAAGAAATTATGCAGCAAATGCTTAATGAGATGATGAATAGCGGAACGCTCAGTCCTGAAGGGGCAAAAATCTTAAATGAAATAAACCGTATGATGGATCAGAATTTAAATGATCTTATAAATGGGAATATTACCCCGCAAACGATTAATCGACAGGAACTTATTTTAACCCGAATGCTTGAAGCAGAAAAAAGTGAACATGAAAGAGAATTAGACGAAAAACGAAAATCAAACGAAGCTAAAGAAAAGAAAATTAGTAATCCTGAAAAAGCATTTAAAGAGAAAGAAAAAGAACTTCGAATTAATGAAATGCTACGTACTACGAATCTTAAATTCACACATTTTTATAAAAATAAGTATAGAGATTATTTACGTAAATTAAATAATGAAAAGTAATGCCCATTAGTTTTTTTGCCGAAGATGTAAAAATGCCGGAACTTGATGTTTTGAAAGTTAAAGCATGGATAAACCAAGTAGTTGAAAATAATAATAAAGAAACAGGTAATATTAATTTTATATTTTGTTCAGATAAATATTTGTTAGAGATAAATCAAAAATACCTTAATCACGATTATTATACTGATATTGTTACATTTAATTATTGTGAAGAAAATGTAATTGCGGGCGATATTTTTATTAGTATAGAACGAGTAGCCGAAAACGCTAAAATATTCAAATCGGGAAATACCGAGTTATTCAGAGTAATTATTCATGGCGTTCTTCATCTGTTGGGTTTTAATGATTCAACTCCCGCAGAGCAAACCGAAATGCGATCAAAAGAAGATGAGTGT
>ERZ795048.358-NODE-358-length-49966-cov-6.781010_pt1 | contig 49966 bp, 46 predicted proteins | sample MGYA00375132_ERZ795048 | MGnify/ENA primary metagenome ERZ795048 (study PRJEB30177, sample SAMN05720225) | activated sludge metagenome | isolation source: Anaerobic digester | place: Hong Kong | collected 2014-12-17 ...
CGGCGTCGAGGGCATCCGCGTGCTCCGGGCCTCCACCGCCACCGGTACCTCGTTTCCCAGCGGCCACACGCAGGCCGGCGCCAACTTCTGCACGGCTTTGGCACGGGCAACCGGACGCCGGCGTTTTTATATTCTTGCCGCCGTTGTGCCGCCGCTGATCGCCGTCTCACGCCTCTATTGCGGCGTACACTGGCCGACGGACGTCTTGGCCGGGCTTGCCATCGGTATTCTGCTGCCGCTGCTGCTCTGGAGACTCTACCGCAGAATCCTGCCGAACAGGCGCCCGCTTTTCTTTCTGGGCCTGACGCTGATTTTTATTCCGTTTCTGTTCCTGAAGGGCGACGTCACCGATCTCTGGAAAAGCTTCGGCTTTTCGCTGGGTATCGCGGCGGGAAATTTTCTCGAACAGAAATACGTCCGCTTTGAGACCGGCGGCCGCTTCGGAAAGCTCGCGCTGCGGTTTCTGATCGGTATGGGCATCGTCCTTGTATTTGAGGCCGGGCTGAAGGCCGTCTTCCCGGAGGGAAATCTGTTTTCCCTGATCCGGTACTCTATTCTGCCGATTGTGATGCTGGCGGGCTGGCCGGCTCTCTTTAAAAAATTGGGATTATGAGTCTCTTTTATGCGGCGCGGCTCTTTGGAAGAAATTCATTTTGCCCGATCCGGTACTCCATCCCGCCGTGGAACCGGCAATCCGGTCGTGATGCCGGCACAAAACAGGCGTCTTCCTTTTTTGGCATAAAAAAACGGGCGGCGGAGTCATCCGTCACCCGATATTTTTATCCTCAAAGAAGATTGATTCCGTCGGAAGAGAGCGCGTTGAGCATCTCATCCGACCAGACGGAGGCCTGAACCTCACCGATATGACGTTTGCCGAGCAGCACCATGCAGATCCGGGACTGACCGATGCCGCCGCCCATGGTGAGCGGAAGCTCTCCGGCCAACAGCGCTTTATGGAAGGGAAGCTGCTTGCGTTCCTCGCAGCCGGAGACCTCGAGCTGAGCGTCAAGGGACTGCGGATCGACGCGGATGCCCATGGAGGAGAGCTCCACCGCGCGTCCCAGCACCGGATACCAGATCAGGATGTCGCCGTTGAGCGACCAGTCGTCGTAATCCGGCGCACGGTTGTCGTGCGGCACTCCGCCGCGCAGCGGTCCGCCGATCTGCATCAGAAAGACGGCGCCGTACTGCTCCGCGATCTTGTCCTCGCGCTCTCTCGGCGTCAGATCCGGCATCAGATCTTCCAGCTCCTGCGTGGAGATAAAAGTGATCTCCTCGGGAAGCCATGGCTCAAATCCGGCGAAGCGCTCGATCAGACTCTGCTGCGTTTTGCGCAGGGCCCCGTAGATCTTCCGGACGATGTCCTTTAGGAAGCCGAGGTTGCGCTGCTCCTGCGTGATGACCATTTCCCAGTCCCACTGGTCGACATAGATGGAATGAAGATCGTCGAGGTCCTCGTCCGGGCGGATGGCGTTCATGTCCGTATAAAGACCCTCGCCCACGCCGAAGCCGTAACGCTTCAGGGCAAGGCGTTTCCATTTTGCCAGAGACTGTACGACTTCCGCATCCTTTCCGACGCTCTTCACTTTGAAGCGAACGGGCTTTTCCACGCCGGAAAGGTTGTCATTCAGGCCGGACTCGGGAAAGACGAACAGCGGCGCGGAGACCCTCGTCAGGCCAAGCGCCCGAGCCAGTTCCGTCTGAAAGCTGTCCTTGATAAATTTGATCGCGGTCTCGGTTTCGATGACGCCGAGATCTCCGAATGATTCCTTTTTGGCATTCTGCTCCATAGTATTTTCCCCGTTTCGGTATAAAAATTATACTTATGGTAACACCCGGGATGGAAAATTTCAATGATTTTTTTCATGCATGAACCATCTACGCGAAAAAAAACGAATTTTATCCGTCCCGGATGGTTACAAAACCGGGGTTTTCGTTTATAATAAATAAGTTATCTATGTTTTTCCGCGCCGCAGGATTTTTTTGAGCGGCGCAGGATTCCGGGAGGGATTGCATGGACCGCATCGCCAGGTTTTTTGACGATATGAAAAAGAAAAAAGTTGCCTTCATCGGCATCGGCATCAGCAATACCGACGTCATCCGCATGTTTGCCGAAAAGGGCGTCGAGACGGAGGCCCGCGACAAAAACGGCCGGGATACCCTCGGCGAAAGGGCGGAGATCCTCGAGAGGGCCGGCGCCAAGCTGATTTTGGGCGAAAACTATCTTGACGGCATCGACGCGGACGTCGTCTTCCGCACGCCCGGCATGAACTGGTGGAATCCGGCGCTCTGCGAGCTGCGGGCGAATGGCGCGGTCGTCACGAGCGAGATGGAGGTTTTCTTCGATCTCTGCCCCTGCCGGCGCTATGCCGTGACCGGCAGCGACGGCAAGACCACCACAACCACAATCCTCGCGGAGATGCTCGCGGCCTCCGGCAAACAGATTTGGAAGGGCGGCAACATCGGCAACGCCCTGCTGCCGGAGATCGAACGGATTCGGGAGGACGACGCCGTAGTGGCCGAGCTCTCGAGCTTTCAGCTGATCTCCATGCGCACCTCGCCCGAGGTGGCCGTCGTCACCAACGTGGCGCCGAACCATCTCGACGTCCATAAGGACATGGAGGAATACATCGAGGCCAAACGTAACATCCTGAGGCATCAGAACGCCTTCTCGCGCACCGTGCTCAACGCGGACAACGTCATAACCGCGAGCATGGCAGAGCTCGTGCGCGGCGATCTGCGCTGGTTCTCCCGCCAAAATCCGGTCCGGAACGGCGCCTATCTGGATGCGGACGGCTTTCTCTGCTATAATGAGCACGGCAGCGTGACAAAACTCTTCCATAAAGACGAAATCCGCATCCCCGGCATGCACAACGTGGAGAATTACCTTGCGGCCGTTGCGGCGCTCTGGGGCGAGGTCGATCCGGAGATCATGCGGAAAATTGCGCAGGAATTCGCCGGCGTCGAGCACCGCATCGAGTTTGTGCGGGAGCGGCGCGGCGTGCGGTGGTACAACGACTCCATCGCCACCAGCCCGACCCGGACCATTGCCGGGCTCTCCTGCTTCAAACAAAAGGTCATTCTGATCGGCGGCGGCTACGATAAAAAAATCCCCTATGAGCCGCTCGCGCCGCATCTGATTGATCATGCGAAGCTGCTGATCCTCTCCGGTCCGACTGCCAAAAAGATCGCCGCCGCCGTGCAAAATCACCCGGATTACCAAGGCTCCCCGGAGATCGTCTTCGTGGACGGCATGGAGGAGGCCGTGAAACTCGCCGCGGAACGCGCCGTGGAAGGCGACGTTGTGACGCTCTCACCGGCCTCGGCCAGCTTCGACCGCTACCGCAATTTTGAGATTCGCGGCAGGCACTTCAAAGATTTGGTGAGTGGCCTCGGCGACTGAACCGATCCGGAGCGGGATCTCACCCCAAAAACCAGATTGAAAATCCGGCGGGCGGTTCGGACGGGCGCGAATCAAGCGAGCTTTTTCCGGGATTCTTCGGGATTCCGCGGAAAGCATTCCAAAAATCCGGCCACCGCCCAAAGGCGATAGATCACGGTCTTATATAAAACGGCTTCAAAGCCCGGAGATTAAACAAAGAAACGAACGAGGAACTTCATGGACACCATCGAATTACTGAAAAAGCTCTGTGAGCCGGAGGGAACCTCCGGCGCGGAGGACGTCGCCGCCAAAACCGCGGCCGATCTGCTCTCCCGTTATGGAAAAACCTATCTGAGCCCGCTCGGCTCCGTGATCTGCGAAGTCGCGCCGGAGAAAAACGGCCGCCATGTGCTGCTCGACGCCCATCTCGATCAGATCGGTCTGATCGTCGTGCGCGTCGACGAGCGCGGATTCGCCTCCGTCCGGCCCTGCGGCGGCATCGACCGCAGAAGCATCTCCGGTTCCTCTGTCCGCATGATGACGAAATCCGGTCCGCTGCCGGGCGTGATCGGCGCCGTTCCGCCGCACTTACAGAAGGATGAAAAGAAGGAAAATCCGAAGCCGGAGGAACTTGCCGTCGACCTTGCGCTCTCCGCCGAAGAGGCCAAGAAACTGGTCCGTCCCGGCGACCGCGTGATCCTCTGCGGCCGCTTCTCCGAAATCGGAGACGGATATGTCACCTCGCCGGCGCTCGACGACCGCGCGGGCTGCGCCTGCATCCTCAAGGCGCTCGAGGCGCTTGAGGGAAAGGAACTGCCCTGTGGTCTCTCCGCCGTCTTCTCCACGCGGGAGGAGGTCGGGGGAGGGGGCTCCCGGACGGCCGCGTTTGCCCTGCGCCCGACGGAGGCCCTCGAGATGGACGTCTCCTTCGGCGCGACGCCCGATACGAAGCCGGGAGAGACCGGAGAGATGAAGAAGGGCCCGATGATCGGCTTTTCTCCGATGCTCGATCGGGGCGTCTGCGAGCGGCTGGCAAAGCTTGCCCAAAGCAATGGCATCCCGTATCAATACGAAATTATGGAGGGCGAAACCGGCACCAACGCCGACGAGATTGCGAAAGTCGGCGCCGGCGTCCGTTGCGGTATGCTCTCCATTCCGCAGCAATATATGCACACCGTCATCGAAAAAGTGGCCGTCGAAGATATCGAGGCCGTCGGCCGGCTGATCGCAGCCTATATGCTGGAAGGGGGCGCGGACTGATGGGAACCCTCCTCGAAAATCTTGAGACCTTCTGCAAAATCCCCGGCACCTCCGGTGACGAAGCCGCGGTCCGGGAGGCCATTTATCAGGAGATCAAGGACTTGCCCGGCTGTACGGTCCGAACCGACAACGCCGGCAACCTGATCGCCGAAAAGGTCGGAAAGGAGCCACCGAAATCAAAGGTGCTCTTCTGCGCCCATATGGACGAGATCGGCTTCATCGTCACATACATCGACGAGCAGGGCTTTCTGCATTTCGGCTGCGTCGGCGGAATCGACAGCCGCGTCGTCATCGGCAAGCGCGTCTTGGTCGGCAAAGACCGGATTCCGGGGCTGATCGGCGCCAAAGCGCTGCATCTCCTCACCAAGGAGCAGCGCGGGGAACCCGCCGAGATCAAGGATCTCTTCATCGACATCGGCGCCGACGGCAAAAAGGCCGCCGAAGCGCTTGTCCGGCCGGGCGACCGCGCCGTCTGGGATACGGACTTTCGTCTGACCGGCGGAGGGAACGCCGTCTGTTCCCGGGCCATTGACGACCGGGCCGGCTGCGCGCTGCTTGTGGAACTGCTGAAGGACGACGCCCCCTATGGCTTCACCGCCGCGTTTACCACGCGGGAAGAGGTCGACGGCAACGGCGCGCCCGCCGCCGGATTCTCCGTGGAGCCGGATATCTCCGTCGTGGTGGAGGCAACCTCCGCCGGGGACGGGGCCAACACGGCGGAAGCGGACTATGTCTGCGCGCAGGGAAAAGGACCCGTCGTCTCTTTCATCGATAAAGGCACGGTCTACGATCCGGCGCTCTATGAGACCGTTACGGCGCTTGCCTGTCAAAACGGCATCCCGTTCCAGCCCAAAGAGGGCATTGCCGGCGCCAACGACTCCAGACCCATTCATAAAAGCCGCGCAGGCGTCCGGCCGGCCGCGGTCTCCCTTCCAGCGAGATATATCCATTCGCCGGTCACGACCCTCAGAATCGAGGACTTTGAGAATACCCTCCGCCTGCTCACTATCCTGAGTAGGGAACTGCCGAAGCTATGATCCGGCTGCTGGAAAATCCCTCCGATCTGGACAGGCTCGCGGAAAAGGAACCTGTTCTGGCGGCGATGGCGGCTTCCTCCGCCGCGGCGTTTTCGGAGGACCCGGAGCGCCTATGCTGCTTCGGCGAATACGACGAAACCGGGAATCTCGTTGCCGCCGCCGATTTTACTTCGCGGGCCGTCCTGCTGCTCTGCGAGAGGAGCGGCCTCTCCGGCGAAATGCTGGATTTTCTGAAAAAGATGCTGCCCGGCGGGAATTTTATCGGCATCCTCTGCGGCGAAAAGGCGCTTCCTGTGCTCAAAAAGGAGTTTCCAATTCTTGAGCACGAAGAGGCCGCCATGGCATGCTCAAGTCTTTTTGCTCCGCCCGCTTCGGTCTTTCATGTGGAACCACCGCGGCATTTTTCCGACGTCTGGGAACTGCTTGCCGAGGTGGACGAGGACTCCGCCAAAGGGGACAGGGAGGCATGGCTCCTACGGATCTCGCGCGGCGCCCGAAAAGGGCAGACCACGGTCCGGATGATTTATGACGGCGAACTGCCGGCAGCCACCGCTTCTGTCCGCGGCAGATGCGCTGCCTGCGGCGTCATCACGAGCGTCGCCACGCGGGAGGAGTACCGCGGGCTGGGCATGGCCTCCTATCTCGCCTATCTCTGCGCAAAAGAGCTGCTCGACTCCGGAAGGACGGCATGGCTTGTGCCCTCCGGAGAAAACTCCGCCCGTCTCTATGAGGCGCTCGGATTTCGACCGATTTACCCGCAATATTTTTGTAATATAAATAATGAGGAACTGAAATGAACGCATTTTTTCCCATCGACAAATCCCTGCTCGCCGCCGCGGATCAGGCGGAAATCGACTGCGTCGGCGCTTTTCGGCGGATCGCGGAGACGGAGGAATACAACGCCCAAAAGGTGCTCCGCGCCTTCATCGACAACCGGGTCAGCGAGTCGCTCTTCGGCGGCAGTACCGGCTACGGCTACGACGACCGCGGCCGCGAGACGCTCGACCGTGTCTGGGCCCAGATCTTCGGCACGGAAGACGCCTTGGTCCGTCACAACTTTATGAGCGGCACCCACGCCATCTCGACCGCCCTCTTCGGCGTGTTGCGCCCCGGCGATACGATGGTCTGTTTGACCGGCACGCCTTACGATACCCTCCACGACGTCATCTGCGGCCGGGGCGTCGGCTCTCTTGAAGAGTTCGGCGTCACCTATAAGGAGCTGCCGCTCTTGCCTGACGGAAGCGTCGATTACGAAGGCATCCCCGAGGCCGTGCGGGGCGCGAAAATGGCCTACATTCAGCGTTCCCGCGGCTATTCGCTCCGGTCTTCTCTCTCTGTCGACGTCATGCGGAAGACCTTCTCTATCGTCAAAGAAGCGAATCCGCAGGCGGTCTGTGTCGCCGACAACTGCTATGGTGAATTCGTCTGCAAAGAGGAGCCGACTCAATGCGGCGCGGATCTGATTATCGGCTCGCTGATCAAAAACCCCGGCGGCGGTATCGCGGACACCGGCGGCTACATTGCCGGAAAACACGAATATGTGGAGCTCTGCGCCAACCGGCTCTCGGCACCGGGCGTCGGCAGGGAGATCGGCTGCACCTTAAACGAGCTGCGCCCGATGTACCTCGGCCTCTTCTTCGCGCCGACGGTTACGGCCGCCGCAGTTAAGACCTCCGTCTTCGCGGCCCGCTTTTTCGAGCTGCTCGGATACCATACGACGCCGGCCTACGACGAGCCGCGGACGGACATCATCGAGACCATCGAGCTCGGTAACAGAGAAGCCCTCTGCGCCTTCTGCCGCGGCATTCAGAGCGGCTCGCCGATCGATGCTTTCGTCACGCCGGAACCATGGGATATGCCCGGCTACGACGACCCGGTCATCATGGCGGCGGGCGCGTTCCACCTCGGCGCCTCGGTCGACCTCTCTGCGGATGCGCCGCTCAGGGAGCCCTACGCCGTCTGGATGCAGGGCGGCTTAACCTATTCCACCGCAAAGGCGGGTGTGATGCTGGCCGCCCAGTCTATGAAAGATGCCGGTGTTTGGCAGACGAAGTGACGGAAAAGGCGGTCGAATTCGGGCTTGGGAGACCCAAAAACGGATTCCCCGGCAGTGAAATTTTATTGAAACTAAAAAAAGCGGGCAGGCTCCGTTCCTGCCGCTTATCTATGCGGGCATGGCGGAATTGGCAGACGCGCCAGACTTAGGATCTGGTATCCTCCGATGTGCAGGTTCGATCCCTGTTGCCCGCACCAAATATTCCGACCCCTGAAAGATGGGGCCGGAATATTTTTTTGTCGCTTTCCGGGTGATTTCATAAAGGCCCTCGGAATTTTCTTCATGCTCATGCAAAAAATTCGGGAAGAGACGATCTTTTTTAGAGAAAAACGACTTCAGAGGATTCCGTTCTCCTGGGCATATCGCTTCTTCGGCCGGACGGTTTTTTCGGGGGTCTTGCCCTTATGGCCACCGAGATTTTCCACTTCGTGAATTCCATGAAATGTAAAAAAGATCGCTTTCTTTTATAACTGTTCAATTTTTGTCGATTCCTCGGGTTTCTTGACGGAAATAGCTTTTTATGTTAAAATATAGTACCATAATATTAAAGAAAATAACGGATAACGCCTTTTTCTTGAGAAAGCGTGCCGGTTGATGTCATAACGGCTCCGCAGACCGGCATCGCCGCAGCCCGAATGATACGGCGGTTCGGATACCGGGTTTCACACGCCGCACAGGGCGAAGTGGATTTGTTGATTCAAAAGAATCCGATCGAAAGGGGGCAACGAAAATTGACTGAAGTTCTGTCCGTAAGCCGGGTTGAGAATAAATATCTGATCAGTCAAAAGGAGCGATATCTGCTTCAGAGTTATTTTTCAAAGGTTCTGCATCAGGATTTGCACAATGGAATCGATGGGTATCTGGTACGAAGCCTATATTTCGACACGCTTTTCGACGACGACTACCAGCAAAAGATGGACGGTCTTGAGGAGCGACACAAGCTGCGTCTGCGCATCTACGGACCGTCCGACCGGAAAGTCAAGCTGGAACTCAAGCAGAAGTGCGGCATCTATCAGCAAAAGCAGTCCCTGGTCTTGGAAAGGGAAGCGGCGGAACGGCTGATCGGCGGCGATCTTTCTCCGCTCGAAGCCATGGATGCTCCGCTCGCCATGCAGCTGCGCAATATGATGCTTCTGGAAGTCTACCGCCCAAAATGCATCGTGGAATACCGGAGGTTCGCCTATATCTATCCAAGCAACAACATCCGCATCACGTTTGACAGCGAGATCCGGGCCAGCCTTTCCCCATACGGATTTTTTTCGGAGGAGCCGTGCGGTTCCTTCGTCCAGATGCCGGGAAGCTGTATTATGGAAGTCAAATATGATAACTTCATGCTCAGTTACATAAAGGACATGCTCAGCAAATGCAGCGCGGCCCAGACCTCCGCGAGCAAATACTGCCTCGCCCGGGAGTTGACGCTGTAAAAATGCCCCGTAACTTCGCGGACGGCATCTCCGCTTTCATACATTCATCTACACTTAACATTCAGGAGGATTTCCAAACATGAAAGAGCTTTTGTTTGACTATTTTTCGGCCGAAACATCCGAAATCACGTTTCAGGTGATCCTGCTCAATTTTCTCATATCTACCTTGATGGGGCTTATTATCTACGTCTCCTACCGCTTTTCGCATTCCGGCCCTGTCTACAGCGCTCGTTTCAATGTCTCCTTAGTCATGCTGACCATCGTCACGACGCTGGTTATGGCCGTGATCGGAAATAATGTGGCGCTTTCGCTCGGCATGGTCGGCGCTCTCTCCATCGTGCGCTTCCGCACGGCGATCAAGGACCCCCGCGACACGGTCTATATTTTCTGGTGCATCGCCGTCGGTATCTGCTGCGGCGTGTCGGAATACTTTATTGCGGCCGTCGGCAGCGCGATCATCTTTCTGTTTCTCGTCGTTTTCGGCCGAGTACAGCGCAACGACCGCTATCTGCTGATCGTCCGCGCGGATCAGAAAAAAGAAGAAGAAATTTCCGATCTCATTCTGCTCTTTTTTAAAGGGAAAGCCATCATGCGGGCCAAAAATCTGAGCGGCGGCGTGATCGAGATGATCTATGAGCTTTCGTCCGGCATTCTGGCAAGGAGCGAGCAGAACGAATCCATCACCAACAAGCTAAGTGGGACCGAGGGTGTGTATGCGGTCAACCTGGTCTGCCAGAACGACGAGGTAAACCGGTGACCCGTCCTATTAGAACCAGACGCGGAACGCCCCTCCTCTTGGTGACTCTCCTGCTGCTGTTGATCTTTCTGGCACGCTTTGCCTTCCTTCTTCCGAACCGCACGGAAACCGATGCAACCGTTCCGGATACCCCGCAGGAGATGTCCTCCCTTCAGCTCGAAAAGGGCGAAGTCTATGTTTCGGACGATTTTGAGACGCATCTGCCGCTGGTCATTCTGGATACCGGCGACGACACTCCCCTTGCCAACCACGTTTGGGACGATGAAAAGGGCTACGCGATTCCGGCGGAGGATTTTTCCTATACATACGGCACGATCCGCATCATCGACAATTCCGAGGGCCTGAACCACATCTCGGACACGCCTGACGTCGCGTCGGAGATGCGCATCCGCCTGCGGGGCAACTCCTCTCTCTCTTTTCCCAAAAAACAGTATCTGATTAAACTCATGGATGAAGACGGGAATAACAGCCAACAGGACCTGCTGGGGATGGGCGCGGACAACGAATGGATTCTCAATATTTCCTGGTATGACCCGAGCCTGCTACGAAACTACCTCGCCTATACGCTGGCAAAGGACAGCAACGTCCTCTCTCCCGACGTCCGCTACTGCGAAGTGGTGTACCGGCATGGGGATACGTATGAATATCTGGGCGTTTACCTTTTGATGGAGAGCGTAAAACGCTCGGAATATCGGGTGGATATCCCGAAATACACCAGCAACCAGTCGCTCTCCTTTTTACTTCGGCGGGACCGGTACGACGAAGAAAGCACGATCCTTTCCACCTATGTGCAGGAACAGGGTTTTGAGGACGAATACCTCGAGGTGCTGTATCCGTCCAAAGAGAATATCACCTCCGACGACATCCAGCGTATCGAGGACAAGATCAACAAGTTTGAACAGGTGCTGTATTCGGATGACGACGACGTTTTTCTGACATATCGGGATTATATCGACATCGACACGTTTCTCGATTATTTTCTGATCAACGAACTCTTTCTCAATTATGATGCCGGCTTTAATTCGACCTATATTTATTGCGACTATACCGGCCGGCTGTGTATGGGACCCATCTGGGATTTCGACCAAGCCATTGCAAACGACCAGGTCTATACCAGCGACCTGAATACGACCGCATTTCATAACGCGCCCTGGTTTGACCGAATGCTTAGGGATCCCGCGTTCGTGAAGGAACTGGTCGACCGGTATGCCGAACTGCGGGAGGGCGCTTTTTCTCAGGAACGGGTCGACGCCCTCATCGAAGAAGCCTGTGCCTATCTGGGTACGGCGGCACAGCGCGACTGGAACCGCTGGCAGTACGACGAGACGATCGGCGAAAGACCGTATCTGTCGGTTCCCCTCTCCTTTGAGGACGAGGCCGAAAATGTGCGGTCGATCTTGGACCAGCACGGAAGCTGGCTCGATCAAAGGCTGGACAGCCTTTACCAATTCAGCGACTCCGAAATAGTCGTGGAGGACCCCGAAGAAGTCAATCAGCAAAAGGCGGATGCCTACGGCGACTTCCTCGCGGTGGTCTTTATCGCGGCTGTGGTGATATCGGCCCTTTTATTGCAACGGGAATTTTGATGAAACTGGAAGGAGACGACAGGAACATGGGAAAAAAGAAAAGCCATAAGCTATTGATGTTCTTTACGCTGATCGCGTCGCTGGCCTATATCACATGGCGTATCTTTTTTACGCTTCCGCTTCACGATGGAATCGTATCTCTGATCGCAGGTCTGGCTTTGGTCATCGCCGAGAGCATCGGCGTGATCGAGGCGATCGAGCACTACCTGAACATGACCGCCGGAAAGACGCCGGAGATGCCCCAGATTCCCGGCGAGCTGCTTCCGGATGTCGACGTATTGATCGCGACTCACAACGAGGACGAGAAACTGCTCTACAAGACAATCAACGGCTGCACCCACATGTCGTACCCGGATAAATCCAAGGTACATATCTATGTGTGCGACGACAACAACCGTCCCGAGATCGCCGCGCTTGCGCAGAAACTCGGCGTTTCATATTTCGGTCTCTCGGACAACAAATTCGCCAAGGCCGGCAACCTGAACAATGCGCTCCGGCAAACTCATTCGCCGCTCATTGCGACCTTCGACGCGGATATGATTCCGACGAGCCGGTTTCTGCTGGAGACGGTGCCGTATTTTTTCCTCCCGCAGTATGAGAAGGACAAATCCGGCGTATGGGTAAGACGCAGCAAGGATACCGGGGAGAAGATCGGCTTCATCCAGACGCCGCAGAGCTTTTATAACCCGGATCTTTTCCAATATAACCTCTATTCGGAAAGAAACATCCCGAACGAGCAGGATTTCTTCTTCCGCGACATCAACATCGGCCGCAACCGCACGAATTCTGCCATTTACGCCGGATCGAACACGGTTATCTCGCGTAAGGCGCTTGAAGATGCCGGCTACATTGTGCAGGGAAACATCACCGAGGACTTTGCGACCGGCATCGAAATCCAGAAAAAGGGCTACCGGTGCTACGCGGTCGACAAGCCGCTCGCACACGGCCTTGCGCCTGTCGACGTACCCGGGCTTCTGAAACAGAGGGAACGCTGGGGCCGCGGATGTGTTCAGACCATGCGCTCGTCCTCGCTGCTCTTCTCCAAGATGCCTTTTGGAACCAAGATGAGCTACATCTCTTCGTTCCTTTATTGGTGGACGTTTATGCGCCGCTTCGTCTACATCGCGTCGCCGATCCTTTTTACGGTTTTCGGCGTGCAAATCGTCAACTGCAACCTCTGGGAGCTTGCTATTTTTTGGCTCCCATACTACCTGCTGTATAACCACTCTTTGAAGGTGATGTCGGGAAAGATCCGCACCCAGCGTTGGAGCAACATCGTCGATACCATCATCTTCCCGTACATGATCGTTCCGATCTTCCTCGAGAGCATCGGCATCCGAAAGAGAAAGTTCGTTGTGACAAACAAGAACCGCAACGTGGATGCCTCCTCCGATTTCGTCTACGCAACTCCGCATATTTTGCTTACCGCGGCCAGCATCGTGGGACTTGTCTTCTGCGTCCGGGACATTATCGCGACGGGCTCGTTCCAGAATATCGTCCTGATCTTCTGGCTTGTGGTCAACCTCTATTTTCTGGTCATGGCGCTGCTGTTCATGCGCGGCAGAATCAACTTCCGGCATGAGGAGCGTTTGCTCGCAAAGGTACCGGCTCAAATCCGTATCGACGGCCGGGAGGAGATCAGCGGAGAAACCTGCGATATCTCCGAGAGCGGCATGGGCGTCGTTCTGGATTTCCCCGAATATATCCCTTACGATACCGACGTGGAAATTGAGCTCAAGACCGACCAGTATTCCGCCACCGTGCCGGCAAAGGTCAAACATGTCGTACAGTCGGGCAGTCTCTGGAAATACAGCATGCAGCTCGGCGACGGGATCGACGATGCCAATAAGCAAAATTATCTTCAGATCGTCTTCGACCGCCAGCATACGCTTCCGGTCGTCATCCTTTCGGGTTGGGCGGAGGATCTCCGTGTGAACCTGCGCTCCAGCAAGGCGTCGAGGCAGACCTCCAACCGCAGGCTGCCGCGCATTATTCTGGCGCGGGATGTGGATACGGCGGATGGAAGACGCGTGCGGCTTTCCAACTTCAACTATGAATTTATCCGGATCGATTCCCCGGAAATGCCGACAGACAAACTGATGCTGAAACTGGAAAACGGCCTGGAAATTCCTTGCTCGCTGCAGGACGCGGACAGCCGCCTTTATAAGATCGATAACTGGAAAGAGACCGCCGAGGATCCCCGCCTGCGCGAACAGCTCGCGCGGTGGATGGGCGTGCCTCTCCCGGCTCCTGTTCGTCAGGCCGGCTAAAGAAAGGACGTGTCGTCTATGAAATGGCCGGTGGTACTGCTTTCCGCGCTTTTGTTGGTATCGCTGATCTTTACTGTGCTGGCAAGACACGAATCGGCGAAATTGAAGCAGAGTATCGAGCAGCTGAACGCGGAACTGGATACCTGCTATGAGACTATCAAGGTCCTGGAGGATCCCGGCAACGGCGTCGCAGGCCATGGGGCCCTGCACGTCGAAGGCACCCAGTTGACCGATGAGCACGGAGATCCCGTGCAGCTCCGCGGCATGAGCACGCACGGCCTGACTTGGTATCCGCAGTACACCAACGCGAACGCCATGAAGACGATTGCGGAGTACGGCGGCAATGTCGTACGCCTTGCGGTATATACCGACCACTATGACGATGCCGGCGCCTCCGACGCTCTATATATGGCTCTCGAAAATGCGTTGGCGACGGATCTGTATGTCATCGTGGACTGGCATGTGCTGGACGACGGCGACCCGAATCTGTCTGCGGATTCGGCGGAGAAATTTTTCACTCAAATCGCCGAACGGTATGCGGACAAGCCCGCTGTTCTCTACGAAATCTGCAACGAGCCGAACGGAGACACCGACTGGGAGGATGTTGTGCTCTATGCGCAGCGCATCATTCCGCTGATTCGGGAAAAATCGCCGAATGCCGTCATTTTGGTTGGGACGCCGGTGTTCTGCACCGATCTCTCCGGCCCGATCTGCGCCCCCCTGCCGTACGACAATATCCTCTACACGTATCATCAATACACAAGCAGCATGGACGACAGCAATTTCGAGGAACTTGATCAGGCAAGGGAAGCCGGACTACCCATCTTTGTCTCGGAATGGGGCATCACCAACGGCGACTCCGCGGACTCCACGGATTTTGAGCGTGCAGGGCGTTTTCTGGACTATCTGAATGCTTGGAAAATCAGCTGGGTCAACTGGTCTCTGAGCAACAAAGACGAAACTTCCGCCGCGCTCCGCCCGACAAGCGACAAACTCAGCGAATGGAACGAGGATGACCTCTCGGTTTCCGGCGCATTCGTATTTTCCCGGCTGTCGGCCGATCCGGACGATTCCCGGCCGGGATAAAGAAAGGAAAGCCGCGTCAGGCATGTCGGACGTCTCTTTTCGCATATCTACCGACCGTATCGAAGGCCTGCGTTCAGGATCAAGCAAGACCGTATCTGCATATAAAAAAGACGGCTCCCCGGATGGCAGGGAGCCGTCTTTTTACGGATTTTCGCCCGGAATCGGTCCCGGGTAAAAAAGGAACTTTACGAAATGGCTTTACAAAAGAAATCCGCCCTCATGCGCCGCCTCCGGAGCCGGCCGACGGAAACGGTCATTTGCAGTAGACGGCCAAGGCGTCGCGCAGGAATTCCGCGCAGCCGGGGGCGATGGCGTTGTAGTAAACCTTAAAACGCTCGTCGGCGCAGTACATCTCGGCCAGATTCAAATGCGCCTGCTTGGAATACATGCCCTCGGGCCAATGCTGACACAGCCACTGCCGGTGGAGATCACAGGCCTTCTGCGCGAGCTCGCCCGCCGGATCACCCTCCGTAACCGCGGCCCGGAGCGCCTCGTTCACTTCGCCGGACAGTTTCTCCATGGCGTCATATTGTTCCTTCGTCATGCCTTTCAATTTCGCGTTCGCGGTATCGGCGGCGGCATCCCCGTATTTCCCGCGGACCTCCGCCCCATACTTCCGTTCGTTTTCGTCGATCAGTTTCTGTTTGAATCCTTCAAATTTTTCTTCATCGCTCATAACGGTTTCTCCTTTTCTGGTACGGATCGTCTTTTGGACGTCCGCGATCAAGACGTCGATCTGCTCCCGGCGCTTCAGGAGAGCCGCAAGATGGCTTTCGAGCGCCGCGTCGCAGTCGAAACCGGGCGCGCCGACAATCCTTTTGATGGTATCCAGTTCAAATCCGAGTTCGCGGAAAAATAGGATCTGCTGTAGCAAATCCACCTGCGCCGGCCCGTAGATGCGGTATCCGTTGGAGGCAACCCTCCCGGGCGAAAGAAGCCCGATCTGATCGTAATACCGCAGGGTCCGCGTGCTGACTCCGGACATCCTTGCCAGTTTGTTGACGGTGTATTCCATGGCAATCACCTCAAGACAAAGTATAAACCTTTCCGCCGCGTCAATGTCAATCAATTTTTTAAAAATCATTTTGGCGTCGAGAGACGGTGCCTTTTTGCGGAGACCCTGGCGGTTCAACGGATAGATGCCTGAACAAATGGGAAACACATCCGGCTCAGGGTGTGGGCCGCCGGAATGACAAAAGGGGCTGCCGGAAAATATCCTTGTTAAAAAATCAAACAGAAAAAACGCGCCCTGATCCGGCCGTCAAAAGCCGTTTCAAAGCGCATTTTATTGACATAGCTCTTTCTAGCATAGAATTTGCCTTAACGCGGAACGGAAAGGCAAGCCGAAACGTAATCGACTCCCACAGGGCATTCGAACCGTCTTGGACGCTCTTTTAAGCAACATGCGCGGCAGCACCGCCGCAGGGATCATCCGATCGGCTATGCAACTCCTGTTGAGCACCGCCATAATGAGGGCCTTGGACCACGGGCGGTCACAGCACTTTGGAGAGAAAGCTCACGAGCTTCGGGCTTTCCGGATGGTCGAAGAGGGCGTGGGAGGGCTTATCCTCTTCGATGACGCCGTCGCAGAGAAAGATCGTGCGCCCGCTGACTTCGCGCGCGAAACGCATCTCATGCGTGACGACGATCATCGTCATGCCGTCCTCCGCGAGCGATTTCATGACGTCCAGCACCTCGCCGATCATCTCCGGATCAAGGGCGGAAGTCGGCTCGTCGAAAAGCATGACCTCCGGCTCCATCATCAGCGCCCGCACGATGGCAACCCTTTGCTCCTGCCCGCCGGAAAGTTGATGCGGATAGGCGTCGGCGCGGTCCGCAAGCCCGACTTTTCCAAGCAGCTTTATGGCCCGCTCCTTCGCCTCCTCTTTTTCCATTCCCTTGATTTTGACCGGCGCGGCAATCAGGTTTTTCATGACATTCATGTTGTTAAACAGGTTGAACTGCTGAAAAACCATGCCGATCTTCTGGCGGTGGAGGTTGATGTCCGTTTTTTTATTACAGATGTTGACCCCGTCGAAGATGATCTCCCCGGAGGTCGGCATTTCCAGCAGATTGAGACAGCGCAGAAACGTGCTCTTTCCGCCGCCGGAGGGCCCGATGATCGAGACCACCTCATTTTTGGCAAAAGAGGCCGTGATGCCCTTGAGCACCTGCATCTTGCCGAAATCCTTCGTCAGGTTACGCACTTCAATGAGCTTAGGATTCGGATTACTTGTTTCCAACGGAAAGCCTCCTCTCCAGCAGGGCAATGAATCGGCCGCCGATGAACGTCATGATAAAATAGAGGACCGCCGCGATCGCAAGGCACTCAAGGCTGCGGTAGGTGACGGCAATCACGTCGTTTGTGCGGAACATCAGATCCGCGATGCCGATGACGGAGACGATCGAGGATTCCTTGATGACGGTGACGAATTCATTGCCGAGCGCCGGCAGAATGTTTTTGATGGCCTGCGGCAGCACGACCATCGTCATCGCCTGCGACTTGCGGAAGCCGAGACTCCGGGCCGCCTCCGTCTGGCCGGGATCGACCGCCTGAATGCCGGAGCGGATAATCTCCGCGACATAGGCGCAGCTGTTCATGCTCATCGCAACGATGCCCGCGGCAAAACGGGCAAAATTCGGGATGAACGACACGTCCGGAAAGGTGATTCCGGTCATCGGCAGCCCGTAGAAGATAAACATGAGCTGAACCATCAGCGGCGTGCCGCGGACAAATTCTATGTAGGCCGTGGCCAGATACCGCAGGGGCTTAACGCTGCTGAGCCGCATCGTCGCCATCAGCGTGCCGGAAACGATACCGAGAATGACCGAGAAAAACGCAATAATCAGGGTATTCCCGATCCCTTGAATAAAAAAGCTGTCGTACCGGGTGAGAAGCGTGAAGATATCCTTGAAAAATTCCATGGATCAAAAATCCTTTCTTCGGGTCTCCGTTTCAAAACAAGACGCCGTCCGGGCAATGCGCACCGGACGGCTGCAAAGAAATTTCGACGAAACTCACAGGCCAAGTTCTTGAGCAAGAGTCTTTGCTTCTTCATAGGCGGTCTCGAAACTGCCGTCGGCAATCACCTTGTCGATGACTTCGTTTGTCGCCGCGACGAGGTCCTCATTGCCCTTCTGGATCACGATGGCCTTGCCGAACTGTGCCACGGCCGGATCAAACGCGAAGTTTGCCACGGCAAGCTGATCGTTGGAGGCAACCAGCGCCTCGCCGACGGCGCCGTCGACCACGAGACCGGCGATGTTGCCGTTCGCGACTTCAAGCGCAAGGGACGGATATTTGTCCAGTTCAAAAAGGATGCTGTCCGGCAGCGCAGACTGGATCAGCTGAGACTGGACGGTACCCTTCTGCGCGCCAACCTGAAGACCCGCAAGGGATTCCACCGTGGTATAGACATCCTCGTTGCCCGCTTTGACGATCAGAAGCTGCTCGTCCTGCTGATAGAGATTTGTAAAATCGATGACTTCGGCGCGCTCGTCGGTTTTGGTAAAGGCCGCAATGCCCATATCGACCTGACCGGCCTGAACCGCCGGAATGATGCCGTCAAAGGCCATGTCGACGATCTCCAGCTCAACGCCGAGCGAATCGGCGATCTGCTGGGCAAGCCACATGTCGCAGCCGGCATAGTTGGCGTCGAGATCCTTGAATTCAAACGGCGCGTACTGGGCTTCCGTGCCGACGACCAACTTGCCGTTCTCTTTAATCTTGGCAAGAACGGGCCCATACTCCGCTTCACTTTCCTGTTCGGCTTCGGAGCTTTCCGGGGTCACGGTCTCTTCGGAAGTTTCAGCCTCCGGTGCGGAGGATTCTTCCTCCGTCGTGCCGCACGCGGCAAGAGAAATTACCATCAGAACCGCTATCATCATAGCAAATAATTTTTTCATTCGTTTTCCCTCCAAAAATGTATACATTATGCATATTTTCAGTTTGTTTTGCCGGAATAAGCATTATTATACATATGTTTTCGGAAATGTCAAGCATAAATTTTCAGAAAAATTTATATTTCCAAATTATTTTGAGGGAAGCTCAGCTTCTCCATACGGTCGAAGGCCTCCTCGAGTACCGGAATGCCTACGGCGCAGACGATCCGGAAGTATCCCTCTCCCGCCTCGCCGAATACGTTGCCCGGCGCCGCAAGAATATGGGCTTTTTCAAACAGTTCCCGGCAGAATTCCGAGGAACCGAGGCCGGTCTTTTTGATGCCGGGGAAGAGGTAAAACGTCCCTCTCGGCCGGGTCGCGGTCATCCAAGGGATCCGGGAGGCGCGGTCGTACGCATAATATACGCGGTCCTTAAACTGGGAGATGTATATTTTTTCGATATCGTCCCGGATTGCGATCGCCGCAAGCGCCGCGCGCTGCGAGACGGACGGCACCGTATAAATCATGCCGTTGCTGATGTAGGCCACGGCCGTGAGGATCTGCGAGGGCGCAACGATGCAGCCGACGCGCCAGCCGGTCATCATGAAGTTTTTGGAGAAGCTGTTGAGCGTCAGCGTTCGCTCCGCCATGCCCGGCAGACTGCGGAAGGGGATAAACTTTCCTTCATAGAGATAGCGCGTATAGATCTCATCCGCAATGACGACCAGATCGAATTCCTCCGCAACTCGCGCCAGCATCTCCATCGTGGACCGGTCATAGACGGCGCCGGTGGGATTTGTGGGGTTGTTGAAAATCATGGCGCGGGTGCGGCTCGTAATTTTGGCGCGCAGAACGTCCTCCCGGATCGCCCATCCGTCTTCCTCGCTTGTCGGAACATCCACCGCGGCGCCGCCCGCAAGCTCGATCTGATCTTTATAAGGACTAAAGTACGGCGAAAACACCAGCACCTCGTCGCCGGGATTGATGATCGCCGTCAGGCAAAGTTCCATACCCATGCAGCTCGACGCCGTGATAAAGACCTCCTCCGGCGAAAGCTCCATGCCGAAATCCTCGCGGTAGGCGTTTCGGATCGCCTCGACGAGCATCGGGTCGCCCTTCGGATCGCCGTACTTGGTATAGCCGGCGCAGGCATCACGGTAAGCCGCGTCGATGATGCGCCGATCCGTGATGAAATCCGTATCGCCGATGCTCAAATCAATAATATCGTCATAGCGGGAAAGCGCCTCCGTATCCAGCGCGAGCAAACCGCCTCCCACATTCTGAAATTTCTTTGCAAGATGCCTGTCCGGCATAATCCTCATCCTTCCTTATCAAAAATCTTCCGTGCCGCTCAAACAGCATAGAAGATTTTTTTTGCGGCTCTTTTCTTTTTCCGGTACTTATTTTGTGGTTTTTGCAGCCGGCATTTTTTATTTTTTCACATACGGGATCACCGTCGCGCCGTTCGGTACCACATAGACGGATTTCCCCTCGAGATCGGCTGCCGCCAGCAGATCCTCCATGTTTTGGAAGGCCCGGATGCCCATCGGCGCCAGCGTCTCGGCCGGAACGCTCGTGAGCATCATGATATGGTATCTTTGCGCCTGTTCGCAGTTGAGGAAAAAGATATAGCCCGGCACAGTAAAATGTGCCCGCAGATCCCTGCAGATGGTGCCGGCGACAAGCGGATGAATCCAGTCGAAATATTCCGAAGGGCCGCCGCCGTCGACCGCCTCCATAAAAATGATCAGCGTGCCGCCGGGTTTCAGCGCGGACTCGACATTATCGATGGTCTTGGTGCCCTGATAAAGAGACATATCCTTCGGATAGCCGCCGCAGCTTGTAATCACCACATCGGCCCGCTCCCGGATCGGAACATGGTAGATCTCATTGGCCGCCACGCAGGCTCTTTCCCACGAATGGAGCCAGTGCCCGGCAAAGATATGGGCCAGCTTCATTTCGGCGTTCATCACGAGCGTGATCATAAACAGACTTTTCATCATTGCGGCCGCCTCGCACATGTCCGCGTGGAGCGGATTGCCCTCCAGCACGCCGTTCCCGATCGCCGGGTTGGAGCGGTCCTCCAGCGGGTCCAGACAGAACGAGTGGTTATGGCGGACCGTCTCCAGACTGCTGATGCCCGGCAGAATGCTCTTTCTTCCGCCGCCGAAGCCCGCCATGACGTGGTGCGTGCAGGCGCCGAGACAGATCACCTTGTCGGCCTCCGCGGCGATTCTGTTGACGCGGACCTCGGTGCCGCGCGTGGTCGTGCCGAGATAGACGAGATCGTCCGCCTGACAGTCGTGGTTGACGACTTTGACACGGTCATAGACGGCGTCCGTCACCAGCGTTCTCAGCGCCTTTTCGTCGCCGCTCGCATGGGTTCCGTTTGCAACGACGATGGTAAGATCCTCATCCGGGATGCCGCATTCCTCCTCGAGGAAGCGGACAAGATGAGGAATGACAAGATCCTGCCGCATCCAGAAGCGGGACATGTCGCTGACGATCAATACGACTTTATCGCCCGTTTTCGCGTATTCCTGCAACGGAAGGCTTTCGATCGGGTGCCCGACGGCCTCCAGCAGGGCCGCGCCGATATTCTCAAGCGGCGGCGTCTCATGGCCATGCAGTTCCGCCAGCACCTGCGTCTCGTCCAGCTGAGCCTCCACGGTTGTCTTTCCGTACTTGAATGTATATGTTTTCAAAGCATTCGCCTCCTCGGCCATTATTTATGCATGATTATTCAATATAACATCTCTTTCTCCGTTTGTCTATCCTTTTATATGAAGGAATTTTTCCGTGCGGACCAAAAAGAGCTCTCCCGGCAAATATTTTTTTGTATATCTCTTATTTTTCCGACAGTCGCCCGGTTTAAAGCGGCGGTTTTCCGGCAGGTTCCTCGCATGTCTTTGCAAAAATAGACAGGTGCTCGACGGGGCGTTCCCCTGCGGAAAACGGTTTATCCGAATTTTATAAAAAAGGCCTGTGGGCTTTACCCGACAGGCCTTTGACGAATGAAACGGTGTTTCGACCGGACGATCCGGCGTATTCGGAAAGACAGGTTTCTCTTGCGAAGTTTATGATTTTATGTTCCTTTTAGATCCCCGAAGAAAAACGCATCCCCATCGCCGCCATATTCCGGAGAATACGGCGAGGGCCGGCGCGGGAATATCGTCGGCCGGCGACGCCCCGGTCTTTCTTTGGTTTTATGGCTTTTTGGCGCTGATCTCGCGCTGGAATCCGGTGAGGTCCTCGTAGACGCTGATCTCCGTGAATCCCGCGTCCTTGAGCAGTTTTATCACCACCGGCCCCTCCTCCTCGCCCATCTCAAAAATCAGATAGCCGCCGCTGCGGAGTTTCTCCGGCCAGTTCCGAACGATCGCGCGGTAGAAGTCGAGGCCGTCCTCACCGCCGCTCAGCGCGAGATACGGCTCGGCGCTGAGTTCCGGCTGAAGGGACGGAATCTCACCGCTGCGGATGTAGGGCGGGTTGCAGGCGATCAGGTCGAAAACCGGCACATCCGCCTCAGGAGGCAGCAGCACGTCCGCCTGAAAAGCCCGCACATTCGGCGCGCCGTTTAAGAAAATATTCTTCCTTAAGTAAAAAAGCGCGTCCTCCGAGAGCTCGTAGGCAAAGACGCCGGCATCCGGGCGCTCCTTGGCGATCGTGATGCCGACGCAGCCGGTGCCGCTGCAAAGATCCGCAACCTTCGGCTCAGGCTCGTGCTCAAGCAGGCGCAGCGCCATTTCGCAGAGCAGCTCGGTCTCCTCCCGCGGAATGAGCACGCCCTCGCCGACCGCGAATTTTCGCCCGTAGAACCACCAGCTCCCGACGAGATATTGCAGGGGATAGCCCTCCGCGCGGCGTTTCACGGCAAGGAGCAGCTTTTCGGCAATCTCCGGCGGCACGGGCTCTCCGCCGAGCAGAGGAAACTGTTCCTTCGGGATATCGGCGAGATCCTCGAACAGTACGGATATTTCAAAAGCGGGAGCGTCGACTCCCGCTTTTTGTAAAGTTTCAACGCCGATTCTTCGCAGTTCCCGGTAGGTCATACCGCTCACCACTTGTCGTCGGCGCGGCTCTCCGGCAGAACCGGCGTCACGGCGGCGATCGCGACCTCGATCATGGAATCGTCCGGCTCCTGCGTCGTCAGGTGCTGAAGCCAGAGCCCCGGCGCGGAGATGATCCTTGTGAGGAAATTGTCGTGCCGGCCGGCGTATTTGATCAGCTCATAGGAGATCCCGACGACGACCGGAATCAGCACGATTTTGAGCAAAACGCGCACAAACAGACTTTCCCATGTCACCATGGAAAAGACGAGGATACTGATTAACAGGACGAGAATCAGAAAACTGGTCCCGCAGCGGGGATGGAGGCGGGTATATTTGCGGATATTCTCTACGGTCAGCTCCTCGCCGGCCTCATAGCAGGCGATGGTCTTATGTTCGGCGCCGTGGTACATGAACGTGCGGTGAATCTCCTTCATTCTGGAGATGCCGACGATATAGGCAAAAAAGATGCCAATTTTGAGGACGCCTTCGATTACGGTCAACGCAAAATCCGACCGCACATGCTGCTGAAGCAGGCTCGTGATGCCGGAGGGCACCACCATGAAGAGCAGCAAGCAGACGACGACCGCCACGATCGTGACGGCGGCCTCAAAGACCGTTTCCGCCGACTTGCCGAACTTTTTCTCGATCCAGAGCTCGAACTTGGTGGGTTCCTCCTCCTCGCCGGAGAGCTCCGCCGAGCGCATCAGGCATTTGTAGCCGGTGGCGAGGCTGTCGATTAAGGCGAACACGCCGCGGAAAAACGGCAGCTTGCGAATGCCGGCGGTGGGTTTCGTATTCCATTCCTCGACGGCGATGGTGCCGTCCGGCTTGCGTACGGCCATGGCCGAGCGCTTCGGGCCGCGCATCATGATGCCTTCCATCAGGGCCTGCCCGCCGACGGACGTCTTGATCGGGCATCCGCCCTGATTTTCCTTTTCTTTCATTCCGTTATCCTTTCAAATGGACTCTTTTCCGGAGGGCATTCTCTGCCGCTCCGGCGTTTTCTGCGCCGCGGCAATCGCTGCCGCAGCCCGGGCCTCGTTTTCCGGCAAGCGAACGGTCACCTTCGTGCCGACGCCCTCCTTGCTCTCGATCAGCAGCGCGCCGCCGTGCATCCACACGATCTCATCCGCGACCGCGAGACCGATGCCGGAACCCTTTCTGGTGGCGTTGCCCTTATAAAACTTGGTCTTGACTTTGTCGAGTTGGTTGGCCGGGATGCCGCAGCCCGTATCCGTAACGGTCACTTCCGTGAAGCCTTCCATCTTGCTCCGGCTTGCGTGGACGGTGATCTTTCCGCCCGCGTCGGAATATTTGAGCGCGTTGTCAATGATATTTACAAAGACCTGACGCAGCCGGTTCCGGTCGCCCCAGACCGTGATGACGTCGTCGCTATCCTCGAAAATCAATTCCTTTTTCTCCCGTTTCGCGCGCTGCTCAAACGTGAGCACGGCCTCGTAAAGTTCGGCGATGATGTCGAGCATCATCGGCTGAAGCACCATGCGGCCGCTCTCGAGCCTTGAGAAATCGAGCAGCTCCTCCACCATGACGGACAGGCGCTCCGTCTCGCTGATGATGACGCCCATCCCCTTATGGAGCATCTCGGGATCGACGGAGCCGTCCGAGGTGGAATCCTCGATGGTCTCCGCCCAGCCTTTGATGGCGGTCAGCGGCGTGCGCAGCTCATGGGAGACGGAGGAGATGAACTCGTTCTTCATGCGTTCGGTGGCGCCGAGCTCGTCCGCCATGTCGTTGATCGTATCGCAGAGGTCCCCGATCTCGTCGTCGGTGCGCTTCTGGAGCTTCTCGCCGAAATTTCCCTCGGCGATCTTCCGCGCCGCGTCGCCGACCTGCCCCACCGGGATAACGATGGAGTTGATGAAATAGGAACTCGAAAAGACGACGAAAAAGATGATGGCCATGCCGACGAAACTCGTCACCGCGATCAGCGTGTAGACCTGCGTGTCGACTTTCTCGAGCGAGACGACCAGACGAAACGCGTGATACCGATCCGTGGAATCCTGCGGAATGCGGGTGATGGCCATGACCTTTTCTCCGCCGATCACTCCGGTGTATTCTCCGGAGCCGTCCGTCGAGGCGAGCGCCTCCTCGTAGTCCGGCATGGAGAGGCCGGCGCTCGGAAGAAAACCGCTCGAGGTGATGACGACGTTTCCGTCTTTATCGAGAGCCATCAGCTCCATGACGTCTTTTTCATTGAAGGTGGAGACCATGCTTTGGACGTTTTCGTCGTAGGATTCTTCGCCCTCGGCATAATATTTGGCCAGCAGGGAAGTGATGGTCTCGGCCTGACTCACCAGACGGCGGTTGACGCTGTCATAATAATTGTTGTGAATGGCGACGGCGACCGCGACGACGACCGCGATCAGAATCACGAGAATCACGCCGAGACTGTTGAACAACCAGCGTCTGGTGATTTTTTTGATGGCCAAGGCGCGCCACCTCCTTCCGACAGAATTTTTAAACGGGGCGCGCTACGCTGTTACGGCATCCATTTATAGCCGAGGCCCCAGACCGTCTGAAGATGGCGCGGTTCCGAGGGCTTGTCCTCGATCTTCATGCGCAGGCGCCGGACGTTGACATCCACGATCTTGTCGTCGCCGGAGTATTTTTCGCCCCAGATATTCTGGAGGATGTCGTTCCGGCTGAGGGCCTTTTCAGGATTGTTGAAGAGAAGCTCCATGATCTGAAATTCCACCTGCGTGAGGTCGATCGGGGCTCCGTTCTTGGTCAGGCTGTGGCTGCGCAGATTCAGGATGAACGGACCGGACTCCATCTCCTCGGAGTTTTTATCCGTGGTGATCATGGAGATCCGGCGGCAGATCGCATCCACCCGGGCGGAAAGTTCGCTCGGGGAGAACGGCTTCGTCACATAGTCGTCGGCGCCCAGCATCAGGCCGTTGACCTTATCCATCTCCTGGGATTTTGCGGAAAGCATGATGATGCCGATGGTGCTGCTTTTTTCGCGGATGCGCTTGCAGACGGTGAATCCGTCGATACCCGGAAGCATGATGTCCAGCAGGGCAACCATGAAATCGTCCGGGGCCGCCAAAAATACCTTGAGCGCGTCCTCGCCTGTGCCGACATCCACGACGTCGTAGCCCGCACGCTTGAGCGTGATGACCTCGAACTCGCGGATCCCCTCCTCATCCTCGCAAACCAGTATTTTTTTCATATCCTGCTCCTTCTTTCCGTCGGGCGCCATTTGGCCCTTACCAGTCGATCAGGCGAAACTGCCGGATACATGCATCCAGCGGGAGATAATATTCCGCGCCGCTGTCGGCGGTGACGCTCATATAATAATTGACCCCGCCGCTCTCGGCAATCAACGTGTAGCTCTCTTCAAACCGATCCTGATATTCCCCGGCGTCGGAGGCGCGGATCCTCAGGATCTCATAGCCGCCCGCATCCTCGGGCGCAAGGAACCGCCATTCGTTATAGGCGCTGTAAGACTCCGCCGTGACGGCGCCGATCCAGTCGTCCGGGAACGTGAACGCCCATCCGTTTCTCGCGTTCGCAATTCCAACCCAGCAGACGTCAAACCCGTCGTCCTCATATTTCATGTAACAAATCGGATTCGCCTCGCCGGCTTCCGGACGAACCTCCTCCTGATCCTCCGAAGTCGTTTCCGAAGTCTCCTCCGTCGTCTCCCCGGAGGTCTCCTCAGTGGACGTATCCGTCTGCGCGGAATAAGCGCAGGGCATCTCGATCAGGCCGTCCCCGTCGATGTCGCCGCAGAGCACCGAGGAATACCGCAGCGCCCTCTCCAAAACGATCTCATCCACGACGGTGATGCCTTTTCCCTCCTCCTTTTCCCGGGTGGGAATCAGACGTGAGAGGGTATCGGCCTCATAGATCAGCGCCTCGCTGGTGTAGACGCCCTCGGAGACTTGGGAATCGATAAAGAGCGCGTACCGGTCCTCCGTCAGCTTTCCCTCCGTCACCTTCAGGAACGAGGAGGCGGGGCAGGAGATCCGCACGCTGTTGGTCAGCTCAATGGCGCCGGATTCCTCATACAGCATTCTCGCCTGATAGCGGCCGCTCGAGGAACCGGTAAAGACCATGATCTCGTTCCAGCCGTCGGCATCGAGATCCACAACCCGGTAGGCGTCGCATTTTCCGCTGTAAAGCGTCTCCATGGAGAGCCCGTCGAACCGGTAGACGCCGATCTCGTCGCCGCTCGACATCTTCCAGCCGATGAGGACGACCTCGCTGTCCTCCGCCGTCTCTGCAAAATCCACGGAACTGACGTCCGCCGAGGAGGTGGAGACCTCATAGACGGAGTACCAGACGCCGTCCGTCTTTTTCAGAATATTCATCCGCGTATCGCTCTCGGCGGAATCGGCGGAATAAAAGACCATGGCCTCATCCTCGCCGTCTTTGTCGAGGTCGCGGAAAAGAAAGGCGGAATTCGCATCCCCGTCCGCCTTCGGATATTTGAGGTGATAATCCTCGCCGACGACCTCCCGCAGCGCGCTGTGGAGCAAAGACTGCTCCTCCGTGAGCTTCGGCGGGGACATCAGAGACTCCGTATCCGTCGTGAACGAGGAACAGGCAGAAAGGGAGAGCCCGGCAAACACGGCCGCCGCCAGAAGCATCAGCATTCGAAAGGGCCTTTTCATTCCGGCATTCCTCCTCTCCGCAGCATAAAATTTCTCTATTAGATAATATAACAAGCTTTTTGTCCTGTCAATCAACAAGGTGTGAACAGAGGGTAAAAATGCCCGCAGTAAAGGGCCTGCGGGCATGTCTTTGAAAACTTCGCATTTAAAAATCCGAAAAACTATGATAGAATGATGGAGAAACGGCCATCATTTCTCTCGAAAGGCCCGGATACGGTTCTCGCAGTTCTGGATCAGGTTGAGCAGCGACGGTGCAAAAAGGGGATAACTTCTCGAGAGGCGTTCGGTCGTAATCAGCAGGGCCTCCTTATCCGGGATCGCCTGTTTGCAGACGAACGTATTCCCCTCGCCGACCGCGGCGGCATTGGCCTCGTTCCGCTGCATCTCCGCGTCCGCATACCCGCGGGCCGCACATTTCGGGATACTGAACATGTCGGGCTGATTCGCCGGGTTGATGTCGTAAAGAACCCGGAACATCCGGTAGACGCTCGTCATCAGGTAGGAAGAGACTTCCACGGTCAGCTCCTTACTGCCGCAGCGCGCCAGAAGATCAAACAGGACGTTGAGCGAATTCGCGATCAGCTTTTTGTTGAGCACCGGCAGCACCCCCGCGCGGGACAAGCTGTTCTCCTTGCCGATCATCTCCGGTTCCGGGATCTCCTCCACCGAGACGGTCATGCCGTCCGGGCTTGCGGAGCGCCCCAACAGATAGTCCGCCGATACGCCGTAAAAATCCGCCGCGCGAATCAGAAAATCGAGGCCGCACTCCCGGATTCCTTTTTCATAATGGGAGAGCAGCGCCTGCGAAACGCCGAGCGACGCCGCCACGCTCTTCTGGCTCAGGCCCTTTTCTTTTCTTAAAAGCGTCAATACGCGCGGAAAATCGTTGTTTGACATCGTTTCGCCTTTCTCGTCTTTACTTTCTCGTTTTTTATTAACTGTTTGTATATTATATTTTATTCCGTACCGTTTGTAAATGAATTTTGCGGAATTTTCAAAATTTTTGTCTCGGAGGGTCTATGATCACCTACAAACTGCATTTGATCCGTCACGGAGAAACGGAAGGCAACCGAAAAAAAATCTGCGTCGGCGCCCGGACGGATCTCCCGCTTGCACCGGAGGGCGCCGAAGAACTGCGCGCGCTGATGGCCGCCTATCGGTATCCCGCCGCCGCGAAGGTCTATACGAGCCCGATGCTGCGCTGCCGGCAGACCGCGGAGATTCTCTTCCCGGACGTGGAGATTGAGCCGGTGGAGGGGCTGCGGGAATGCGACCTCGGCGAATTTGAGGGGCGACCGTTTGCGGAGCTCAACAAAGAGGAAGCGTTTCTTCAGTGGTTGGAAGGCAAAAGCCCGCCGCCCGGCGGAGAAGGTCCGCAGGCGCTCGGAAACCGCATCACCGCGGCTTTCGAATATATGCTGAACGACATGATGAGCTGCCGGATCACCGAGGCCGCGGCCGTCACGCACGGCGCGATCCTCATGGGACTGCTCTCCATGTACGGCTATCCGAAAGCCGGAATGAAAGAATGGGCCGTTGAAAACGGCTGCGGCTATACGGTCATGACCTCCGCCGCGATGTGGATGCGGGACCGCTGCTTTGAAATTGTCTCCGCCGTTCCTTTCGGCGGAGCGGAAACGGAAGGAGAGTCGGAAACATGGAACTTGGAAGAACGGTAAAATCCGGCGCGAGAGAAGCGCTTCGACACTTCTGGGGAAAATCGGCCGTCGCGCTGCTGATTTGCTACGCCGTCTACCTGCTGATCTATTTAATGGACATGGTCTTCACGCTGGTGTTCGCCGAACCGGATATCGTCTCCTTAGTCCTTGGAGAGACGAGCTTCGGCGAACTGTTCACTTCCTACGCCGAGCTCTACTCGCTGGCCGATACCGCTCCGGTCGCGCTGTTCATCACCGGCTGCGCGGCGATCGCCTACCTGCTGATCCTGCCGCCGCTCTTTCTCGGCTATAAAAGCTGGTATTACCACTGCATCAGCGGCGAAAACGACTGTCTGCTCCAGATTTTCACCTATTTTTCTTCGTTCCGGCTCTATTTCCGGGCGTTCTTCTATTCGATCGGCCTGCTGATCCGGAAAGTGTTCTGGCTTGCGTTTTTTTCGCTTCCCGGGGCCGGGCTGATCGGGGTGCTCGCCTACTACGCCTATTATCTGGACGTGCTGACCAACCACACCTCTCAGGTCCTCGCCGGCGCGGGCATCTGCTTCGGATGCTTTCTGCTCTTGGCCGGATGGCTGATGCTTATCGTATTTTTCCAGCGTTATGCCCTCGCCCCGTATTATCTGGCCGAAGGGAAGGGCCCGCATGCCGCCTTCCGGAAATCGGTCTCCGCCACAAATGGGAACGTGGCGAAGCTTTTCTTTTTTAAACTTTCCTTTTTCGGCTGGTGGATTCTCTGCCTGCTTGTCCTGCCGATCCTCTACGCCAACCCGTACCAGAACACCGCCGTCGCCATCTATGCGAAATATCTGATGCAGAAGGAGGCCACCGGAATCGCGCCGTTCGAACCGGAGGCGGAAATCTCTAAACCGGAACCGGAGCCGGAACCTTTTGAGAAGGCGGAACCCGGTTCGGATACCCCGGAAGCGTGACCGTCTCTCCGAAACCGGGCCCTTCCGGCATCCTCCGCCGAGGCATCTTTTTCGCCGCGCCGGAGCCGGAATGTGCCGGGTTGGATCGCTCTATCCCGGATGGCACCGTACCAAAACGCAAAGAGCTTTATGCCTCCTATGAAGACAAATTATAAAAAACGGCTGCCGCGCCGGATATTCCGGAAAGGCATCCGTCAAAAAAGAGCCCTCCGGCTCTTTTTTATTGGAAAAACAACCGCACGGCCAGCGCGCTCACCACCATTCCGGCAAAATCCGCCGTCAGGGCGGCCGGGATCGCGCCGTTTCCCTTTCGGACCTCCACCGCGCCGAAGTAGACCGCCGCGGTGTAAAAGGTCGTCTCCGTGCCGCCCATCAGCACCGCCGCCACCCGCCCTTCATAGCTCTCGGTTCCGACTTCGCCGAGCAATTCCTCAAAAAATGCGAGCGCCCCGGAACCGGAGAGCGGCCGGAGCATTGCGAGCGGCAGCACCTCGGCCGGAAAACCCAGTTTTTCCGCAAGCGGCGCAACGGTATCGGTCAAAAGATCCAACAGGCCCGAAGCCCGCGCCATGCCGATCACCGTCATCAGCAGGACGAGCGCGGGCAGGACGTTGGCCGTCGTGGAGAGGCCCTCCTTCGCCCCGGTCAGAAAAACGGCAAACAGATCTTTCCTCCGGACGGCCGCCGTGAGAAAGACCAGAACGATCACGAGCGGAACCGCCAGATCCCCGATTCCAAGCGCGGTCAAGATCCTGCCTCCCGGCAAAAAACCTGCGCCGCAAGGATACCCGCCAACAGCGAGAAACCGCCCGTCATCCAAACCGCCGGCAGAATATCCATCGGGGCGGGAGAGCCCTCTTCCAGACGCAGCGCCGCGATGGTCGTCGGCAGAATCTGGAGCGAAGCCGTATTGATAACGACAAACAGGGCCATATCTTTCGTCGCCGCGGAAAGATTCCCACCGGCGCGTTTGAGTTCCCTCATCGCTTTGATCCCGAGCGGCGTGGCGGCGTTTCCCAACCCGAGAAGGTTGGCCGTCATGTTCATCGAGATCGCCTTCATCACTCGTTCATCACGTCGCGCGGCCGGAAAGAGCAGTTTCAGCACCGGAGCCAGCAATTTGGCGGTCCATGCCGTCAGGCCGCACTCCTCCGCCACCGCGGAGATACCGCTCCAAAGGCAGAGCGTACCCAATAATTCCAGAGAAAGGGTCGCCGCATGGGAACATTCCCCCAGTGCCGCCGCGGAAACCGCCGGAAGATTGCCGGAACAAGCTCCATAAATCAGGGAGGCCGCCGTCACTATCGCCAGAAAATAACCCGTAGCGCCACCCCCCAACCGTGTTGATAATCTATTCCGGCCAATTGGTAGATATTCCGAAAAAAATACACGAGCTTGACGAAATATGTCCTTGACAAAAAATGGATAATAAGGTAAACTGTACACGTGGCTAATACAGCAACAGGAAATTTTTGGGAGGCAATCGTATTGAAATCTACTGGAATTGTCCGCAAGGTCGATGAACTTGGCCGTATTGTTCTGCCCATCGAACTTCGCCGGACGCTCGACATCAATGAAAAAGATTCTCTTGAGATCTTCGTTGATGAAGGCTGCATCATGCTTAAAAAGTATGAGCCGGCCTGTATCTTTTGTGGCAGCGCTGACGGAATCGTCTCCTTTAACGGCAAGAACATCTGCAGCCATTGCCTTGAAGAGCTCCGTAAATAATCGGAATCTAAAGCAAAAGCGTCTGTTTCTCTATGGGAAACAGACGCTTTTTTTATGGACTCGATTTCATACTTTCGCATAGGCATCTGGGGTGAATATAAGCAACATGTCGGTCTCTCTTTTGGACCGGAAAGAAAAACGCTCGGCATCCGTTTTCAGAAGAAGTCCGCCACTTACGGATTCCCAGCATATACGGGATTTATCCCGTATATGCGTTAATCATCATCCTCGTCGTCGTCCTCATACATCTGCGTGCCGTTGAAGGCGAGGCGCATGATGATGGCGTTTTCGGGCGGATCGGTGTAGTAATTCTTCCGCAGGCCGAAAAAGACGAAGCCGCATTTTTCATAGAGCCAGATCGCCTTGAGATTCGAAGGACGCACCTCCAGCAACAGCTGATCGAGGCCGAGTTCCTTCGATTTCCGCAGGAGTTCGATCACCAGCGACTCGCCGACGCCCTGCCGGCGGTATTCCGGCAATACGGCGACGTTGAAGACGCTGCCCTCGCCGGCGACCGCCTGCATCCCGCAGTAGCCGACGAGCTTTTCGTCCGCATGGGCGCCGAAGAACCAGTTATAGGGAGAGCCGAATTCGCTGCGGAGCGTCTCCTCGCTCCACGGATGGGAAAAACAGCGCTCCTCAATTCCGGCCGCTTCGGCAAGATCCCGCTCCTCCAAAGGCGCCACGGTATAAGCGCTCATTTCTCTTTCCACCTCAGGTAATCGAAGTTGTGGATATTTTCACCTTGGTAATAGTAACAACGCGGCACCCTCCGCGACATGGCGCAGACGACCTCGTAATTGATCGTACCGGCAAGGGCGGCCACCTCGTCCGCGGAAATAAAAGCGTCCCCATCCCGGCCGAAGACGGTCACCCGGTCGCCCTCTTTGACGCCGGGGATGTCGGTCACCTCAAGCATCGTTTGGTCCATACAGACGCTGCCCGCGACCTTGGCATACTGACCGCGCACGATCATGCGGCCGCGGTTCGTGAGCAGGCGGTGATAACCGTCCGCATAGCCGACGGCGGTGGAGGCGATGATCTCGTCCTCCGGGGCGGTATAGCGTCGGCCGTAGCTGACGGTAGAACCCGCGGCAAGGGGCTTCACCATCGTGACGACGGTGCGCATCTCCATGACCGGGGAGAGCTTGATTTTGGAGGTCACAAACTCGTTGTCGGCGGGATAAAGACCATAGAGAATGATGCCGGGACGCACCATGTCGAGGCGCATCTCCGGATAGCACATCAGTCCCGCGCTGTTGCAGCAGTGCCGGATGCCGGGATCGATGCCCGCGGCCTTCATCGCCGCGCAGATCCGCGTGAAGCGATCGAACTGCATCTTCGTATAGGCGACGCTCTCCTCCGAGGCCTCGTCCGCCACGGAGAAATGCGTGAAGGTGCCGGTGACGCGGATGCCGGGCAGGGAGACGGCCTCCTTCGCCTCGGCAAGCGCCGTGTCGAAACAGTCGTCGGTGACGACAAAGCCGATCCGGCCCATGCCGGTATCGAATTTCAGATGAACATTGAGCACCGCGCCCAGCTTGACGGCGGCGGCGGAGAGCTCCTTCGCATAGTCCAACGAGTAGCAGGCCTGCGTGATGTCCCATTTGGCAAGCTCGTAGGCGTATTCCGGCGGGGTCGAGCCGAAGATCAGAATCGGCTTCGTGACGCCGCTCTCGCGGATGCCGAGCGCCTCCTCAAGGTTGGAGACACCGAACCAGTCCGCGCCGACGGATTCCAGAAACGGGGCCATCATCCGGTCGCCATGGCCGTAGGCATCGGCCTTTACGACGGCCATCACCTTTGCCGGGCCGGCCGCAGCCCGGATCTGCCGGAAGTTATATTCGACCGCATCGAGGGAAATATCCGCCCAAGTGCGGCGCAGAACTTCATTTTCCGTCATTTTCGTTACTCCTCCCGCGTACCCACATGAGAATATACAGGCCGATGATATTCAGAATCAGGGAGATATAGAACAGAACGGTGGACATCACCGACTCCGTGGCAATCAGCAGAACAAGGCTCACGGCGAGGCAGAGCATGCCCGCGGCGAGCAGCAGAAGGCCCTTTTTCCGGACGGGGAGCGCCCGGAGCTTCAAAAAGAAATTTTTCATGGCGATCCTTTCAAAAAACAGGGATATGTATTATAATATCAGGTAATCATCCGTTTTACAAGCACTTTCAGGGAGGCGACCGAAGAATGATGACCGGTGCAATGGCCATGGTAAAAGCACTTGAAGCGGAGGGCGTCGGCGTCGTATTCGGCTATCCCGGCGCAAATATCTGCCCGTTTTACGACTGTCTCGCGGAGTCCACGATCCGGCATGTGCTGGTCCGCAACGAACAAAACGCGGGCCACGCGGCCTCGGGCTACGCGAGAATCTCCGGAAAAGTCGGCGTCTGCGCCGCGACTTCCGGCCCCGGCGCGACCAACCTGATCACCGCGATCGCCGCCGCCTATATGGATTCGATTCCGATTGTCGCCATCACGGGGCAGGTCTCGAGCGAGCTGCTCGGACGGGACGCTTTCCAGGAGGCGGACATCACCGGCGCGACGTTAAGCGTCACAAAACATCGCTATCTCGTCAAGGACGCCCGCGATCTGCCGCGCATCTTCCGCGAGGCGTTTTACATCGCCTCCACCGGGCGCAAGGGGCCGGTGCTGATCGACGTCCCGATCGACGTCCAGCTCGCGAAGCTCGATTTCTGCTGGCCGGAGGAGGTCCACCTGCGCGGCTACAACCCGAATATCAAAGGCCATGCCGTTCAGGTTAAGAGAGCCGCGGATGCGCTCGCGGCCTGCGAAAAACCGCTGATCGTCGCGGGAGGCGGCATCTTCGGCGCAGGTGCCAGAGAGCCGCTCCGGAATTTTGCCGAGACGCAGAAGATCCCGGTGATCTGCACGATGATGGGCCTCTCCACCCTGCCGCCGGAACATCCGCTTTGCCTCGGCATGCTCGGCACTTTCGGCACGGCGCTCGCAAACCGCGTTCTCTCGGAGAGCGACCTGCTGATCGTCGCCGGCGCAAGGATCGGCGAGCGGGCCATGTCCTCGCCGGAGATGGTCTCCAGAAGCAAAACAATCATCCATATCGATATCGATCCCGCGGAAATCGGCAAGAACATGGGCACCAGCATCCCGATCGTCGGGGATCTCAGCCTTGTGCTCGGCCAGATCGCCGAAGCTGCCGTCCCGGCCGACCGTTCCGCGTGGCTCGCCCGCACGGAGGAGCTGCGGAGCCTTTTCGCCGCCTTGCCGGAGGACGGGGAATTCGACCCGGTGCGCTTCATCCACACGCTGACGAAAAAGATGCCGCCGCACGGGGTCCTCGTCGCGGACGTCGGACAAAACCAGATCTGGGCGTCGGAGGGCTTCTGCGCAAAGACCGGGCGCTTCCTCACGAGCGGGGGCTTAGGCGCGATGGGATATGCGATTCCCGCCGGCATCGGCGCCAAACTCTCCGCGCCGGAACGGGAAGTTGCGGTGGTCTGCGGCGACGGCTCCTTTCAGATGGCGCTGCCGGAGCTCGCGACCATGATGCAGGAAAAGGTACCCGTCAAAATGATCGTGATGAAAAACCGGTGTCTCGGCATGATTCGGGAGATCCAAGATAAAAAATATGCCGGAAACCGCTTCGCCGTCGAGCTCGGGGATCTGCCGAACCTCGAAAAGCTCGCCGAAGCCTACGGCATCGAATACATGAGCATTCGTAAAAATGAAGAGACCGACGCGGTGGTGGACGCCGTGCTCAAAGCGGATCATCCCGTGCTCGTCGAGTGCACGGTGCCGCACGACGCGCCCACGCTCTATCTCGGCGGCGAAGGGAGGGAGCACGGATGAAGCACTGCATCTCCGTTCTCGTGGAAAACCATGCGGGCGTTCTTTCGCATATTTCCGGGCTTTTTGGCCGCCGCGGCTTTAACATCGAGAGCCTCGCGGTCGGCGTGACGGAGGATAAGGCCGTCTCCCGCATGACGATCATCGTCGACGGCGACGACCACATCGTCGAGCAGATCGAGAAGCAGCTCAACAAGCAGATCGACGTCATCAAGGTTCGCTCCTATGACTCGGAAGAGATCATCAGCCGGGAGCTCGCGCTGATCAAGGTCGCCGCCACGCAGAGCAAGCGCGCCGAGATCATGAACATCCTCTCCGTCATCGGCGCAAAGATCGTCGACCTCGCAAAAAACACCATCACCGCCGAAATCTGCGATTCCTCGGAAAAGATCGATCAGGCGGAGGAACTGCTCCGGCCCTATTCGATCAAAGAGGTTGCCCGGACCGGCACCGTCGCCCTGCCCAAGGCGGCGGAGACATAAAAAATAAAAAGGCCGGGGAACAAATTCCCGGCCTTTTTTTAATTCTGTCAGCTCTCCGGCAGGTAGGATTCGATGATCTCCTTCGCGGAGGTCTGGCCGTCCTCGTCGAGCATCAGCAGAACGACGAGCCTGCCCATCTGGGCGACATCCGCGTCGAGAGCGATCTGCGCCGAATCATAGACGTCGTAGGCGGAAAACTCGGCGATGCGGTCGTCCTTGCGCTGTTCGAGGGACTCGGCCACGCGGTCCGCGGCGCCCTCCTTCGCAACGACCAGACAGACATCCGCGACGCCGAAATCGCCGTTTGCCGCGCGGACTTCGCAGGAGACCACGTCATCCGGATCCAGATAGAACTGCTCCTCGAGCACCTCTTCGTCGGTGACGCGCTCCACGCTGTCCAGCGTCACTTCGCTGATATCCAGCGAACCGTAGATTTCGTCGGCAATCTCCTGCAAATCAAGCTCCTCATAGCTCGCGGCCGTGTTGTCGATTTTCACTTCGATTCCGTCGCTCTCCTTGTTGGAACCGCAGCCGCCGAGCAAAAGCACCAGCGCCGCGCAGAGAGCGGGAAACCGCAATTTTCTTCTTTTGTCCATACCGGACCTCCTTGTTAAATCAGCCCCAGGCTGATGGATAAGTAAACCGCAAAAAAGATGGAAACGAGGGAAAAGACCATCGACATGATGACCAGCTCGCCGGCAAGTTCGCCGTCCGCGCCCATGTTCTTTGCCATGGTGAAGGAGCTGATCGAGGTGGGCGTGCAGAGCATCGCCAGCAGCGGAACCATCGAGGCCCCGCGGAATCCGCAGAGCGCGGCCGCCGTGATGCCGAGGGTCGGAACGATCACCAGCCTGCCCAGAAGCCCGATGACAAGCTGCTTCGCGTTACCCGGCAGCTTCCGGAACTCAATGGCGGTGCCGAGGGCAATCAGAGAGACGGCCGACGACGCCGAAGCCACGGATTTTACGCCCTGCGCGAGCAGACCCGGCAGCTTCCACCCGGTCACTAAAAAGAAAACGCCCAGCGCACAGCTGATGATCAGCGGATTTTTAAAACAGTTGACCAGAAACGACCGAAAATCCGCCCGGCCGCCACGGAAATACTCGAACACCAGTACGGAAAGAATATTGAAAAGCGGAATCATGAAGGCGATCAGCAGCGCCGTCGGACCGGAACTGTTCTCCCCGAGGATGGCGTTCGCCAGCGGCAGCCCGAAGATCACGAAGTTGCTGCGGAAGATGCCCTGCACCAAAGCGCCGCGTTTCCTGTTGTCCTTTTCGAGATGCGGAACGATCCACATCGCCAGCCCGACGACCGTAAGCGTAAACAGAACGGCGAACCCGACGAGCTTCGCATTGAAAACGCCCTCGATCTCCGTCTCATAGATGTTTTCGAAAATCATCGCCGGCAGAAACAGCTCGAATACCAGAAGGTTGAGCCCGTCGGAGAGAGATTTCCCGACGAGACCGGTTTTCCGCAGGACAAATCCCACCGCGATCAATAAAAACAGCGGCAGGACGATATTCCCGGTCAGTATGAAGTTTGACAAGACCGATCCCCCCGTATGGCTATATGCCGGATGATCGCTCCACCGCCTCCGGATGTTCCTCCAGAATCAGGGAGAGCGCCTTTTTTTCCGCGACGACGACGGCATCCCCGTGAAGACGCAGGACGGACGCCGGAAGATGCGGATCCACAGGCCCGAAACAGGCGCCGCGGAGTACCTCGGCCTTATCCGCCCCGTTTGCGGCCAGCAGAAGCGTCTTTGCGGACAGAATCCCCCGAATGCCCATCGTCAGCGCGCGGCGCGGCACATCGCCCTCCGAGGCAAAAAAACGCGCGTTGGCCCGGATCGTATCCTTCGCCAGATCGGCCACATGGGTCTCCGGGATAAAATCGTCTCCCGGCTCGTTGAACGCGATATGACCGTTGCGGCCGATGCCGAGCAGCTGGATCTCTGCGCCGCCGAGGGACTCAAGCAAGGCGTCGTAGCGCCTGCATTCCGCGGCGGCATCCCGGGCACGGCCGTTCGGGATATGGATATTCTCCGGCTTTATGTTTACTTTTGAAAACAGATGTTCCATCATAAAAGAGAGATAGCTCCGGCCGCTCTCGATCCCGAGACCGAGGTATTCGTCCAAATTGACGCTGCGGCAGCGGGAAAAATCGATCTCTCCGGCCTCGTACATCCGGACAAGTTCCCGATAGATACCGACCGGCGTGGAACCGGTCGCGAATCCGAACACGCCGTCCGGAACGGCTCTCATCCTCGCCGCAATCAGCGCGGCGGCCTGCCGGCTCATTTCTTCGTAGGTTTCGGCACAGATGATTTTCAAATGGGATCCCTCTTAAATTCTTTTTATCCTTTTTTTGCGTCCGTTTCATTATATTCCAAAGCACAGAGCATTACAAGCGCGGCTTTTCCGGATTCTGTGAACTTTTTTGGAGCGGGGAGAACGGATTTCGTTGACAAATCGGGGTGCGTTTGCTATAATATGCAATGCTGTTGCGCGGGCATAATACATCGGCTAGTATGCCAGCCTTCCAAGCTGGATAGGTGGGTTCGACTCCCATTGCCCGCTCCACGTTATCTGCGCCAATAGCTCAGTTGGATAGAGCAACTGCCTTCTAAGCAGTAGGTCCTGGGTTCGAATCCCCGTTGGCGCGCCAGGAACTTGGCGCTGCCGCGGATGTCTGCCACTTCTGTTGGCGCGCTTTAAAGAGGCGGGCCCCCGCAGGATTGCCGGGCCGCGGCCTGATCTTCCGTCTTTGAGGCGGAGCCCCTTTTCCACAAACGGGAGGGATCCCGTCCCCTTTAAAAGGGGAACCATGCGGAAAGACTTTTTGCGGGAGTCGATCCGCATACATGGTGGGTGTAGCGTAGTTTGGTTAACGCGTCAGATTGTGGCTCTGAAGACCGTGGGTTCGAATCCCACCTCCCACCCCATATGAATGAAGAGGTCGCCCGCGGGAGGATTCCGTGGGCGATTTTTCAAAACAGGATACTGGGCTGTAGCCAAGCGGTAAGGCAACGGACTTTGACTCCGTCATCTCGCGCGTCCGAATCGCGCCAGCCCAACCAAAAAAAGCCTGCGCTTCGGCGCGGGTTTTTTTATACGGCTTTACAAAGCCCGCCCGGAAAATACGGCCTTAAAAATACCGGGAGGAATCCGGTTTTTTCATTCACTTCTTGGACCTCCTGCTTTTCCGGCGGCGGAGGCAAAATCTCCCTCTGAAGAAGCGCCGCGGCGGGCCGCCTTGATTTCTCGAAACGGATATGATAGGATGAGGATAATTTTAGGAGCAACGGCGTTTTTTCTTCCGGTTCGTCGGAAGATCCGCGGGAGATGCTCAGAGCGCCGCTTCCTTTTGCGGAGGAATTTCGATGACCGGAACCAAGTGGCTCTTTTTCGACATGGGACATACGCTCATCGACGAGGACGCGGTCTGGGAGGAGCGCTGTCAAAGGCTCTCGGCGCGCCTGAACACGCAGGGTAGGGACGTCTCCGCAGAGGAGATTCGGGCTCTGACGGCGCGCTATGCCGCGGAGTTTCGGAAACTGGTGGAGGACGTGAACCGGTTCTACGGCGCCGGAGACGAGCTCTTCTGCGACCCGGCGGACGGCACCCCTTACCCCGGTGCCGCGGACTTGCTGGCCGCGCTCGCGGGGCGCTACCGGCTCGGCATCGTCGCCAATCAAGCCGCCGGCACGGAGGATCGGCTCAGAAACTGGGGCCTCCGGGACTATTTTGAGATCGTCTGTTCCTCCGCGGAGCTCGGCGTCTCAAAACCGGACCTTCTCATCTTTGAAACCGCATTGGAACAGGCGAACGCCGTGCCGGAATCCTGTTTCATGATCGGCGACCGGCTCGACAACGACATCGCCCCGGCCAAAAAACTCGGCATGGGCACGGTCTGGATCCGGCAGGGTTTCGGACTTTATCAAGTCGCGCCTTCGTCGGAATATGAACCGGACTACACCGCGGAGAGTCTTTCGGAGGCCGCGGGGCTCTTTCTCTGAACGCCGGAGGAATCATGATGGAAAAACGGGGTCTTTTCTCTTTGCTGAATACGCTGCGGTCATCGCTTTATCCCGGCCGCTGTCCGGCCTGCGGAAAAGTTCTTCCGAAGGGATGCGACCTCTGCGCGGACTGCGCGGCAAAGCTGGAGCCGGTACCGCACTGCCTCGCGGCGGATCTGCCGGGCGGTATGTTTACGCGCGCGGCCGCCGCCTACTATTACAGTGGTCCGGCCCGGAACGCCGTCGCCCGCTACAAATTCCATTTCCGGAAGCGTTATGCCGTGACGATCGCAAAATGGCTTTATAAAGCGTATCTCGTTCAGTACGGCGGGCAGCATTTCGACTTTGTCGCGGCACCTCCCGACGCCTGCCCCGGAGAGAAGTGCGGCCCGTTTCCTCATAATGCGGTGCTGGCGGAGACATTCGCGCGGTATGCGGGCCTGTCTTTTGCGCCGGACCTGCTCGTCAAGACGCGCCGGACCGCAAAACAACATGCGCTCTCCGCAGAAAAGCGCAGCACCAACCTGATCGGCGCGTTCCGGGCAAAAGGGGATCTCTCCGGCCTGCGGATTCTGCTGGCGGACGACATTCTGACCTCCGGGAATACGGCATGGTTCTGCGCGGAGGCGCTCAAAAAGGCGGGCGCGTCGGAGGTCTGCGTCGTCACGGCCGCCACAACAAAATCCGATCTGCCGGAAGGTCCTTTTCCGAATAACCCCGTACTCAAATGATCTCATCAAAAAAACGGCCCCGTCTTTTGCGCGGAGCCGTCTTTTTATGCGTTTATGAGCTTGTGGAAACCCGGCCGCCGATGGGAGCGACCGTTTTCGGGCGATCACTCCGCCGTCTGATTGTTTTCTTCCGGAGCGGCCGGTTTTTCCGAATCTTCGGAATCTTTTTCATCCGTCTTTTCCGGCGCGGGCTCCTGAGGGGCCGGCAAAATGGCTTTCGCGGCGGCTTTCCACGGCTTCTCCTGCGGGGCGGTCTCCGGGGCGGTCTTTGGGAGCCTCCGCGGAACTTCTGTCCCGGTCACGCTGAGCACGCCGTCCTGTGCGGAGACGAGGACGGATTCGAGTTGCTGATCCGCGTGCTCAACGAGCATCGTGCAGATGCGGTCCTCCACCTCCTTGCGGATGACGCGCACCAGATCGCGCGCGCCGCTCTTGCCGCCGAAGGATTTTTCGGCGACCGCTTTGAGCGCGGCATCGTCGTAGGCGAGAGCGATGCCCTTCTCCTGAAGCGGCCCGCGCAGCTCCTCCAGCCGGAGGGCGGCGATGCGCTCGTAATTTTCCTTCGTGAGCGCGCGGAAGACGACGATCTCATCCACTCTGCCGAGGAACTCCGGACGGAGGAATTCGCCGAGCGCCTTACGCACCTTTTCCTTCTCCGCGGAATACTCGGTCTGGTTGAAGCCGAGGGCGTTGTCGTGCCGGTCGCTGCCGGCGTTGGAGGTCATGATGATGACCGTATTGGCAAAGGAGACCACCCGGCCGTGGGCGTCGGCGATCTTGCCCTCGTCGAGGATTTGAAGCAGGATATTCATGACGTCCGGATGCGCCTTTTCGATCTCATCGAACAGGATGACGGAATATGGCTTGCGGCGCACTTTTTCGGTCAGTTGGCCGGCCTCGTCGTAGCCGACGTATCCCGGCGGCGAGCCGACGATGCGCGAGACCGCGAATTTTTCCATGAATTCCGACATGTCGAGCCGGATCAGCGGATCGGTCCCTTGGAAGAGGCAGTTCGCCAGCACTTTGACGAGCTCCGTCTTGCCGACGCCGGTCGGGCCGACGAAGATAAAGGAGGCGGGCCTCCTGCGCGGAGATCTGGACTCTGGAGCGACGAACCGCCGCCGCGACGAGTTCGCAGGCCTCGTCCTGTCCGATCACCTTGGCTTTCAGCTCGGATTCGAGCTGGCCGAGCTTCTGGAGATCGCTCTCCTGCACCTTGCTCGCCGGGATACCGGTCCAGAGCTCGATGACGACCGCGAGATCGTGTTCGGTCACCTCCGCGGCCAGCGCAACCGGCTCGAGCCGCTTGTGCTCCTCCTCGAGCTGCATCAGCTCGGATTTGGCTTTAGCAAGCGTTTCGTAGTCGATCTCCTCATCCTGTTCGAGATCGGAAATTTTTTCTTCGGCCGTGCGGATTTTCTGCCCGGTGATCTCGTATTCCGCGAGCTCCTTGTTGGCGAGGGCCGCGCAGGAACAGGCCTCATCCAGCAGGTCGATCGCCTTATCCGGCAAAAACCGGTCGGTGATATACCGCTCGGAGAGGCGAGCGCAGCTTTGCAAAATTCCGTCGCCGACGCTGACGTGGTGGAATTTCTCGTAATTCGGGGCGATGCCTTTAAGAATCCGGAACGTCTCCTCAAGGGTCGGCTCCTCCACCGTCACCGGCTGGAAGCGGCGCTCAAGGGCGGCGTCTTTCTCGATATATTTGCGGTACTCGTCGAACGTGGTGGCGCCGATAACCTGAATCTCGCCGCGGGAGAGAGAGGGCTTCAGGATATTGGCGGCGTTCATGCCGCCCTCGGTGTCGCCGGTGCCGACGAGGCTGTGGATCTCGTCGATAAAGAGGATGATGTTCCCCTCATGCTTGACCTCGTCGACCAGCCCCTTGACGCGGCTCTCAAACTGGCCGCGGAACTGGGTTCCGGCGACCAGAGCGGTCAGATCGAGCAGCCAGAGCTCCTTCTCCGCGAGCTTGGCGGGCACGTCGCCGGAGACGATTCTCTGGGCGATGCCCTCGGCGATCGCGGTCTTGCCGACGCCCGGCTCGCCGATCAGGCAGGGGTTATTCTTGGTGCGGCGGTTGAGAATCTGCACGACGCGGTAGATCTCGCGCTCCCGCCCGACAATCGGATCGAAGCCGTTCTGCCGCGCCTTCTCCGTCAGATTCTCGCAGTAGGCCGGCAGGTACTTGAGTTCCTGCTTCTTTTCTTTTTCTTTTTTTTCTTTCTTGGGCGGCTTTTTCTCCTGAGTGGGAGTTTCTCCGGCGCCGGCCGGCAGATTCCCACCGAAGATTCCGCTGAGGAACGGGAAGGACTGCGCCCCGCCGGGCTGAAAATCTTCCTCTTCCCCATCCTGCATGGCCTCCATCATCTGGTCGCTGATGGCGTCAAGCTCGTCGCCGGAAATGCCCATTTTATTCATCAAATCGTCGACCGGCTTGATGCCAAGCTCCCGGGCGCACTGAAGACAGAGGCCCTCGCTGGTCGTCTTGCCGTTTTCATCCAGATGCGTCATAAAGACAACGGCGATTCTCTTTTTGCATCTCGAGCAAAGCATATTGTTCATGGAAATCCTCCGATGGAGACATCAATTATCATTTTCTTATTAGGATAACCGAATTTTGTGAATAACGAATTAAGAATCCATGTGCTTTTTTTAGAAAAACACACTTTTTTCCAAAACGGGGCCCTTTCGGAAGCAGGCTTCTCCAAACCGCGCGCCTTTTCGGAAATGGGCGAACAGACTCCCGGAGGGCAAAACGGCCCGCCGGTGTACGGCAGCGCGTCACCTCCGGCAGGCCGAAAAAAGGGAGCGAACTCATTCCTTCTTTTTTTCTTTATACACCTTGTAATACCGGTACGTGGCGTAAAGCATAAAGGCCAGAAGAGCGAAGAAAATGCCGTCGCGGACGCCTTCCGGCAGGTTGGGGAAAAACGTGACGAGAAACGCCGCCGAATAATATAGGAACGTGCCGGCTTTTCCGTACCATCTGGCGGAGACGACCTGCTTCTTCTTCTTATATATGCGGACACCGCCCGCAAAGATCAGCACATCCTTCAAAATAAAGCAGACGACGGCCGGCCAGAGCGCCGGATGCCGTACCGCAAGGGAGACCGATACCGTGATCTGCGTCAGTTTGTCCGCCAGCGGATCCAGCGCCTTGCCGAGCTCGGTGATCTGGCCGAACTTCCGGGCGATGATGCCGTCGACGACATCCGTCAGACCTGAAACCAGCAGAATCACCGCCGCAAGACGATAGCCGGCTGTCGTTTCCGCCTGAAAATAAACGGTCAGGAAGGCAGGAATCAACAGCAGGCGGAACCCGGACAGGATGTTCGGAATGCTGAAGATTTCCTTTGTCGCCGGCCTCATTGCAGAATGGGCGCCGCGCCGACTACGCTGTACACCCATTTAAAAAGATACGTTTTGGCAATGACCTCGTCGGAGAGAAACGCCCATCTTCCTTCAAAGAAAAGCTTCGCAACGAAAATCACAAAGGCGAAAGCACAGACCCGGAACGCGCCCTCGATCAGGCCGAGCACAAATCCGAAGAAACCGTCCGTTTTGCCGAAAACGGCATTTTTGCGCACGCCGCGCACTCTCTTTTCAATCACATGAAGGAGCAGCAAGAGAACCAGCATCGACACGATGAACAGGAGCACCCGGAACACCGGGCGGAGCACCGGCTCAAGCAAATACTGCATCAGCGCATCTGAAAGGGACTCTCCCGACTCCGTGACGGCCTCCTGCATCGTGCCGTCCGCGGCGCCGCTGATCTTAAAAATCAGAAACACAAACGCCGGCAAACCGGTAAGCGACCCTTCTATATTACCGAGAAAGGCCTCCGATTGTGTGACGGAAGCCGCGGCGGCCGCGGTCTGATTGGTGAGAAGCGGTCTTACGACGCTCGTGAGGATGAATTCCGTGCCGATCCGGCAAACAATGATGGAGAGCACGATGGCGGCCATCCCGCCCACGATTCGGATAAAAGAATCGCTGAACCCGTATTTCGTCCTGCGGATCACTGCCGTCAGGACCAGGATTACGGCGACCGCATCGTAGGCAAGGGCCATATAGGTGATGTTCATGCAGTTCCTCCTGTTCTGTCAGTTTCTCTGCCTTATCAAAAACCCGTCAGGCGGGTGTATCCGTTTCTATGGCGCAGAGCGTGTTCCTCGTCACCGCATAGAAGCCGCCGTTCACCAGCGCCACCTTCAGCGCGTCCTGCTCCGCCGACGAATAGGCGAGCATCGAGCCGTCTGTTCCAAATACCGTGAGGTTCCCGGAGCAGTAGACCGCCGCCCGTTTGGCGTCGCAGCAACAGGCGATGAGCTTTCCGGCGGCGGAAGCCGAGGCCTTCTCCTCCATTCCGTCCCCGAGAAAGACCAGCTTGCAGCTTCTCGACTCCGTATATCGGTCGAAGATCAGCACCGTTTCTTCGCCCCCGGGCGGGCACAGATAGGCGGTGAGATCGCCGTCGTAGCCGTAATAGCCGAGAAGCTCGCCGTCCGTATCGATCTCCGCAGCCTGATCGTCGCAGATCACGCGGATGCTGTCCTTATCGGTAAAGGAGAGACCGACGATCGCGGAACCTTCGAAGCGGCGCTGAGCCTGTTCCTCCGAGGAATCGACGGCGAAGATATGGACGGTCGAATAGATCTGACCGCCGGAGGCATAGACGGAGGCTGCCGCGATGGTCCTTTCATCCGGACCGACCGCCGCCGCCACCACATATTCCTCCGCGGGCGACCAACTGAAGATCATGTCGAAATCCGGGCTGTATACCATCACCTGCGAGGCATACCTCTGGGCGCCGGTCACCACGGTGAGATAGCCGTCCTCCGAAAGGGAGGCGGTGATGATCTCATAATCATACGTCTGCTCAAAAAGCACCGATGTGCGCGTGCGGACCTGAAGCAGGGTTCCGCCGCGGTCGTAAATCAGCATCCGCCGGCCGGAAGCCTCCGCGCAGGGCGCGGTCATACCGTGCTGTTCGTAGAGCAGTTCCCTGCCCCCGGTGGAATAGAGGTAGACCGCCGTATCGGTCAGGATGCCGACGCTGCCGCCCCAGTCGAACATGGAGAGCGTGGCGTCGCCGGAAAATTCCGTCGGGAGGGAACCCCCGCCCGAGGTGGAGGAGGCGACCAGATCGCTTACAAGGCCGAAAAGATCGTTTTCGGCCGCGAAATAGACGCCGACGACAACTACGACGGTGACGGCGGCCGCTACGATCAGACGAAAGAATCTCTGGGCCGCATATTTTCTCCTGCGTTTTTTATGCGCGGTCTCAAATTCCGAGACCTTTTTTTGGGCCAATTCTTTCGCCTCCTTTCCGCCGGAATCCGATGGATCACTCCTTGCGGAAGGCGGCGGACCGCAGAAGCGCCGTGCCGATCGCAGCGGAGAGCACCGCCGCAACGACCGCCTCCACAAGACCGCTGCCGGTGACGATCGTTTTGATCGTCGTAAGCAGCGCCTCATAGGCGATATCTTTTACCGCCGCGTAGCTGTGGCCAAAGAACAGATAAATGCCGCCCATGACAAAAATGGTATTTGTCATCGAGCCGACAAATCCGGCCACCGCGCAGGCAATCGGTCTTTTTGCCTTAAATTTGATCATCGCGGAGAAGACGAGCGCCGCGAAAATGCCGATCAGAATGCGCGGCAGCAAAACGACGACGAGCGCCCAAAGGCTACCCTTGTCGCTGCCGAGCACCGGGATGAACGGCGAAAAGACAAAGGAGGAGGCATTCGGCGAAACCGTATTCTTGATCAGACTTGTCAAGCCGAAAACGCCGCCGAGAAGCGCGCCTTTTTTCCAGCCGAAGAGAATCGCGCCGATGATGACCGGGATATGGATGGTTGTCGCATTGATCGGGCCAAGCGGGATATAACCGAGAAAAGGCACCACCGACATCACAATGATAACGGCAACAAATAATGCGGTTTCAGAAAGCTCTTTCGTCCTGTTGTTGTGTTCCACCGACCGTCCCCCCAAAATTTCAAAAATATATTTTATAATTATACTCTCGAAGTCTTTGTAAATCAAGATACGGCCGCCGTCCGCATCAGACGCTCGGTCCGGTCGGAAAGCAGGGCGTGTTCCGGGAGCTTCAGATCTGGATCCTTTTCCAGAAGTTCCGCAGCCGCCTGTTTCGCGAGCTCCAGCAGCTTCATATCCCTTGCCATATCCGCCATCTTGAGCGTCGGCAGGCCATGCTGCCGGAAACCGAAGAAATCGCCCGGCCCCCGCATCCGCAGATCCTGTTCCGCGATCCGGAAGCCGTCCGACGTTGAGCAAAGCAGCTTCAGGCGCTCCTGTGTCTCCGCGTTTCTGGTCCCGGAGACAAGGATGCAGTAGCTCTGCTCGGTGCCTCTGCCGACGCGGCCCCGGAGCTGATGGAGCTGGGAGAGCCCGAAGCGGTCGGCGTCCTCAATCAGCATGACGACGGCGTTCGGCACATCTACGCCGACCTCGACGACCGTGGTGGAAACCAATACCTGAAGCCGGTTCTCGGCAAAGGCCCGCATCACGCGCTCCTTTTCGCCGGGTTTCATCTTCCCGTGCAAAAGACCGACGCTGCAGCCGGCGAGTTCCTGCCCGGTCAGCCGCTCCGCGAGATCCGCGGCGGCGGTCAGGCTGAGGTTTTCTTCATTCTGTTCGATCAGCGGGCAGACAATATAGCTTTGGAGCCCATGGTCGGCAAATTTCCGGATAAAACTCATTGCGCGCGGCAGAAGATCCGGCTCAATCAGATAGGTTTTGACCGGGAGGCGGTTTTTCGGCATCTCGTCGAGCACGGAGACGTCGAGATCGCCGTACATGACGAAGGCGAGCGTGCGCGGAATCGGCGTGGCGGACATCACGAGCGCATGCGGCGACCGGGCCTTCTCCATCAGGGCGAGTCGCTGCCGGACGCCGAAGCGGTGCTGCTCGTCCGTCACGACGAGGCCGAGCTCCCGGAAGGAAACGCCCTCCTGAATCAGCGCGTGGGTGCCGACCGCAATCTGTGCGAGGCCGGACGCGATGGCATCCCGAGCGGCCTCCTTCTGTTTTTCTTTCATGGAACCGGTCAGCAGCGCGACGCCGATGCCGAGCGGGGCGAACAGCTTTTCAAGCGTCTCGGCGTGCTGGGCGGCAAGGACCTCCGTCGGCGCCATCATCGCGCATTGAAGCCCGCTCTGCACGGCCGCGTACATGCAGGCGGCCGCGACCGCCGTCTTGCCGGAGCCGACGTCCCCCTGCACCAGCCGGTTCATCGGCACGGGTTTGGCCAGATCGGCCGTGCACTCGGCGATCACGCGCTTCTGGGCATCCGTAAGTTCAAAGCCGAGCGCGCCGAAAAACGGCCGCAGGTCGCAGGGCCGCACCGGAATGCCGGTCGCCGCGCGGTTCTTGCCCCTTGTGAGCGCGAGGCCGAGCGAAAATTCAAAGAATTCCTCAAAGATCAGCCGCCGTTTCGCCCTCGCGAGCGCGGAAGCCGACTCCGGAAAATGGATGCTCCGGACGGCCTCGGTTTTTGAGCACAGAAAATACTGTTTGAGCACGGCTTCGGGCAGCTCGTCGGGGATCTGCTCCCCACAGGCTTCGAGCGCGGCTTTGACGTTGGCGGAGATCATCTTGCCGGAGAGTCCCTCCGTCAGCGGATAGCGCGGAAGATACCCGTTCTCCTCCGCGGGAAAGATCTCGGGCGCGGTCATCTCCCCGCCGGTGAATCGCTTGGAAAACAGGCCGTAGAAAATATATTCCTTTCCGATCTCCAGCGACTCGACCGCATATTTCATATTAAAAAAGGTCAACAGCATATCCGCGCGGTCGTCGGCGACGCGCACCTTGTAGACGGAGAGCCCCCTGCGGATGCGCTGCTCCGACGTCTTCGCGTCCACCGAGGCGCGGATCGCGCAGAGCTCGCCCTCCTCCGCATCGGAGATGGATTTCGGCGCGGTGAGGTCGATATAATCCCGCGGATAATGTTCCAGCAGGTCGCCGACCGTAAAGACGCCGAGCCTGCCGTAGAGCGCCGCGCGTTTTTCGCCGACGCCTTTGATATAGCGAATGTCGGAATCCGGCGTGATCTCCACGGCGGCGCCCTCCCTTATAATCTATTTGATTTTATTCTAACGCAAAGTCCATGGAAAGTTAAGAGGGATTTTGTGAATGCGCGCAATTCCTTCTCCGGAAACCTCCGGAGATTTTTTCGTCTTGATCGGCGCAAAAAAACCGGTATAATGGAAAATAGAATCCTTTTTTATCCGCCGGATGCCTTTTTTTCTTCCATGAGAGGAGACCATGCATGGATATTGAAAAATACAGGGCGTTTCTTGCCGTCGCGGAATGCGGCAGCTTCACCGCGGCATCAAAAAAAGTCGGCCTCACCCAGTCCGGCGTCAGCCACGCCGTCTCCAGTCTGGAAAAGGAACTGGGGTTTTCGCTTCTGAGACGAAGCCGGGGCGTCGTCCGGCCGACCGAGGAGGGAGAGAAACTGCTTCCTTCGATCAAAAACGTGCTGCGCGGCTGCGAGGAACTGAATCAGACGGCGGCCGAGATCCGGGGCCTCAGTCTCGGCACGATCCGCGTCGGCGCTTTCACGAGCGTTGCGGTCTGCTGGATGCCCGGAATGATCAATGAATTCCGGGAACGGTATCCGGCCGTGGAATTGCAGCTCCTGACCGGGAACTGTCTGGAGGTAAAAAACTGGCTTCAGAACGGTTCCGCGGATGCCGGGTTCGTCACGCTGCCCTGCGGGATCAACGGCCTCTGCATCCCGCTCCGGACCGAACGGCTGCTGACCGTTTTGCCGAAGAACCACCGCTTTGCCGACTACCCCTATTTTCCGATCTCCGAGCTCCCAAACGAGGATTTCATCTCGATCGCCGCGTTCTCCGCGCCGTCGGATACCATCAAATCCTTCAATGAAATCAACGTCCGGCCGACCGTCAAATATACCGCCGGAGACGCCTATGCCGCCGTCTCCATGGTACGCAACGGCCTCGGCATCACCATCCTGCCGGAGATGCTGCTGGAGGGCTGCCCCGACGACATCGAGGTCATGGAGACGGCGCCGAAAATCAGCTTCACGATCGGCCTCGCCGTGCCGAAAGCGGCATCCGGCTCTCCCGCCGTCC